>Ga0265314_10001660_pt1 | contig 24291 bp, 22 predicted proteins | sample 4126metaG_FD_203106 | JGI IMG/M metagenome (GOLD analysis project Ga0265314, IMG submission 203106) | Rhizosphere microbial communities from Carex aquatilis grown in University of Washington, Seatle, WA, United States - 4-1-26 metaG | ecosystem: Host-associated > Plants > Roots > Rhizosphere >... | reverse complement strand
CTGGAATGACGTCGGCAGTTGGAACGCCGTCTATGAACTCCACAAACGCGACGCCCAAGGCAACGCCCTGCGCTCGGCGTCGATCATCGAAGCCAGTACCGGCAACTACATCGATGCCGAAGGCAAGCTGGTAGCGCTGCTGGGCGTGAAGGACCTGATTGTAGTCGACACCCCCGATGCTCTCCTGATCGCCGACCGCAGCCGCGCCCAAGAAGTCGGCGAACTAGTCAAGCGCCTCGAAAAAGCGGGACGCGAAGACTTGCTCTAAGCAGCCTCCGGACGTTTCGCGTTCTTAAACACGCGCTTTAAAACCGTGATCGCCCGATCCACTTCCTGCTCGGTAACGATATAAGGCGGCAGCATCCGCAGCGTGAAATCATGCGTGCAATTCAGCAGCACCCCTTGCTCAATACAATCCAGCACAATCTGCTTGCAAGGGAAATCCAGCTCCACGCCGATCATCAGCCCCACGCCGCGCACTTCTTTAATGAACGAGTACCGCCGCGAAAGCTCCGTCAGCCGCATCCGGAAATAGCTCCCGACATCCGAGATATGCGGTAGCAGCCCGTCGAGGATGTCAAAGAACTCCAGCCCTACACGGCAAACCAGCGGCCCTCCGCCGAAGGTGGTGCCGTGCTTCCCCGGACCAAGCCCCGCAGCCGCGCGCTCATTCGCCGCGACCACTCCTAAAGCCAGTCCGCACGCCACAGGCTTCGCCGCCGTCATCACATCAGGCATCACCGGGGGATCCATCAACTGGTAAGCGAAATACGTGCCAGTGCGCCCGACGCCACACTGAATCTCATCGAAAATCAGCAGCGCGTTATAGCGGTCCGCCAGCTCGCGAGCCTTTCGAATGAACTCCTCGTTCATCGGATAGATGCCGCCCTCGCCCTGCACAAGTTCGATGATGATACCGGCCGTGCGCTCGCTCACCACTTGCTCCAGCGCAGTAATATCGTTGCGCGGCACAAAGTGTACTCCTGGCATCAACGGCTCAAAATCGCGGCGGTAACTTTGCTGCCCCGTCACCGACAGCGCGCCGATAGTGCGTCCGTGAAAAGAATTATCCAGCGCGACAATCTCGAACTTATCCGGCGAGATCGCATGCCCGTGAGCCTTCGCCATCTTCAGCGCAGCTTCGTTAGCCTCAGTGCCTGAGTTGCAATAGAAAATTCGCGCCAATCCACTGGCCTTCGAGAGGCGCTCCGCCAGCGGCCCGGCGTACTCGTGATAGTACAGATTCGAGCTGTGCACCAGCCGCCCCGCCTGCTCGCGAATGACTTTCGTCAGGCGCGGGTGCGCATGCCCCAGGGCATTAACACCAATTCCAGCGAGCAGATCCAGGTAGCGTTTGCCGGCAGTATCGTAAACGTAGCAGCCTTTTCCGCGCTGCAGAACCACCGGGTAGCGCGCGTAATTTTGCAGCAGGTATTGCTTTTCTAAATCGACGACCGTGGGCGATAGAGTAGCGGCTTCCATCTACCGATTATAGCGAAAAAGCGCGCGAAACCCCTATGCTACGATCAGTTCTGTGCCGCGTTTCGATTCCTCCATCGCAGCCTTGATCGATCATACTTTGCTGAAGCCGGAAGCCACCGAGTCCGACATCCGCAAGGTCTGCGCGGAGGCGCGCCAGTACGGTTTCTTTAGCGTGTGCGTGAACCCCTGCTGGGTTCGTTTGGTAGCCGAAGAATTGTACGGTTCTGCCACAAAGGTGTGCGCCGTGGTGGGTTTCCCGTTAGGCGCCAACACCATGGAGATGAAAGCCGCTGAAGCCACCGCGGCCATCATAGACGGATCGCAGGAGATCGACATGGTGCTCAACGTCGGCGAGCTGCGGGGCGGTAACGTCGACGCCGTGCATGCCGACATCCGCGCCGTGGTCGAAGCCGCGCATGCCCGCGGCGCCATCGTCAAAGTGATCCTTGAAACCGCGCTCCTGACCGACCCGCAAAAAGTCGCCGCCTGCGAACTGGCGAAAGCCGCCGGTGCCGATTTCGTAAAAACATCCACCGGCTTCGGCCCTGGCGGAGCCACCGTCGAAGACGTAGCGCTGATGCGCCGCACCGTCGGTCCGCAAATGGGCGTGAAAGCCTCGGGCGGCATCCGCACGCTCGACGACCTGAAGAAAATGGTCGCGGCCGGCGCCAGCCGAGTAGGCGCTAGCTCCAGCGTAAAGATCGTCGAGGCTACGGCGGCCTAGTCCGCGCTCCCCATGGCCTCTCCCCGCAAAGCCGTTGAAGCGTTCCGCGAGCGCGCCGAGTTGCTCGACTTCCTGCTCGAAGTGTCGCGCATCACCTCTGAAACCCTGGACCTCGACAAGCTTTTGGCGAACGTCGCCGACATCGTCAAAGTTGTTGTCCCCTATGATCTATTCGCCATCCTGCTTTACAACGAAAGAAATCAGGGCCTGCGGATTCGCTACTCGATCGGCCACCGCGAAGAGATTGTGCGCAGCCTGGTGATCGGCTTGGGCGAAGGCATCGTCGGAGCCGCCGCGCAAAGCCGCGAACCAGAGCTGGTCGAAGACGTCCGCACCGATCCGCGCTACTTGGTCGCGCTCGACGCCGTGCGCAGCGAACTCGCGGTTCCCATGATGGCGCACGGCAAACTGGTGGGCGTGATCGACGTGCAATCCACTCGCGCCCGCGCGTTCCATGATCAGGATCGCCGCATCATGCGCCTGATCGCATCGCGAGTGGCCGGCTCGATTGAAAACGCCAGTCTCTACCGCCGCGTCAACCAGCAGAACCGGACTTTTCGCACCCTGGCGCAGCTCTCGCAGGAATTCAGCTCGATTCTCGATTTGGACGAGCTGCTGGGAAAGCTGGCGGCTTCGGTACGGACTCTGATGAAGTACGACGCCTTCAGCATCCTGCTGGTGGATGCGGAGAAGAAAGTGCTCCGCCACCGCTTCAGCGTCCGCTACGATCAGCGCGTGGATCTCGACAACATCAGCCTGGGCATGGGAATCACGGGAGCTGCCGCCGAGTCCCGGCAGACGGTGCGAGTGGTGAATACCATGCAAGACCCGCGCTACATCGCTTCGCAGCCCGATATTCATTCTGAAATGGCCGTACCCTTGATCGTGCAGGATCGCGTGGTCGGCGTGCTGAATCTCGAAAGCGAACGCATTGGCAACTTCACGGAAGAGCATCAGCGGACCTTGTCGCTGCTCGCCCCGCAGATTGCCAGCTCCGTCGAAAACGCGCGCCTCTATGAAGAGCTGGCCGGCCGCGAGCAGCGCATGGATCAGGACCTGAAGGCCGCGCGCAAATTGCAAAAAGTGTTACTGCCGCGCGAAGCCGATATCCGGGGGCTGGATATCGCCATCCGTTCCCGCGCCGCGCGCGAAATCTCCGGCGACGTCTACGAATTTTTCGAACAGGGCGACGATTACGCCGTGATTGCTTTCGGCGACGTCAGCGGCAAGGGAGCAGCAGCGGCGCTCTACGGCGCTTTGATCAGCGGCCTACTGCGCATTCTCACCCCGCGTCGTCGCAGCCCTGCAATGCTGATGCAGTCTCTCAATGAAGCGTTGCTTGAACGCAAAATCGACGCGGTATACGCGACGCTCATGGTGCTGCTCTGGGAACCGCGCACCCACCGCATGACGATTTCCAACGCCGGCGCCGAGCCGCTCCTGATCTCCCGCGGGGGCCAGATCATCACGGCCAAGGCCGAAGGCATGCCGATCGGACTTCTGGAACATCAAACCTACGATGAGGTGAGCTATCAGGCGGAGTCTGGCGATACTCTCTTGCTGTTTTCCGACGGCGTCGAAGATCAGTTGAACGCGAGCGAAGACCACTTCGGACGCCCCCGCGTCCAACGCCTGCTGATCAAACACGACGCCGAGACGCCTCGCGCCATTGTCGATCAGATTTTTGCCGATCTCGACGAATTTCGCGATAACGTCGCTCTTACCGACGACCAGACCGCAGTAGCCATGAAGGTGATCGGATGAACGCGTTTACGTACGGCGAACACGCCCTCTACTGTGAAGGCGTGGCCTTGGCCGAGATTGCCGCGCGCGTCGGCACGCCCTGCTACGTCTATTCCGCGGCAACCATTCTGGAAAACTTCCGCGCCTACGACGAAACCTTCGGCGATCAGCCCCATACCATCTGCTACGCCATGAAGGCCAACAGCAACCTCGCCATCCTGAGTTTGCTGGCGCAAGCCGGCGCCGGATTCGACATCGTTTCCGGCGGCGAATTGTTTCGCGTTCTCAAAGCCGGCGGCGATCCCGCCAAAGTAGTATTCTCGGGTGTCGGCAAGACCGCGCCCGAAATTGACGACGCCCTGCAGGCCGGCATCTTCAATTTCAATTGCGAGTCGGAGCCGGAATTAGCACTGATCGATGCCCTAGCCCACCGTCGCGGCGTGAAGGCCCGAGTGGCGTTGCGAGTGAACCCCGACGTCGAGACCGACACCCACCACTACATTTCCACGGGAAAGCTGGCGCACAAATTCGGCGTCGACATCGCCCAAGCCGAAGAAATTTACGAGCGCGCCCGCAAACACGAGAGCCTGCTGCTCGAAGGCGTGAGCTGCCACATCGGTTCATTGCTTCTCGACCCCGGTCCCCTAATGGAGGCCGTCGACCGCGTTCTCGCACTCATCGAGCGCCTGCGCGCCAAGGGTTTCAACATCCGTCATGCGGATCTCGGCGGCGGACTCGGTGTTGCCTACAAACCCCAAGAAGTCACGCCATCGATCGCAGAGTTCGTGAAGTGCCTGAAGCAGCGTGTCGCAGGCCGTGACCTGCACGTCGTGCTGGAACCGGGTCGATCCATCGTAGCCGCCGCCGGCGTTCTGCTCACCAAAACCTTGTATCGCAAGCAGACCGGCGAAAAGGAATTCGTGATCGTCGACGCCGCGATGAACGATCTCATCCGTCCCGCCCTCTACAGCGCGCATCACGAAATTCTGCCCGTGCGCCAGAACAGCAGCCGCAAAATCCGTGCCGACGTAGTAGGCCCCGTGTGTGAAACCGGCGACTTCCTCGCACGCGACCGCGAAATGTCAGAAGTCATGCCCGGCGATGTCCTGGCGATTTCAACCGCCGGCGCCTACGGGTTCGTTCAGTCCTCCACCTACAACGCGCGCCGCCGCCCCGCCGAAGTATTAGTAGAAGGCGACCGCTGGCGCGTAGTGCGCGAGCGCGAATCCAACGACGACCTGATCCGTGGCGAAACGATCTAGCGGCCCACTGCCATCAGTTCAACGGCCGCGGTAGCGTCGGTCGACGGCAGCCCTTCAATCTGTAACGCAGTATGCGAAGGAGGGGAGGCGCGATCCAAGAATTCCCACTGCATGTTTTCGAGCTTAGAAGCGTCCGGACGAGTGAGGGCATAGGTGCCGGTCCAGAAGACATCCTTGAAAGTGGCTCCGAGCGGCAGGAGAGTTTTCGCCAGCCGTTGGTAAGCCAGACGAAAGTCGGAGTCTTGATCGCGAAACACCAGTTGGGTGGACGTCAGCACCAGTTTCGTCGAGTTAATGAGCGCTACACCGCTATGCGGCGCATCCGCGATTGGAGCTCCGTTCCAGCGCGCCACGGCTTCGCAAACCGCTGGTTGCTCCAATCCCAACCGCTGCATCTGTAAGAAATTTGTAGCGGCCGCCGGGAAGGCTTTGGCGACCTCGGCGCGCGCCGCCTGCACGTCATCCAGCGAGCTGAGGAAGCAAGTGACGCGCAACACGTCCGCCGCTTGTACGCCCACGCTCGCTACTGAACTCTCCAGCTTTCCTGCGCCTGTCACGCCGGAGAAAAATACCAAACCGCTCGCATTCACCACTTTCTTTTCCGACGATATCGCTTCGATCACCACCTGCGCCCCCGTTAGCGGCAGCGCCCCCACCTGAATCGTGCTCACCGCCGGCAGCGTCTGCTTCCTCTCCGTGAACTCCTCCGCCACAATATCTTTGACACGCCGCAAATCGCCCGACCCGGCGACGAACGCCCGCAGTTTGACGATCGTCGCGCCGTGGTTCAATCGTGCCAGCGCCTTCAATGCATCGCGCACCTGCTGCGACAACAAGCCCTTATCGGAAAGCGGCGACACTTGGAATGACAGGCGTCCTGACTCAGCCACCACCGCCTCGGGAGTCTCGGGAAGCGCGTCCAATACCTGCGGCTTCGGCTCCTCATCGGATTTCTTTTTGTGTTTCTGCGCGAGCAGACCTCCGGCTAACAGCAGACCCAACAGCAGAATCAAGAGACGGTGCATGACCACTGACAATATGACAGATTCTAGCATCGCGAGTCGCTCCCGGCGCAGCCATTTGAAATCGCGCCCCCGAAGCGGCCATACTGGTAGGAGACATGTACCTTTCTGAAGAATTCCGCTTAAAGGTTGGCTTGGCCGAAATGCTCAAGGGCGGCGTCATCATGGACGTCACCAACGTCGAACAAGCCCTCGTCGCCGAGAAGGCCGGCGCCTGCGCGGTGATGGCGCTTGAACGCGTGCCTTCCGACATCCGCAAAGAGGGTGGAGTCGCCCGCATGGCGTCGATCCGCATCATCCGCGAAATTATGGACACGGTGTCGATCCCGGTGATGGCGAAAGCCCGCATCGGCCACTTCACCGAAGCCCGCGTGCTCGAAGCGCTGGGCGTCGATTATATCGATGAGAGCGAAGTGCTCACGCCCGCCGACGAAGAGCACCACATCGACAAGCGTGATTATAAAGTTCCCTTCGTCTGCGGCGCGCGCAATCTGGGCGAGGCGCTCCGGCGCATTGCCGAAGGCGCGGCCATGATCCGCACCAAGGGCGAAGCGGGTTCCGGCAACATCGTCGAAGCCGTGCGCCACATCCGCACTATCGTCAAGGAAATGAAGCAGCTCACCGTGCTGGGCCGCGAAGAGTTGGTTCATGAGTCAAAGAACCTGGGTGCCCCGCTCGAACTAGTCGAATGGGTCGCTGCGAACGGCAGATTGCCGGTGCCGAATTTCTCAGCAGGCGGAATCGCCACGCCGGCCGACGCCGCGCTAGTCATGCAGCTCGGCGCCGAAGCCGTATTCGTCGGCAGCGGCATCTTTAAATCCGAAGATCCCGACAAGCGTGCCCGCGCCATCGTCAAAGCAGCCACCTACTATAAAGACCCCGTAAAGCTGCTCGAAGCCAGCGAGGAGTTGGGCGAAGCTATGCGCGGCCTCGACATTTCAAAGCTCCCTGAGAGCGAGCTGCTGCAGACGCGTGGCTGGTAACACGCGAAAAACCGCCGGGATTCTGGCTCTCCAAGGCGATTTCGAAAAGCATCACAAAGCAATCGACCGTGCCGGCGGCCATGCCATCGAAGTTCGCACCCTCGCCGATCTGGAAAAGTGCGATGGCCTCATCATCCCCGGTGGCGAAAGCACAACCATCTTGAAGCTGCTCGATCAGGAAGGGCTCACCGAGCCACTGAAGCGCTTCAGTGATCACAAACCCGTTTACGGAAGCTGCGCCGGTGCGATTTTACTCGCGCGCGACGTTACTCATCCCGCGCAGCCCAGTCTCGGTCTCATGGACATCTGTGTCGAGCGCAATGCTTACGGCCGTCAAGTCGACAGCCGCATCGCGCGCATTCCCATGGCCGAGGGCGGTGACCTCGAAGCCGTTTTCATCCGCGCACCCATCATTCGCAGCCTAGGTGCAGGCAGCACCGTTCTAGCTCAATACAACGGCGACCCTGTGTGGGTCGAGCAAGGCCGCAACATGGTCACCACGTTTCATCCGGAGCTGACCGGCGACTTGCGCGTCCACCGCCGCTTCCTCGACAAACTGTGACGCCACCATTAGTTCAATTCGCAGCCGCCGACGCCCCCTTGCTGCTCGAGTTATCGGAAAGCATCGGCTGGCCGCATGAGATCGGCGACTGGCAGACCACTCTCGCCGCCAGTCAGGTTTTCGGCCACCGTGCCGTGGATGGCAAGATTCTTTCGAGCTCCAGCATTTACCAATTTGGCCCCACCTTGTCGGCCTTGGCCGTGGTGCTGGTGCGCGAGGATTTCCGCCGTCAGGGATTGGCGCGTGCCGCCGTGCTGAAATGCCTCGATCAAGTCACCGGCGTTCCTCAAATGCTCGTGGCGACGCCCTTCGGCCAGCCGCTCTACGAATCCCTCGGATTCAAAATAGCCGAGCAGATCGTCCGCCTGATAGCCGTGGAGGGCAGTACCCTCCCCATAACCGGCTCGATTCGATCAATGACGGATGCGGATTTACCGCGAGCCCTCGACCTAGATCGCGCGATCTATCAAGCCGATCGGAGCCAGGTTCTGCGGCATCGCTGGAAGCAGACGGCGGGCGGCGCCATGCTCGCCGATGGCAGTGGATACGCCTGGAAAATCCCCCAGCGCGGCGGCTTAGTGCTCGGCCCCGTAGTCGCCACCAGCCCACAAGACGCCGCGAGCTTAGTAGCGCACCTGACCACAGGCTTCCCCGGACGCATCAAAATCGAAGTCCCCGAACGCCACGCCGAGTTGATAACGATCCTCACCGGCGCAGGCTTCGTCGTTGACAGCGCCCGCCCTCTGATGCTGAAAAACGTCGAGCAACTCCCCGGCCGCCGCGAGTTGCTCTTCGGACTCGCCTCGCTTGGCTTCTGCTAGGCTACTTCAGCCCCGAGAAGTCAGTAGGATCCATGAACGTCGAATCCACTTTCTCCACAATCTTCCCGTCAGCCTCGGAAGCCTTCGCCACCTTCTGCCATTCCGGATCGCCGCCGAATTCCTTCCAGTTCTTAGTGGCTGCGTCGCGGCTAGGGTGCGACACGATGTAGATCAGCGTGTTGTCCTTAGCGGGCGAATCCTCAGGAACCCAATAACCCAGGCTCGTGATCCCGTGCTGATCGAAAATACGCCGCGTGTCATCCTTGAAGCGCTTCACCAGCGCCGGCAGCCGCCCGGGCAGCGTGTGGTAGATGCGCAGTTCGTAGACCCGATTGCTGTCGGCCTCTACTTTCGGAGCCGCCGCAAAGCGAGCCGTGATCCAGGACCCAGCGGCGAACGAAACCGCGGCAAATGCAAAAACGCGGAACCAGGTAAGTTTCATAGTTCCCGATTGTATCAATTCGGCCATAATTCGGCAGTGGCCTCGGCGGTTGGCCCAAGCTAGAATGACTAGGGTTGCTGAAGGAGGGTTCGGCCATGAATCTTAAAATAGCTGCGATCGCCATTCTCGCGGGCGTGGCCGCTTTCGGGCAGTCGCTAGAGATGACCGTCGTCGCCCGCGCCGCCGAAGCGTTGGGTGGCAAAGACAAGGTCTTAGCCGCGAAAACCCTGGTGATCGAAGGCTCCGGCATCAATCCGAATGTCGGACAAAACCCGCTCCCCGACTCCCCGCTGCTGAATTGGAACGTCCCCGAATTCAAGCGCAGCCTTGATCTGGCGAACGGACGCATGCGCGTCGAGCAACACCGCATTGCGGCCTTCGATTTTGCCCTCGCCACCGACGTGCACCAGATCATGGGGCTCGACGGGGCCGTTGCCTTCAACGTGAATTCCGACGGCACCGCGCAGCGCGCTGGCGAAGCGGTCGCGGCCGATCGCCGCATAGAGATGCTGGGGACTCCCGTCACTATAGTCCGCGCCGCCTTAGATCCCGCCGCCAAACTGTCGAATCTGCGCAAGAAAAGCGGCGAGCAGAAAATCGACATCACCACCGCCGCCGGCGACAAACTCACCCTGGCCGTCAACGCCAAGACCGGCCTCCCGGCGTCGGTGAGTTGGCTGACCTCTAGTGAAAATCTGGGCGACGTCGTCAACACCACTTCGTTTTCGAACTACGAAACCGTCGACGGCTTGAAACTCCCAAAGCGTTACGTAACCAGCATCGATTTCCGCAATTGGGTCACGTCGGATATTCAAGTATCGAAGAACACCGTGGATGGGACCGTCGCTGACCTCGCCGCCCCCGCCAACGTGAAGGCCAGTCCCGCTCCGCAGCCGCAGCCCGTGAGCGTGGACGCGCAGGAAGTCGGCAAAGGCATCTGGTGGCTGGCCGGCAACGGCAACGCCCGCAGCATTCTCTTCGAATTCGACGATCACCTGACGCTGTTCGAAACCCCCACCAGCGAGGCTCGATCCAAAGCCGTGATCGACAAAGCCCGCTCGCTAGTGCCCAACAAGCCGTTGACCGAAGTGATCGTGTCGCATCACCACTTCGATCACACCGGCGGCCTGCGCACGGCCGTCGCCGAAGGCCTGGTCGTGATCTCCCACAAAGGCAACGAAGGAATTTTCAAGGAAGTCACCTCGCGCAAGGCCACCCTGAAACCGGATCTCCTCACGCAGAGCGGCAAAACCCTCAAGTTCCGCGGCGTCGACGACACTCTCGTTCTGAAAGACAAGTCGATGGAAGTGGTCATCTATCACGTGAAAGGCAACACCCACTCGCCGCTCCTGCTGATGGCCTATGTGCCGCGCGACAAGATTCTAGTTCAAGGCGATCTGATCGACGTCGGCTGGACCCAGCACCCCTGGGCCGACAACTACGCCAAGAACCTGGAACTCCGCAAGATCGATTTCGCCAAGGATGTGCCCGTCCACGGCAAGATTCAGACGCGTCCCGAAGAACTAGCGGCCATCGCCGCCATGAAGAAGCAGTAAAGGAGAAGCACTATGAAACTCTGGATTAATCTCAGTCTGGCGTTGGCGTTCGCCAGCGCCGCCTATGCGCAGGACGCGAAAACCGTTCTCGACAACGCTGCGAAGGCCATGGGCAACCCTAAAACCATCGTCTATTCCGGAACCGGCCTTAACGGATTTTTCGGGCAAGCCGTGCAACCGGGATTTTCGTGGCCGCAGCGCGAATTGACTGCGTACACTCGCAGCATCAACTACGATCAAAAATCCTCCAAGGAAGAGTTTGTATTCAAGGAACAAGTCTTCGGCGGCCAGCGCCAGAACAACGAAGTGAATGGCGACAAAGCCTGGGCCGTCGGTCCCAACGGCCCCAACCCGCAACTCGCTGCCGCCGAAGACCGGCAACTGCAAATCCTGCTGACTCCTCACGGCTTCCTTCGCGCTGCGATGGAAGCCGGCAACGCCACCGCCAAATCGAAATCCGAAGGCGGCAAGAAAGTCACCGTTGTGTCCTTCACCGCGCTGGGCAAATACAAAATCGACGGCACCATTGACGCCCAAAACATGGTGACCAAGGTGCAGACTACCGTTCCTAATCCGCTGTTGGGTGACATGGCCGTGATCGCGAGCTATAGCGATTACAAAGATTTCAACGGCGTCAAGTTCCCCACCAAGATCAAGCAGACGCAGGGCGGCGGAGCCGTCGCCGATCTCACCATCGCCGATGTGCAGCCCAACGCCAACGCCGATCTCCCGGTTCCCGCGCCTGTCGCGAGCGCCTCAGCGACTCCTCCGGCGCCCGCTCCCGGGCAAAAGTTAGCCGACGGAGTGTGGCTGATTCCCACCTCGCATAACAGTCTGGTGATTGAATTCAAAGACTACATTACGGTGATCGAAGCCCCCCTCACCGAACAGCGCTCGCAATATGTAATCGCCGAAGCCAAGCGCTTGGTGCCGAACAAACCCATCCGCTATCTGTTCAGCACCCATCATCACTTCGACCACTCTGGCGGCCTGCGTGCCTACGTCGCCGAAGGAGCCACCATCGTCACCGCCGACGTCAACAAAGCCTATTACGAACAGGTCTTCAAGATGAAGGCCACGATGGCGCCGGACGCGCTGGCGAAATCCCCCAAGAAACCCAAAATCGTGGGCGTCAAAGATAAATACGTGATTACCGACGGCAATCAGTCGCTCGAAATTTACACTACCCAAGGCGACGGCCACGCCGGCGAATTGCTCGTCGGCTACTTGCCGAAAGCCAAAATCCTGATCGAAGCCGATAGCTACAGCCCGCAGGGCCCGGGTGCTCCGGCTCCCGCGACTCCCGCACCGAACGCCCTGGTGCTCTATGACAACTTGCAGCGCTTGAAGCTCAGCGTGGACCAGATCGTGCCGATACACGGCCGCCCGGTTCCCTACGCGGACTTCCTGAAGGCGGTCGCGAAAGGCTAGATTTTCTGCACGCGCCGCAACATGAACTGATCTGCCTTTAAAGAGCCATCTCGGAGCTTCTTCCAGTCGTCGTTCACATGGATCAGCCGCCCGCTGATGTGATTGGATTGCTCCGACGCCAGAAACAACGCCAGCTCGATCTGCTTCTCTGCGGTCGTCCCGCCAGTCAAGCGAATTTGTTGGGCCTCTTCGATCTCGCGCCACCCCGCACGCTCGCCCGCCGCCAGAATCTGGTCCGTCATGTGCGTATAGCTGGCCCCCGGAGCCATGCAATTAATTTGCACGTTGTGGTCACGCACTTCCTCCGCGACGCTTTCGACAAAGCTCACCACTGCGGCCTTCGTAGCCGCGTAAATCGCCAAATTCGGCCGCGCCTGCGATCCGCTCCCGCTCGTGAGCACAATAATCTTCCCGCTACGCCGCTCAATCATCCCCGGCAGCACGGCACGAGCAGCATTCAGAACACCCTGTAGGTTCGTATGAATCACCTCGTCCCAAACCTTGGGATTGCTCTCGGCGAACGGTCCAATCGGCCCCTGCATCCCCGCCGCGCATACCAGCACCTGCACCGGACTGCCGAAATGAACCCGCATGCGCTCGACGGCCGCAGCCACTTGTTCGTAATCCGCCACATCCGCGCGGATGCGCAGCGCGTTGCCGCCGGCGTGTTCAATCTCTAACTGGCATAAATCCAATTCAGGTTTGCTGCGGGCCAGCAAGCCCACACGGGCGCCTTTGGTGGCGAATCCGATAGCCAGACGTTTGCCGATGCCACGCCCGGCTCCCGTCATCAGTACCGGGACAGTCTTGAAGGAGTGCACATCATCACGGTAGTACAATTCCTCGTGCGAAGGAGATACCTACGCGGCGGCGAGTTCAGGTTCGAGCAAACGAGCCTTGGCTTCGACCACCACACTCTCGCCGTTCTTGAGCGTATAGCGCCCCGCGAGCCGCGGCAGCACCTCCGCCGCGCGCGCTTCCCCCAGTTGATTGTCGCCCAGGAAGAGCACCGCGAATTCTCGATCCCCCCAGCGAGCCGTGCGCTCGCGATGACGAAAATGCGACGCCAGCTTAGCGCCGGCCATTTGTAAAACCTGCTCGCCGACCGGCCCTTCCAGCTCGAAGAGCAGCAGAGAAAACGTCGCGCCATGCAAGCGGTGCGCCTCAATCTGCCGTTCCAGTTCGCGCCGGTTGATCAAGCCCGTCACCGGATCGGTGCTGGCCGCGCCCGCCAGACGCTGATCCAATTCCACCATGTGCTCGAGCATCTTCCCCACCATTGTGGCCGTTTCATGGCTCATGCTGTCGACCACGCCATGCAGACCCGCCGCCTCGACCGGCATCGCCTTCTCTACCTGCGCCGCGAATTCCCGCAAGCGCCTTCCGAATTGCGCCTGCCGCTGGGCCAAGTCATCAATGATGTCGCCCAGCGCCAGAATCTCCCGCTCCAATTCCACGCTGCGCTCCGTGCGCACGCGTTTGGCGACGCTAGAATAATCGCGCAGCTCCGCTTGTATTGCCTTCGCACTTTCCCGGATCTGTGTCGGCGTCGCGTCGTAGGACACGCGCGATTGCAATGCCTGAATGCGCTTGCGATACGGCGTGCCCACCTCCGGGTAGCTCTCATCGAGGCACTCGGCTGTGACCTGCATGGTCGACAGATACGCCGCTACGGCGTTAGAAAGTTCGGCCATCAGATCGCGTCCGGTTTCGGGACTCATATCAGTCAGAAATCGGCCGAATTCCCTCTTTCCTGCAGACTCCGCTTTATTCCGCCGCTTGGATTTCGTAAGTGGTTACGATTTCGGCAGTTGCACGCACCGTCGCCACCGCGCTGCAGTACTTGTCCGTCGAGAGCGCAATCGCCCGCTCGACAGCCTCCTTCGACACGTTATGCCCGCGGATCACATGCTTCAATTCGATCCGCCGAAAAGCACGCGGATGCTCCTCCAGTCGCTCGCTGCGAATTTCGACCTGATACGCCGTCACCTGCTCGCGCTTCTTTTTGAGAATCGAAATAACGTCAGCCGCCGTGCAGCTCCCCAGCCCCGTGATAAACAATTCCAGCGGACCCGGCGCCGCTTTGCGCCCGCCTTTGACATCGATCGCGATAGCATGGCCGCTGGGCGTGGTGGCGATAAAAAAATCATCGCCGGCATACTGAATGACGGTGGGTGGAGGTGCGGGATTCATCCCTTACACCAATAGCACACGTTACACTGTTAGCTTCACGGGTATTCGATATGCCGGAAACTCTCACGCTCGCGCAGATTCAAAGTGCGCGCCAACACATCGCCCCCTGCGTGCGCCGTACGCCCCTAACCGCCAGCGTCGCCCTGAGTGAGCGCCTGAAGACCAACGTCTACGTGAAGCTCGAGCTGTTCCAGAAAACCGGCTCCTTCAAAGTACGCGGCGCGTTCAATAAAGCCCTGGCTCTTACGCCCGAAGAGCGCGGCAAGGGCCTGGTCGCCGTCAGCGGCGGAAATCACGCGCAAGCCGTAGCCTACGCCGCGCGCACGCTGGCGTTAAAATCCGTCATCCTGATGCCGGAATCCACGCCCATGAACTACGTGAACGCCACTCGCGGCTACGGCGCCGAAATCAAGTTCGCCGCAAATGTGAGCGCAGCCTTCGCCGAAGTCGCCGAATATCAGCGCCAAGGCTGGGCCTACATCCACCCTTTTGACGATCCCGTCGTCATGGCCGGACAAGGAACCATCGGCCTGGAAATTCTGGACGACGTTCCGCAAGTCACCGACATCATCGTCAGCATCGGCGGCGGCGGTTTGATCGGAGGCATCGCCACCGCGGTCAAGTCTCTCAAGCCCTCGGTGCGCATGTGGGGTGTCGAAACCGAGGGCGCCGATTGCATGGCCAAGTCGCTGGCCGCCGGCCAAATCGTTACCTTGAGCGCGATAACGTCCATCGCGCGTACGCTAGGCGCCCCCGCGCCGTCCGAATTCACCTTGCAGCTAGCCCGCGATTTGCTCGAAAGCGTCACTGTAGTCACCGATGCCGACGCACTCGCCGCACTCCGTTTTCTGCTGGAGCGTCTGAAGGTGTTGACCGAGCCCGCCGCCTCCTGTACGCTAGCCGCAGCGGATCGCCTGAAGGATCAGTTTTCGAAGGAACGCCACGTGGTGCTGGTGCTCTGCGGCGGCAACATGCCGTTCGAGGATCTAGCCCGCCTGCCGGGTCCCCAAGCCTAGCAGCACGCAGCCTACCAGGATCAGCGCCAGCCCCACAAACTTCCCGCGCGTAAGGGGCTCATGGAGGAATATCCGCGCCCAGATCATGGTCCAAATGTAACCGCTCGAAACCATCGGAAACAGAATGCTCAATTCGCCGCTCTTCAGCCCAATGAGGAAGAACACTGACGATAGCAAATAGCCCGCCACTCCAGCCGCCAACGGCCAGTTGGTGTAGAGCGAACGCAGGTTTTTCTCCAGACGTTTGGACCCGGCCTTGAATCCCAGCGAGCTGAAGCTGCCGATGAACGACCCGAACGTGACCCAAGCGATGGAAGAAACCGGAGTCGTCATTTATGAGACCCCAGGCCCAGCACGCCGACGCCCGCCATGATCACGCAGATCCCAGAGATCTTGTAAGGATTCATGACCTCCCCGAATACCAACACCGACAGAATCGCCACCCACACGTAGCTCAGAGAGATCAGCGGATACAGTACGGAAAGTTCACCATGCCGCAGCGCCAGCACCATCAGCGCCGCGCCAATGCCGTACAGCGCCATCCCGCCGATCAACGGAAAATTAGTGAGCACGCCTAGGAGCGAAGGGTGCAGTTTGAGTTCGACACTCCCAAACTTCAACAACACCTGTGCGGCCGCCGATAGCAGCGTGAACACCAGGATCATCAGCAGCGATCGGCGCTTTTGCTCAGTGGTCGAAGCTGTCACGGAAACCTTATCTAGAATAACGGAATCCGGCGGCGCCGGAGTTGTGGTTGGAGTTGTGGTTGTACTCACGGCTTAGGCAAAAGATCGGAAAAACTCGCGCTTTCCTTTACTCGCCGCTCTGCTGCAGCAGCTTAGCCACCAGCGCCGTCCAGCCAGTCTGGTGATTGGCGCCCAGCCCCGCCCCATTGTCGCCGTGGAAATACTCATAGAACAGAGGATAATCGCGAAAATGGGGGTCGGTCTGATATTTCTCAGTCCCCCCGAATACCGGACGGCGTCCTTGATCGTCGCGCAGGAACAGCCGCGATAAGCGTCGCGACAACTGCGCCGCCACCTCCCCCAAATGCATGCGCACGCCCGAGCCGGTCGGAAATTCCACCGTGAAGTCTTCACCGAAATAAAAGTGGAAGCGCTGTAGCGATTCGATCAGCAAATAATTCACCGGGAACCACACGGGACCGCGCCAGTTAGAATTCCCTCCGAACAGTCCCGTGCTCGATTCGGCCGGCTCATAACCCACGCGATATTGATTCCCATCCACTTGCAGCATGTAAGGGTGCGCTTCGTGAAATTTCGAAACCGAGCGAATCCCATACGGCGAAAGGAACTCATTTTCATCCAGCAGCTTTTCGAGCACCCGGACCAGACGTGCGCGTGGCACGATGCTCAGCAAATGTCTCTGTTCGACGCCGTGACGCATCAGCGGAGCCAGATTCTGGCACAGATCCGGCCGGTTAGCGATGAACCAGTTCATGCGCTTCTCAAAGCCCGGCAGCGATTCGATCAGACCGGACGCCATGGTGTCGACAGCGAACAGTGGAATCACGCCCACCATAGATCGCACCCGCATGGGAATCGATTCCCCGCTCGGCAGACTTAAGCGATCGTAGAAGAACCCGTCTTCTTCATGCCACAAACCCTCCCCGCCCATGCGGTTGATGGCGTGCGCGATATACAGGAAGTGCTCGAAGAACTTGTTTGCGATGTCTTCGTACAGCGGATCGGCGTTCACCGCCAGCTCCTGTGAAATACGCAGCATGTTCAAGCAGTACATCGCCATCCAACTGGTGCCGTCGGATTGTTCGATCAATCCACCGTTGGGCAAGGGCCGGGAACGGTCGAAAACTCCAATGTTGTCGAGCCCCAGAAAGCCGCCCTCAAAAATGTTATTGCCCTCGGAGTCCTTGCGATTCACCCACCAGGTGAAGTTCATCAGCAGCTTGTGGAACACGGTTTCCAGAAATTCGTAGTCCGCCTTGCCCGTAAGCTTCTTGTCGATGGTGAACACGCGCCAGCACGCCCAGGCATGCACCGGCGGATTCACGTCTCCGAAAGCCCACTCGTACGCCGGAATCTGTCCGTTGGGATGCATGTACCATTCGCGTAGGAACAGTTTGAGCTGCGATTTGGCGTTATCGGGATCGACCAGCGCCAGCGGAATCATGTGGAACGCGAGGTCCCACGCCGCATACCACGGATATTCCCACTTGTCCGGCATCGTGAGCACGTCTTCGTTATAAATGTGCACCCAGTTCGAATCGCGCCCTTTTAACCTCGCCGCCGGCGGCTTGGGCTGGCCCGGATCGCCCTTGAGCCAGTCCGCCACGACAAAGTGATAATACTGCCGCGACCACAAGAGTCCCGCCAGCGCCTGCCGCTGCACACGCTTGCCGTCTGCCGAAAGTGTGGGGTTGGCGAAAGAGTAAAATTCCTCGGCTTCCGCCATGCGCTCCGCAAAAACGCCGTCGATATCGTGGATCAAGCGCGAGGCCTCGGTGCGCAGCGTCAACCGTAAGCGGATGGTCTGGGTTTGCCCCGCCGCCAGATTGAATTTGTACCAGGCGCAAGCTTTCGTGCCGCGCAGGGCCGGATTCACGGCGTTTTCCTCGCCATGCACCACGCGCCGGTGGAAGGCGTCCTTCACAAACGGATTTCCCGTGATTCCGCCATCCCAATTCCACAAGGCCTTGGTGTTGCTTTCGTTTTCCGTGAACAGAAGTTCCGGCAGCCCCTCCATCGTTAACTCATACCCGCCCATTTCCGGTTCGTTGATCTCGATCCTGGAGCCGCTGGTCTGCGACAGCACCGGCTTTTCATCGGTGCCTCCCCAGGACCACCGATTGCGGAACCACACATGCGGCAGAACATGCAGCGGCGCGGCGTCCGGTCCGCGGTTGGTGACCGAAATCCGTACCAGAACGTCGTTGACCTCGGCCTTGGCGTATTCGACGAAGACATCGAAGTAGCGATCGTCGTTGAAAACCCCGCTGTCGATCAGCTCAAACTCGGGATCCTTGCGCGTGCGCCGCTGATTTTCTTCGAGTAAACGCGCGTAAGGAAACTCGGCCTGCGGATATTTGTACAGGCACTTCATATAGGTATGGGTGGGCGTCGAATCCAGGTAGTAATAGCATTCCTTCACGTCTTCGCCGTGGTTGCCCTGGTTGCCGCTGAGTCCGAAGAGCCGTTCTTTAAGGATGGGATCGCGCTCATTCCACAGCGCGACGGAAAAGCACAGCCGCTGATGGTTGTCGCAAATTCCGGCAATGCCGTCCTCGCCCCAACGGTACGCCCGTAGGTGCGAATGCTCGAACGGGAAGTATTCCCAGGCGATGCCGCCCGCGCTATAGTCTTCACGGACCGTCCCCCAAGCCCGCTCGGCCAGGTACGGACCCCAGCGCCGCCAGTACTGCTCCTTTCGAGCGGCGGCGATCAAGCGAAGTTGCTCGGCGTTCATAAGTTTGATTCTATCTGGAAAGCCCGTAGATTCCTCACTTAGCGATTTTGCGCTGGGTTCGTTTGGTAATTTCGGTGCGATAACGGTCGCGTGATGACGCGATTCGCTGTTGCCTTCTTCCTCTCAATCACCGTCCGAGTTTGCGCCCAAACCCCACCCGTGGCAGTCGCCCGCGTGATGCTCGGTCTGGAGCAAACCGCCGCCGGTTCAGCCGCTCCCGTGCAGAAAGCCGCCATCGGTTTGTTTTTCAGCGAGCCGTTGAGTGCGCGCCTGTCGACTTGGGGCGATCTGCGCCTGAGTTCGATTCCGGTAGACGTGCAGTCGACTTTAGCCACGCTGCCCGCGGACGCGACCAAGATCGCCACGTCGCTTCCGTTGAATCAACTCGTGCGCTCCGGCGAATTCCTGGTGGGTGTCAGCTATCAAATGGTAGGAGGCAAGAGTCCCTGGTCGTCGCTGTCGCTGATCGCGAGCGAAGGCGCCGCCATGCCGCTGGCGCCCACCGGCAACCGCTTTTACCGCCAATACTATGGCGGAGTGCGCGTCCAATCCACCCAGCACACGCACATGGTGGATGTGTCGCTAGGCCAGAACGAAGCCATCACCGGAGGCGCCCTCCACGGGGCGGTGCTGCGCGTTGACACCTTCTATGCGCTACCGGTGACCGGAGGCAACTTCCTGTACCTGTTCGGAACCGCCATGCTGCGCGCGTCGCCGCGTCCTGCAAGCGGCGACGGTGGCGTTGACACCTACCGCATCGGCGTCGGCGTCGACGTCATTCAGATGTTGAAAGCGTTGCGCACCAACTGAAGGCGCGGCCCGCCTTCGAACACTACCGTAACCACATCGCAGCGGACTTGTTCCCAAGGCGTATCAGTCTTGCGAGCGTAAGCCCGGGCCAGTCGGCGCAGGTGAGCGCGTTTGTCGTCGCCCACGGCACGGTCCGGCGGCCCGAACTCGTCGCTCTGTCGAGCCTTCACCTCGACGATCACCAGTGTGTCACCCTCCCAAGCGATCAGATCGGCCTCGCCATCCCCGGCCGGTAGCCGGTAGTTGCGAGCGACAATCGTGTACCCCTGCCGCCGCAGAAAACGGTGCGCCAGATCCTCGCCCCGCCTGCCCAGAGCTAGGGTAGGAGTCCAACGCCGCCGCCGCGCGAGGTAACGCATCCAATCGAAGAACACGCCGAGCATCGTAAAGCTAGTGGCACCAGCGGCTAGAAACTCTCTAAGGGAGAGCCTTGAGCCGCCACTCGATCAGCTTCCCGCGCACCACGTAGCACAAGTAGTATTCCCAGAAGCGCCGGAACCGCGGCGAGGCGTTGACGGCGAACTCGAAGCCCAGGTATCTCCATAGAGCCAGCAGCTTTACGCGCACCGAAATCTCCTCGAAACGCGCGCTCGAATAGTAGCCGAAGCCAAACTCTTTCTCAGTGAAGTACCGCAGCGAAAAGCTAGTCAGATGCCAGCGATGCGTGGGGTCGCAGAAGGAGCTGAAGTCCGTGTAATGGGGCGTAGCGATGAAGACTTCCCCGCCGGGACGCAGCAGGCGGTGGAACTCTTCGATGGTCTTGATCACGTCGGATACGTGCTCAATGACATGACTCGCATGCACCTTATCGAAGGACGCATCGCGGAAGGGATAGGGAAGGCAGTCGAGGTCGCAGAGGACGTCGGCGCGTGTGGCGGCGTTGCGGTCTATGCCGATCGCACCCGTGAGTTTGTTGATACCGCAGCCGACGTCGAGTATACGCACAAACTCAGATTGTAGCGGTTAGAAGGCACTCGGCGAGGATGTCGACTGCGCAATCGGCCTGTTCGCGCGTCAGCACCAGCGGCGGCGAGATGCGGATAGTGTTGGGACCGGCGCCCAGCACCAGCAGTCCACGCTCGAAGCACATCTGGACGATCCGGTCGCGCAGCGCAGGAGCGCGTTCCTTAGTCGCTTGATCTTTCACCAGTTCGATGCCGATCATCAGCCCCAACCCTCGGACGTCCCCGACGTTCGGGAAGCGTTGCGGGAAGTCGCTGAGGCGCCCCTTCATGTGAGCGCCGACGGTGGCTGCGTTGTCGACCAGTCCTTGTTCCAGCAGTTCGATAGTCGCAAGCGACGCGGCGACCGACACCGGGTTTCCCCCGAACGTGGACGCGTGGGAGCCAGGCGGCCAATCCATGATTTCGGCGCGCGCGATAGTCGCGCTGAGCGGCATGCCGCTGGCGATGCCCTTCGCCAACGCGACGATATCCGGGACGGCGTCGAAGTGTTCGGACGCGAAGATCTTACCGGTGCGCCCCATCCCGCACTGGACTTCATCGAAGACCAGCAGAATGCCGTGGAGGTCCGCGATGCGTCGCAGTTCGTCGAAGAACTTCTTAGGCGGGACGAGATAGCCTCCTTCGCCCTGGACCGGCTCGACTACGATGGCGGCGACTTCCTCGGGTGGCAGCACGGTGCGGAAGAGCGGGTCCTCGATCGCCTTGGCGCATTCGACCGCGCAGGTGTCGACCGTCTTGCCGTAAGGGCAGCGGTAGCAATCCGCGTAAGGGACGTGGTGGACGCCGGGCATCACCGGGAAGAAGTTCTTGCGCTGGCCGCTGCGGCTGCCGGTGAGCGCCAGCGACCCCATCGTGCGTCCGTGGAAGGCGCCGTAGAAGGCCACGAACTGCTTGCGGCCGGTGTGGTAGCGGGCGAGCTTGATCGCGGCCTCGATGGCTTCCGTGCCGGAGTTGCCAAAGTAGACGCGCCGGGGGACACCGCGTGGCGTCAGGGCCGTCAGTTTTTGTGCCAAGTCCACCATGTTCTGGTAGTAGAAGTCGGTGCCCGACATGTGGATCAGCTTGGCGGCTTGGCGCTGGATGGCCTCGACTACCCGGGGATGGCAATGGCCCGTGGCGACGACGGCGATGCCGGCGCTACAGTCCAGAAACTGATTGCCGTCAACATCTTCCACGATGCAACCCTGGCCGCTCGCGGCCACCAGCGGGTAGGAACGGGTGTAGGAGGGGGAGATGAACTGGGCGTCGCGCTCGATGACGACCTTGGCTTTGGGGCCGGGGAGGGGCGTCACAAGGTTTGGCAGTCCACTTGCCATAGCTAAATGCATGATATCACTGAATCTAGGATCGGCATCCTGAAAACATTGACAGCAGTACGCTAAGATTATTGCACTGCATTGACATCATGTGTTATAGTTCTTAACAGATATGGACTTCAATCGGTTTACGGAAAAGCTGCAAGAGGGCATGCGCTCGGCCCAGGGCATTGCGTCCAAACGAGGGCAGCAACAGATCGACGTCGAGCACCTGTTGCTCGCGCTCCTGGGACAGGACGGCGGGCTGACGCAATCTCTGTTCGCCAAGGCCGAGGTGGACCGCGCACTGGTGCACCAGAAGCTGGTCGAAGAGCTCGACAAGCTGCCGCGTGTGTCTGGGTCGGCGCCTGGCATCGACAACTTGTATGTGACTAAGCGTCTTCAGGATCTGCTCGACCGGGCCGAGAAGGAAGCGCAACATCTTAAGGACGACTACATTTCCGTTGAGCATGTCCTCCTGGCCGCGACCACAGAAAAGGTTTTCCGCGATCTGGGCATCACCTATCAGCGGATCATGCGGACGCTACAGGCGATCCGAAGGGGGCAGCGCGTGACCTCACAAAATCCGGAAGCGACTTATGAGTCGCTTGAAAAGTATGGCAGCGATCTGACTAAGTTGGCGGCGATCGGTAAGCTCGATCCGGTGATCGGGCGCGATGAAGAGATCCGCCGTGTGATCCAAGTCTTGTCGCGGCGCACCAAGAACAATCCGGTACTGATCGGCGAACCGGGCGTTGGCAAGACGGCGATCGTCGAAGGGTTGGCCCGACGCATCGTGCGCGGTGACGTCCCGGAGGGGCTGAAGAACAAGAAGATCGTTTCCCTCGACATGGGCGCGCTGGTTGCGGGCGCAAAGTTCCGCGGCGAGTTCGAAGAACGCCTGAAGGCGGTATTGAAGGAAGTACAGTCGGCCGAAGGCAACATCATTCTGTTTATCGACGAGTTGCACACTGTTGTCGGGGCGGGGAAGGCGGAAGGCTCTATGGACGCCGGCAATCTGCTCAAGCCGATGCTGGCGCGCGGTGAGCTGCATTGCATTGGCGCTACGACGCTCGACGAATATCGCAAACATATTGAAAAGGACAAAGCGCTGGAGCGGCGTTTCCAAACGGTGCTGGTGGATCAGCCGTCGGTTGAAGACACCATTTCCATCCTGCGCGGGTTGCGGGAACGCTACGAATTGCACCATGGCGTCCGCATTAAGGATTCGGCCATGGTTGCGGCGGCGGTTCTGAGTAACCGCTATATTGCGGACCGGTTTTTGCCCGATAAAGCCATCGATTTGATCGATGAAGCGGCGGCTAAGACGCGCACCGAGATCGATTCGATGCCGGCGGAGCTGGACGAAATCACGCGGCGGCAGATGCAGCTTGAGATCGAACGCGAGGCGTTGAAGAAAGAAACTGACAAAGCTTCCCGGGACCGGCTCAGCAAACTCGAAAAGGAACTGGCGGACCTGAAGACCGGCGGGGCGAGTCTGCGGGCACAGTGGCAGGCCGACCAAGAAGCTCTGAAGCATCAGCGCGAAATCCGCGAGCAGATTGAGCAGACCAAAGTCGATATCGAGCAAGCCGAGCGGGCCTACGACCTGAACAAAGCGGCCGAGTTGAAATATGGCAAGCTGACAGGGCTCGAAAAACAGCTGGAAGCCGGGCTGAGTTCGACGGCGCTGCTCAAAGAAGAAGTAGACGAGGAAGACATCGCGCAAGTAGTCAGCCGCTGGACGGGAATTCCGCTGTCAAAACTGCTGGAAGGCGAGATTCAGAAACTGACGCACTTGCCCGAGGAGCTGCACCAACGCATCGTCGGTCAGGACGAAGCCGTGGACGCGGTTTCGGACGCTGTCCTGCGCGCTCGCGGCGGATTAAAGGATCCCAAGCGGCCGGTGGGCAGTTTCTTGTTCCTGGGACCGACTGGCGTGGGTAAAACCGAACTGGCGAGAGCTTTGGCTCAGTTCCTGTTCGACGACGAGCGGGCGATGATCCGCATCGATATGTCGGAGTATCAGGAGAAGCACACAGTCGCGCGGCTGGTGGGCGCGCCTCCGGGATACGTGGGTTACGACGAAGGCGGGCAGTTGACAGAGGCCGTCCGGCGTAGGCCCTATTCGGTCGTCCTGCTGGACGAAATCGAAAAGGCGCATCCGGACGTGTTCCATGTGCTGCTGCAGGTGCTCGACGACGGGCGTCTGACAGACGGGCAGGGTCGCACGGTGGATTTCAAGAACACCATCGTCATCATGACTTCGAATGCTCCTAAGGAAGAACTGCGCAACATCTTCAGACCCGAGTTTCTGAACCGGGTGGATGAGATGATCACGTTCCACAGTTTGACCGATGCACAACTCAAGAAGATTGTGCTCATTCAACTGGCGGGACTGCGGGCTCGATTAGCCGAGCGGCATATCGGCATCGAACTATCGGACGCGGCTGTCGAGTATCTGGTGCAAGTCGGCTACGATCCGACGTTTGGCGCGCGGCCGTTGAAGCGCGCGATCCAAAAAGAAGTGGAAACCCCAC
>Ga0265314_10001658_pt1 | contig 24322 bp, 21 predicted proteins | sample 4126metaG_FD_203106 | JGI IMG/M metagenome (GOLD analysis project Ga0265314, IMG submission 203106) | Rhizosphere microbial communities from Carex aquatilis grown in University of Washington, Seatle, WA, United States - 4-1-26 metaG | ecosystem: Host-associated > Plants > Roots > Rhizosphere >... | reverse complement strand
ACGTGATCTCGCCGCGTGCCAAGCGTTTTTCGACTGCGGCCGCTTCATCGCCGGCGAGTGTCGAATTGAGGAAGGCCGCATCGACGCCGGCTTCATGCAGCGCGCCGACCTGGTCATGCATCAGCGCGATCAGCGGCGAGACCACAACGGTTGTGCCCAGGCCCGCGCGCTGGCGCACGATCGCAGGGACCTGGAAGCACAGCGACTTGCCGCCGCCGGTGGGCATGAGCACGAGCGCGTCGCCACCAGCCGTCACGTGCTGAATGACGTCGCCCTGCCGGGCGCGGAACTGGGTGAACCCGAAGACCTCGCGCAGGACGGCTTCAGGAGTGGACGCGGCAGAAGAAGGCAGGATGTCGCTGATCAAGATGTCCCTGGTGTGCGCCGTTCAACCGGCTTTCCTACAATGAACGCGCCATGAAGCAGATCGACTACACCCGTGGGCAGCAATTGCCCGGCATCCTCGCGAATCGCATCGTCATCCTGGACGGTGCAATGGGCACGATGCTGCAGCGCTTCCGTTTGTCGGAGGCCGATTATCGCGGCGAGCGATTCAAGGATCACACAAGGGACGTGCGCAACAACGGCGACCTGCTTTCGCTCACACGGCCCGATGTGGTGCAGGACATTCACGAAGCGTACTTCGCCGCAGGTGCGGACATCATCGAGACGAACACGTTCGGTGCAACGCGAATCGCGCAGGACGACTACGCGTTGGGCGACTATGCGCTCGAAATGAACATCGCGTCCGCGAAGATCGCGCGCGCCGCCGCCGACAAATTCTCCACGGCCGACAAGCCGCGCTTCGTGGCGGGCGCACTGGGCCCGACACCGAAGACGGCCAGCATCAGCCCCGACGTGAACGACCCCGGCGCGCGCAACGTCGATTTCGAACAGCTGCGCCGTTCCTACTACGACCAAGTCAAGGGCTTGACCGAAGGCGGCGCCGACCTGCTGCTGGTCGAAACCATTTTTGACACGCTCAACGCGAAGGCGGCACTGTTCGCGATCGACGAATACTTCGAGGCCTCCGGCGAGCGGCTGCCCATCATCATTAGCGGCACCGTGACCGACGCGTCGGGCCGCATCCTGAGCGGGCAGACCGTGACAGCGTTTTGGCACAGCGTGCGGCATGCGCGCCCGCTCGCGGTCGGCCTCAATTGCGCCCTGGGCGCGGCGCTGATGCGTCCCTACATCCAGGAACTTTCCAAGGTTGCGGGCGACACCTTCATCAGCTGTTACCCAAACGCGGGCCTGCCCAACCCGATGAGCGAAACGGGATTCGACGAAACGCCCGAAGTCACGTCTCGCCTCTTGCGCGAATTCGCAGCCGATGGGCTGGTGAACATCGTCGGCGGCTGCTGCGGCACGACGCCGTCGCACATCGAAGCCATCGGCGAGGCCGTGCGGCCGATTGCGGCCCGCAGCGTGCAGCGCGATTACTTCTACAAACAAGCCGCCTGAAATCAGGCACGCGACGTGCTTGTACATGGCGTCTCCTCGGTTGGGCGCTTTGCAAGTTTCTTCAGCCCGACCCCTCACATCCCCCGAGGCGGGCAGGCTTCGGGGGATTCTTTTTTGGGCGCAGATGGTCACCCGCCTGGCGGTACCTGACGCTGCGCGTCACATCGTAAAATGGGGCATCTCCAGGAGCGCTGCAGCGCCCGGGCCACTGGCCGGGCGTCAGGCTGGAGATTCCCCAAGGTCCAACGGCGCTCATCTCTTGTGTAAACGAGAAATGAGCAGCGCCCCGAACTTTCCGCTTCGCCTCTCCGGACTCGAGCCCGTCACCATCGGGCCCGGGAGCCTGTTCGTCAACATCGGCGAACGCACGAACGTCACGGGCTCGAAAGCATTTGCGCGATTGATCCTCGCAGGTGAATTCGAACAGGCGTTGGCCGTCGCGCGCCAGCAGGTCGAGAACGGCGCGCAGGTGATCGACATCAACATGGACGAGGCCATGCTCGACAGCAAGGCCGCGATGGTGCGCTTCCTGAATCTCATCGCAAGCGAGCCCGACATTGCCAAGGTGCCGGTGATGATCGATTCCTCCAAATGGGACGTGATCGAAGCCGGCCTGCGCTGCATCCAGGGCAAGGGCATCGTCAACTCGATCTCCATGAAAGAAGGTGAAGCCGAATTCAAGCGGCAGGCCGGGCTCGTCAGGCGCTATGGCGCGGCAGCTGTGGTGATGGCGTTCGACGAAAAGGGTCAGGCCGATTCGTTCCAGCGCAAGACCGATATCTGCACCCGTGCGTACCGCATCCTTGTCGATGAAGTCGGCTTCGCGCCCGGGGACATCATCTTCGACCCGAACATCTTCGCGATCGCCACGGGCATCGAAGAGCATGACAACTACGCCGTCGATTTCATCGAGGCCACCCGCTGGATCAAGCAGAACCTGCCGGGCGCGAAGGTGTCGGGCGGCGTGTCGAATGTGAGCTTCTCGTTTCGCGGCAACGACCCCGTGCGCGAGGCGATCCACACCGTGTTCCTCTACCACGCCATCCGCGCGGGCATGGACATGGGCATCGTCAACGCCGGCATGGTCGGCGTCTACGACGATCTCGAGCCGCAGCTGCGCGAGCGTGTGGAAGACGTCGTGCTCAACCGTCGCCCCGACGCGGGCGAGCGCCTGATCGAGATCGCCGAATCCGCCAAGGGCGCGGCACGCGACGAGACGAAACAAAGCGAGTGGCGGCAGTTGCCCGTCGCGCAGCGTCTGGCGCATGCGCTCGTGCATGGAATCAACGACCACATCACCGTCGACACCGAGGAAGCCTATCAAGCAGTGATCGCCGCTGGCGGGCGGGCGCTGGGCGTGATCGAAGGCCCGCTCATGAGCGGCATAAACATCGTCGGTGACCTCTTCGGGCAGGGCAAGATGTTCCTGCCGCAAGTGGTGAAGTCGGCGCGCGTGATGAAGCAGGCCGTTGCGCACCTCGTTCCCTACATCGAGGAAGAAAAGCGCCTGGCCGCCGCTGCCGGCGCCGATGAGGCGCGCAGCAAAGGCAAGATCATCATTGCCACCGTGAAGGGCGATGTGCACGACATCGGCAAGAACATCGTCACGGTCGTGCTCCAGTGCAACAACTTCGACGTCGTGAACATGGGCGTGATGGTCCCGTGCCACGAGATTCTTGCAAAGGCCAAGGTCGAAGGCGCGGACATCGTCGGCTTGTCGGGCCTGATCACACCGTCGCTCGAGGAGATGCAGTACGTCGCGAGCGAAATGCAAAAGGACGACCATTTCCGCATCCGCAAGATTCCGCTTTTGATCGGCGGCGCGACGACGAGCCGCGTGCACACAGCGGTGAAGATCGCGCCGCACTACGAAGGCCCGGTGGTGTATGTGCCCGACGCGTCGCGCAGTGTGGGCGTGGCGCAGTCGCTGTTGTCGGAACAGGCGGCGAAATACATCGCCGAGATCGAAACCGACTATGTTCGTGTGCGCGAACAGCACGCAAACAAGAAACAGGTGCCGCTCTGGCCGATCGCGAAAGCACGCGCGAACAAGACCCGCATTGACTGGGCGAACTACACGCCGCCCCAGCCGAAGTTCATCGGCCGCCGCGTGTTCCGAAACTTCGACCTCGCCGAGATCGCGAAGTACATCGACTGGGGCCCGTTCTTCCAGACGTGGGATCTCGCGGGGCGCTTCCCGGCGATCCTGAAAGACGAAGTCGTCGGCTCCGAAGCCGTGCGCGTGTACGGCGATGGGCAGCGCATGCTCAAGCGGCTCGTTGAAGGGCGCTGGCTCACGGCGAACGCGGCCGTTGGCTTCTGGCCCGCGAACACGGTGAACGACGACGACATCGAGATGTACACCGACGAATCGCGAACGAAAGTCGCGATGACATGGTGGGGCCTTCGCCAGCAAATCGAAAAGCAGGAGGTGGACGGCGCGATGCGACCGAGCCGTTGCCTCGCGGACTTCATTGCACCCAAGGGTGCGGCGCGCGATTACATCGGCGCGTTCGCGGTGACGGCGGGCATCGGCGTCGAGAAGAAGGAGAAGTATTTCCTGGACGATCTCGACGACTACTCGGCGATCATGCTCAAGGCGCTCGCGGATCGCATGGCCGAGGCTTTCGCCGAAGCGATGCACGAGCGAGTGCGCAAGGATTTGTGGGGCTACGCGCCTGCGGAATCGTTGACCATCGAAGACCTCATCGCGGAAACTTATCGCGGTATCCGGCCCGCTCCTGGATATCCGGCGTGCCCGGACCACAGCGTCAAACGCGACTTGTTCGACGTGCTGCACGCGGGCGAAGCAGGCATGGCCTTGACCGAAAGCCTTGCGATGACGCCCGCCGCGAGCGTGAGCGGGTTTTACTTTTCTCATCCCGCGAGCACCTATTTCAACGTCGGCAAGATCGGCGACGATCAGGTGCAGGACCTCGCGCAGCGTCGCGGCGAGAAAGTCGCGGAGCTTCAGCGGATGCTTGCGCCCAATCTCTGAAGCGCGATTCGCTGGGCGAACGCCAGCGACGCGACGGAAACCGCGCTCAGCGCGAGCAGCAGCCACAAGCCCCATGTGTAGCCGGCTTCGGCCGACCACATCGCACCGAGCAGCCACGGCGTGATCGCGCGGGCGATCGCCGTCGGGGGCCCAAGCGCACCATTGAGCGCGCCGATGTTGTCGCGGCTGACGTACTGCGCGATCGCCGTGCCCTTCACGATCGTCATCATTCCGTTGCCGATGCCGAAGAAAATGACGAACAGCAGCGCGCCCCACGGGTGCCCCGCGGCGAACAGCAGGAAACCGAGGCCGACCGGGATCAGCATCGGGATCGTCCGATTGGCAACGTGCAGGTCGAAGCGGTGTTCGAAGAAGAACAGCAGCAAGCGCCCGAACACCTGGAACGCGCCGACGCTGGCGGGAATCGCGATGACCCATTTCTCATCGAGCCCGCTGCCGCGCAGCAAGCTGATCATGTGCGGGGGCAGCGCCGCAGTGACGGCCAACATTCCGACGGTGAACACGCCGATCAAAAGATAAGGCGCGCTTCGAATGTGTTCGATCGGCGCGCGCGCTGCCGGCGAATGCGGCGTTGGGGCGGGTGCGCCGCGCAGTTGAACGAAATGCAGCGGCGCGCAAATCAACACCTGCATGCCCGCGAGCACCCACAAAGCATGCCGCCAACCCAGCTTCGCGATCAGGACCGCGAAGATCGGGATCATCACCGTGCTCGCGAGCCCGCCCAGGAAAGTAATCGTGATGATGGCCCGGCGGAAATCGTTGGGGAAACGCCGCGTGACGACGGTGAACACCGGGTTGTACAGCGTGCCCGCAAGCGCGAGGCCGAGCACGATCCAAACCGCGTAGAACTCCGCTTGCGACTGCACGAAGGAATGCAGGGCGAGACCGATGCCCGCGAGCAGCGAACACGTCGTCATCACGGCCCGCTCGTGCCCGGCGTCGATCCACCGGCCGACGGCAAAGGCGGCCGCGCCTTCGGCCAGCAGCGCAAGGCTGAACGCAAGCGATGACTGCGCGCGGGTGAGTCCCAGCTCGGCCTCGACCGGTTCCATGAGCAGCGAGAAGCCGTAGAAGATGCTGCCCCAGGTGACCAGCTGCGCGACCGAAAGCCAGAGGACGAATCTGCGGTCGTGCTGCTGGGTCATGCGGCGATTGTCGCCGCGAGCGCGCGCCGGTACTGGACGGCCTCGGCGACGTGCGCCACCTGAGTGGTGGCCGCACCCGCGAGATCGGCGATCGTGCGCGCCACTTTCATCGTGCGATGGGCGGCTCGGGCGCTCCAGCCGAAGCGCGCCGATGCAACGTTGAGGAACTTCGCCGCGGCGTCATCGAGCATCACGTGGGCGTCGATCTCCTTTCCTTGCAGCAAGTCGTTCGTCTTGCCTTGCCGTGCAAGCGAAAGCTCGCGCGCGGTGCTGCATCGGCCGCGTATGTGTTCAGTGGCTTCGCCATCGGGTGCGTGGAGCAGCTCTTCCGTGCGCATCGCAGGCACTTCGACATGCAAGTCGATGCGATCGAGCAGCGGCCCGCTCAGCTTCGACTGGTATCGAGACACCTGGTCGGGTGTGCAGCGGCAGTTGCGATGCGCCGCGCCGTGCCAGCCGCACGGGCAGGGATTCATCGCGCCGACGAATTGGAAGCGGGCGGGGAATTCCGCGCGACGGGCCGCGCGTGCAATCGTGATCTGCCCCGTCTCGAGCGGCTCGCGCAATGCTTCGAGCGCGGCGCGCGGAAACTCCGGCAACTCGTCGAGGAACAGCACACCGTTGTGCGCGAGCGAGATTTCGCCGGGGCGCGGCGGCGAGCCTCCGCCGACGAGGGCGACGGCGCTCGCGGTGTGATGCGGCGCGCAAGTCGGGCGCATGCCCCACGCGGATTGCGTGAAGCGGCCCGCGAGGCTGGCAACCGCCGCGCTTTGCAGCGCTTCGTCGACGGACAGCTCGGGCAAAAGCCCCGCGAAACGTTGCGCGAGCATCGATTTGCCCGAGCCCGGCGGGCCAAGCAGCAACACGCTGTGGCCACCGGCGGCAGCGATCTCCAGAGCGCGCTTCGCGGCCGCCTGCCCTTTCACATCGGACAGGTCGGGGTAGGACGCCCTTCCCATTGCAACCTGGGAGACAACTCGAGACCAACCGTCCGCCGAGTCCACCGTTTCGGCCGCGCCGTCCTGTGCCGGCATGAACTGGCGCGCGACGTCGAGCAGATGCTTCGCGCAATAGACCTGTGCTTGCGGCACCAACGCTGCTTCTTCGGCACTGGTCGGGGGCAGCACGAGCTTCGAAGCCGCGCCGCCGGAGTGCAAAGCGAGGCTCATTGCGAGCGCGCCGCGAATCGGGCGCAATTCGCCCGACAGCGACAATTCGCCCGCGAATTCATACCCCGAAAGCCGCGTGCCGTCGATCTGCCCGCTTGCGGCGAGGATGCCCAGCGCGATCGGAAGGTCGAAGCGCCCCGAGTCCTTCGGCAAGTCGGCCGGCGCAAGGTTCACGGTGATGCGTTTGTTGTGCGGAAACTCCAGGCCGCTGTTCTGCAACGCAGAGCGCACGCGCTCGCGCGCCTCTTTCACTTCGACATCGGCCAAGCCCACCAGCGTGAAGTTCGGCAGGCCGTTGGCCAAATGAACCTCGACCGTGACCGCGGCTGCTTGCAAACCGATCAATGCTCGGCTTTGCACCAAAGACAAACTCATTCCTCGCCTCCTCCCCATCCAAGTGCACATCACTGACGCGTGCGCCAGAACGCACCGCATGCCGCACCAGTCGCGTGCGGTTGCGGCGTGATTCGCTGCTTAACGGAAGAGGTGTCGCCGCCGACGACGCGATCCGGATTCCTGTGACAGATGGCACGCTCCCTGCATAGCTTGCTCGTCCTTTTTCGTTTTTTGACATGGAGAGCACGAGCAAATGAAGAAACACGCGATCACGATGGCCTTCGCCGGCCTGGCGCTTTCGGGCGCTGCGCTGGCGCAGACGGCCGCGCCTGCCGCCCCCGCCGCGCCGGAGCCCGAGTTCACTCTGGCCTACAACGTCGGTCTGGTCAGCGAGTACCGCTATCGCGGCATCTCGCAGTCCGCCCGCGATCCGGCGCTGCAAGGCGGCATCGACTACACCCACAAGAGCGGCTTTTATCTGGGCACCTGGGGTTCCACCATTCAGTGGATCAAGGACTCCTCTATTCCCGCCGGCCCCAGCGCCAAGGGCCCAGTCGAAATCGACCTGTACGGCGGCTACAAGTCGTCGATCAACGACGATGTTTCTTATGACGTGGGCCTGTTGCAGTACTGGTATGCGACCAACACGCTGAGCAATGTCACCGGCGCCAACGCCAACACGACGGAAGTCTACGGCGCGCTGACCTACAAGATCTTCACGGCCAAGTACTCGCACAGCCTCACCAACCTGTTCGGCACGCCCAACAGCCACGGCAGCGGCTATCTCGACTTGTCGCTCGCCTTCGACCTGGGCGACGGCTGGTCGGTCACACCGCACGTGGGCTGGCAGCGCATCGCCAACTTCGGCACGTACATGGACTACTCGCTGACCGGTGGCAAGGATCTGGGCGACGGCTGGTCCGCGAGCCTTGCGCTCATCGGCACGAACTGGAAGAGCCACTTCGGCTTCCCGTACACGCTGCCGGGCAGCGGCACCAAGGACCTCGGCCGCGCCAACCTGGTCGCGGGCATCAAGAAGACCTTCTGATCGCCTTTGCAAGCGAATCCCATCCAAGGAGCAAACATGAAACTGGTCACGGCCATCATCAAGCCATTCAAGCTGGACGAGGTGCGCGAAGCGCTTTCGGGCATCGGGGTGCAAGGCATCACGGTGACCGAAGTGAAGGGCTTCGGTCGCCAGAAGGGCCACACCGAGCTGTACCGCGGTGCCGAATACGTCGTCGATTTCCTGCCGAAGGTGAAGATCGAAGCAGCGGTATCGGACGACCTGGTCGAACGCGTGATCGAAGCCGTCGAGAACGCGGCGCGCACCGGCAAGATCGGTGACGGGAAGGTCTTCGTGTACGACCTCGAACAGGTGGTGCGGATTCGCACTGGTGAAACCGGCAAGGAGGCGCTTTAAGCAGCCGCCTTCTCAAGACTGAAGAGACACACACCATGAAAAAACTTCTCGCCACCTTGGCCCTCGGCCTCGGCCTTCTCGCGGGCAGCGCTGCGGCGCTTGCCCAGACACCTGCTGCGTCCGCGGCATCTGCCGCGGCGATGCCGGCATCCGCCGCGCCCGCGCCGGCTGCCGCTGCATCGGACGCGAAAGCTGCCGCCGCCGCACCGGCTGCCGCTACTGCTGCATCGGCACCTGCCGCTGCTGCATCCGCGCCACCCGCGCCGACGCCCAACAAGGGCGACGTCGCGTGGATGATCGTCGCGACCGCGTTCGTGATCATGATGTCGATCCCCGGCCTCGCGCTGTTCTATGGCGGCCTCGTGCGCAGCAAGAACATGCTGTCGGTGCTGATGCAGGTGTTCGTCACGTTCTCGCTGATCGTCGTGCTGTGGTGCCTCTACGGCTACAGCCTTGCGTTCAGCGAAGGCAACGCGTACTTCGGCGGCTTCGATCGCGTGCTGATGCGCGGCCTGTTCGATCCGATCACGGGCAACTTCACGAACACCGGCACGTTCAGCAAGGGCGTTGTGCTGCCCGAGCTGATCTTCCTGGCGTTCCAGGCGACGTTCGCGGCCATCACGTGCTGCCTGATCCTCGGGGCGCTTGCCGAACGCATCAAGTTCAGCGCGATCCTGCTGTTCATGGTGCTGTGGTTCACCTTCGCCTACACGCCGATCGCGCACATGGTGTGGTTCTTCCCCGGCCCCGATGCTTTCTCGAGCAAGGACGTCGTCGATGCCACCACCGCCAAAGCCGGCTTGATCTGGCAATGGGGCGCGCTCGACTTCGCGGGCGGCACGGTCGTGCACATCAACTCCGCTGTCGCGGGTTTGACGGGTGCGTTCATGCTCGGCAAGCGCGTGGGCTACGGCAAGGAAGCTTTCCCGCCGCACTCGCTGCCGCTGACGATGGTCGGTGCATCGCTGCTGTGGGTGGGCTGGTTCGGCTTCAACGCGGGCTCCGCGCTCGAAGCGAACGGCACCGCAGTGCTCGCGTTCATCAACACGTTCTCCGCAACGGCCGCCGCGGTTCTCGCATGGTCGCTCGGTGAAGCGCTGCTCAAGGGCAAGGCTTCGATGCTCGGCGCCGCCTCCGGCGCAGTGGCCGGCCTTGTGGCGATCACGCCGGCTTGCGGCAACGTCGGCTTGCTCGGCGCGATGGTCATCGGTTTCGTCGCCGGCTTCGTGTGCCTGTGGGGCGTGAACGGCCTGAAGAAGCTGCTCGGCGCGGACGACTCGCTCGACGTGTTCGGCGTGCACGGCGTCGGCGGTATTGTGGGTGCGCTGCTCACGGGCGTGTTCAACTCGCCTGCGCTCGGCGGCCCCGGCTTCGTGACCGACTGGGTCACGATGGAAATCACCAAGCCCGAGACCTACTCCATCGCTTCGCAAGTGTGGATTCAGGCGAAGGCCATCATGGTCACCATCGTGTGGTCCGGTGTCGTGTCGCTGGTCGCGTTCAAGCTCGTCGACATGGTGGTCGGCCTGCGTGTCACGGAAGAAGAAGAGCGCGAAGGCCTCGACATCTCCAGCCACGGCGAGACCGCGTACAACCGTTAAGAGTTTCCTTTGGATGTTGGCCCGCGCGAGCGCAAGCTCCCGCGGGCTTCTTTTTTGTTGCGGCCGTTCGCGGATGCACAATGCCGCGGATGGTCGAACTGCAAGCCGGTGAACTGCTGTGCCGAATCGAGCCGCGACTCGGCGGCTGCGTCACGGCGCTGATGCTGGGCGACACGCCGGTGCTGCGCGTGCCGCCCGCACGTCTGGGGACGGCGCGACAGTCGTCGAGCTACCCGCTCGTGCCGTTTTCCAATCGCATCGGTCATGCAAGCCTGCAATGGGAAGGCACGCTGTATCCGCTGGTGCGCAACAACGACGACGAGCCGCACGCGATCCACGGTGTCGGCTGGCAGCGCGAATGGGAAGTGCTCGACCAGGCGCAGGAGTTCGCGATGCTTTCGTACGAACATCGCGGCGATGCATCGTGGCCGTTCGCGTTCGATGCATCGCAAACATTTCGCATCGCGCCGGGCTCGATCGAATTCACGCTGTCGATGACCAACCAGTCCGGCGGCAATGCGCCTGCGGGGCTCGGGTGGCACCCGTTCTTCGTCAAGCGCCCCAACGCGCACTTGTCCTTCGGTGCAACCGGCCGATGGGAGATGAGCGACGACAAATTGCCGACGCGGCGAACGGCGAGCACCGGGATCGATTCGGATTGCGCGGCGGTGGACGTGGACCACTGCTTCGACGGATGGGACGGCGCTGCGCAACTGCGCGATGAATTGCTGCGCGTGCGCGTCGGCTCGAACCTGTCGCGCCTCGTGGTGTTCACGAACCCAACGCGCGGCGACATCGCGATCGAGCCGGTGAGCCACATCAACAATGCGCTCGCGCTTTCGCGGCAGGGCATGGACGCGGCGCAGCTGGGGCTTGTGACGCTTGGCGCGGGCGAGTCTCTGTCGGCGCAAATGACGATCGCCGTGGAGCGGGTTGCATGAAATACGAATGGAAGCCCATCACGCGCGAGCCCGACGTGCTCGGCGAATCGCCTTTCTGGCATCCGCAGGAGCGCACGCTGTATTGGGTCGACATCCCGGGCCACAAAGTACGGCGACTCGCGGCGGATGGCAGCGAAGAATCGTGGGACATGCCCAGCGAGCCGGGCTGCATCGCGCCGATCGCGGGCGGCGGGCTGATGATCGCGCTGCGCGACGGCGTGTATCGCGCGGCCGCATGGTGCGCGCCGCTGCAACTTGTGGCGCAGTTCAATCACGACACAGCCACAACGCGCTTTAACGACGGCAAGGCCGACCCGATGGGGCGCTTCTGGGCCGGCACGATGTACGAGCCGCGCGACCAGAGGCTCGCCGAGCTGTATTCCATCGACCTGCGCCCCGGCAACGGCAATGACGGCCAACCTGTGGTGCAACTGAAAGCGGGCAACGCGGTGATCGCGAACGGCCTTGCGTGGTCGCTCGATGCGAAGACCGTGTATTGGGCCGACACGACGTACAACATCATCCACGCATGGAACTGGGACGCCGTAACGAATGCGATGCAGGGCCTACGCGTCTTCCGCGAATTCCCGGCCAAGCCCGCGGGATGGACGCCCGGCGCACCCGGATACATGGGCCGCCCGGATGGCGCAACCATCGACAGCGAAGGCAACTACTGGTGCGCCATGTTCGACGGCCAGCAGCTCCTCCAGCTCTCGCCCGCCGGCGAAATCCTCGATCAGGTTGAAGTGCCCGCACGTTGCCCGACGATGCCGTGCTTCGGCGGCGACGACTTGCGCACGCTCTACGTCACGACGTCGCGCGAAAAGCGTCCCGCCGACGAATTGAAAGCGTTCCCGCTGTCGGGTCACGTGATCGCAACGCGCGTCGAAGTGCCAGGCCTGCCCGTCAACTTCGTGAAGACGTGAAGATGCCCGCCAATGCCGCCCTCGACTCGATGATCGAGCGCATTCGCCGCGCGGCGAATCGCGGCGAGCGCCTGCGCATTCGCGGCGGCGGCAGCAAGGATTTCTACGGCGAGCCTGTGAGCGATGGCGAAGAACTCTCGACGTTGGCGCTCTCAGGCATCGTGAGCTACGAGCCGAGCGAACTCGTGGTCACCGTTCGTGCCGGAACGCCGCTTGCCGAGCTCGAACGTGTGCTTGCCGAATGCGGGCAGTCCCTGCCGTTCGAGCCGCCGCATTTCTCGCGGGGTGCGGCAGGCGGTGCGACAGTGGGCGGAATGGTTGCGGCGGGCTTGTCCGGCCCCGCGCGCGCAAGTGCCGGGCCACTCCGCGACTACGTGCTCGGCGTGACGATGATCAACGGCCGCGGCGAGCTCGTGACGTTCGGCGGGCAGGTGATGAAGAACGTCGCGGGCTACGACGTCTCGCGCCTGATGGTCGGCGCGCTCGGCACGCTCGGGTTGATCGTCGAAGTGAGCCTCAAGGTCTTGCCTGCCGCGCCGGCCGAAGCGACGCTGAAATTCGAGATGCCGCAGGCCGATGCGCTGCAGCGATTGAACGAATGGGGCGGCCGCCCGTTGCCGCTCAACGCGAGCTGCTGGGTCGAAGACGAAGGCCGCGGCGTGCTGTATCTGCGCTTGCGCGGCGCGATCGCAGCGGTGGAGGCAGCGTGCGGCGCGCTGGGCGGCGAGCGCCTGCGCAATGAAGACACGGCAGCCGACTGGATCGCATGCCGCGACCAGCAACTGCAGTGGTTCACTGGGCGCGGTGAGCGCGATTTGTGGCGCGTGTCCGTACCGCAGACCGCGCCGATGCTTGAGCTTGCCGATTCACCGATCGTCGAGTGGCACGGCGCGCAGCGCTGGGTTCGCGCGGAGGCGGGCCAGGACGCGCGCATTCGCGAAGCCGCGTCGCGCGCCGGCGGCCATGCAACGCTGTTCTCGCCGAAAGATCGCAATGCGACGCATCGGTTCGCGCCGCTCTCGCCGACGCAAGGCCGCATCCACCGCGAGCTCAAGCGCGAATTCGATCCGGCCAGCATCTTCAACCCCGGTCGTCTCTACCCGGACCTCTAGCCCGCATGCAGACGCACCTCGCCCCGCAATTCAAAGGCACGCCCGAAGGCGAAGAGGCCGAGGCGATCCTGCGCAAGTGCGTGCACTGCGGCTTCTGCGCCGCCACGTGCCCCACATACCAGCTGCTGGGCGACGAGCTCGACGGGCCGCGCGGCCGCATCTACCTGATCAAGCAAGTGCTCGAAGGCGAAGCGCCCACGCGCGATACGCAGATGCACCTCGATCGATGCCTCACCTGCCGCAATTGCGAGACCACATGCCCCAGCGGCGTCGAGTACGGGCATCTCGTCGACATCGGCCGTCGCATCGTCGATGACAAGGTCGGGCGCGATGCGGGCTCGCGCGCAGTGCGGTGGGCGCTGAAGGAAGGCATGAACTCGCCACTCTTCGCGCCGGCCTACAACGTCGGGCAAGCGGTCCGTCCGTTGCTGCCGCAATTCCTGAAGGACAAGGTGTCGCCGCGACAGCGCAGCGGCGAATGGCCTGCGCGCGAACATGCACGCAAGGTGTTGATGCTCGAAGGCTGCGTGCAACCGGCGATGATGCCGAACATCAACACCGCGACCGCGCGCGTGCTCGATGCGGCCGGTATCCAGTGCGTTGTCGCGAAGAACGCGGGCTGTTGCGGCGCGATCAAGTTTCACCTCAACGACCAAGACGGCGCGCACACGCAAATGCGCGCCAACATCGACGCGTGGTGGCCGCACATCGAACGCGGCGAAGTGGAAACGATCGTGATGAACGCATCGGGCTGCGGTGTCACGGTGAAGGACTATGGCCACGCGCTTGCAAATGACGCGGCCTATGCGGCGAAAGCGCAGCGAGTGAGCGAACTCACGTGCGACCTGAGCGAATTGCTGCCCGACATCGTGCCCGCGTTGAAGGGCAAGCTGCGAACAATCGGCGGCGTGCTCGCATTCCATCCGCCGTGCACGCTGCAACACGGCCAGCAACTGCGCGGCCTCGTCGAACGCGGCATGGGCGAGCTGGGTTTCGACGTTCGCATCGCGAACAACGAATCGCACCTGTGCTGCGGAGCGGCGGGCACGTATTCGATCTTGCAGCCGGACATTGCGCACCAGTTGCGAGATCGCAAGCTCGACAACCTGCAGGATTTGGCACCGCAAACCATCGTGTCGGCGAACATCGGCTGCATCGCGCACCTTCAATCCGGCACGGGTGTGCCCGTGAAGCACTGGATCGAGGTGCTCGATGCCGCGCTTCCCGCCTCCTGACATCACCTTGTCAGCATGGGGCGGGCAGAGTAGTGTCCCCTCTACGGAAGCTCCTGACATGCGACGCGCCGACCGACTCTTCCACATCATCCAGCTGATCCGCGGGCGGCGGCTTACGACCGCGCGCTATCTGGCGGAGCGGCTCGAGGTTTCTGAGCGCACCATCTATCGCGACGTCGCCGATCTGCAGGTGCAAGGCGTGCCGCTCGAAGGCGAAGCGGGCGTGGGTTATCGCCTCGGCGCGGGTTTCGATCTGCCGCCGATGATGTTCACGCAGGACGAAGCGAAGGCTCTCGTTGCATCCGTGCGCTTGGCGCAGGCGTGGCTCGACCCTGCATTGGCGCAAGGCGCGGAAGATGCGCTGGGCAAGATCATGTCGGTGCTGCCGGTGGAAGCGCGCGTCGCGGCGGAAGCGCTTGCCGTGTATGCGGGCAGCGGCGGCCTCAGCCGTGAAGCGCAGGAAGCATTGCAAACACTGCGCGAAGCCGTGCAGGAAAAGCGCAAGGTCTACATCCAGTACCGCGACTTGATGGAACAGCCGAGCGAGCGTGTGTTGCGCCCCTTGGGTTGCTTCTACTGGGGCAAGGTGTGGACGCTGTCGGCGTGGTGCGAAAGGCGCAATGACTTTCGCACATTCCGCATCGACCGCGTGCTTCGCCTGAAGCCGCTCGAAGAGCGCTTCCGCGACGAGCCGGGCAAAACCCTCGCGGATTTGCTTCGCATGAACGAAGCCGCCGCGCAGAAAGAGCAGCGCACGCGACGCGCAGCGTGACGATGCGTTGATCAGGCGGCCAGTGCGGCCTCGATGTCCTTGCCCAGCGCCGCGGGCTCGTCCGCCGGCGCATAGCGCTTGATCACCGTGCCGTCCTTGCCGACGAGAAACTTCGTGAAGTTCCATTTGATCGACGTCGTGCCCAGGATGCCGGGCGCTTCCTTCGTGAGCCATTGATAAAGTGGGTGCGCCTTGTCGCCGTTGACGTCGATCTTCGCCATCATCTGGAAGCGCACGCCGTAGTTCAGCTGGCAGAACTGCCCGATCTCGTCGTTGCTGCCCGGGTCCTGCGCGCCGAACTGGTTGCATGGAAAGCCCAGCACAACCAGGCCCTTGCTGCCGTACTGTTCGTGCAGCTGTTCGAGCCCGGCGAATTGCGGCGTGTAGCCGCATGCGCTCGCGGTGTTCACGATCAACATCGGGTGGCCCTTGAAATTCGAAAGAGGCACGGACGTGCCGTCGATCTGCTGCGCTTCGAAGTCGTACACGGTGGTCATTGCATGCTCCTCGCGAATGTGGCGGTCATTGTGCGCGATCGGATTCATTGCTGCTTGAGCCGGCCCATGCCGACCATGCGGCCGCCGCGAGGATCAACGCGCCGCCCGCGGCCACGCGCGGCGTGAGCGTCGCTGCACCGAGCGCCACCGATGAGACGCTGGCGAACACGACCTCCGACAACATGATCAGCGCCGACGAGTGCGCGTCGAGATGCGACGCCCCGAATTGCAGCGCCATGTTGCTCGCAAGGAAGCCGAGCGACAGCGCAAGCCCCACCGCGGTCCACTCGAGTTGAGGAGCGGGAAGCGGCGGTACGAGCGCCACACTCATACCGATCAACGCCGACAGCGTTGCAAGCACGGTGCCGCCCGCGAACATCGAGAAGATTCGCGCCGACGATTCGACATGCCGCAGTCGTCGCAGCACGATGTTCGTCGATGCAAAGCTGAACCCTCCGGCCAGCGCGAGCCAGTCGGCGATCGTTTGCGGCACGGGCCACGGCGTTTCTGGAGCCTTGAGCACGATCACCACGCCGGCCATCGCGATGGCAAGGCGCAGCAGCGACGCGGCAGTGGGCCGCTCGCCGAGAAAGATCCAAGCAAGGACAACCGTCCACGCAGGCATCAGATAGAACAGCAGCACGACGCGCACGACGTCGCCCACTGTCACGCCCCAGTTGAAGCCGACGTTGGTCAGGCCCGACGCAATCATCAAGAGCCACAGCAACGGTTCGCTTCGCAATTTGCGCCACGCGTTCGGCCGCGCGATGAGCAGCAGCACGAGCGACACGCTGTAGATCAGCGCCGTGGCCCACAGCGGATGGAGTCCGTGCCTGTGCAGCTCGCGAAACGGCCACCACGACACGCCCCATACAAAGGCGTTGAGCAGCAGCGCGGCGGCAGGGCCCCAGCTGCGCTCAGCGCTGCTCGACATGCACCTGCGGATTGTCGTGGCCGGCCACGCGCAGCAGGTGGTCGAGTTCCTCGGCGTGATGCACGCCGTTCCAGCGGTGCCAGTTCATGATCACGGACATGATGCCCGCGACGACCAGGCCGAACGCCGTGATGGCGCCGGATGCCGTTAGCCCCAGCCCCGTCGACAGCGAATAGAACGCGCCGAGCCCGAGGATGCACGCCTGCTCGTTGAAGTTCTGCACGGCGATCGAGCGGCCCGCGCCCATCAGGTTGTGCCCGCGATGCTGCAGCAACGCATTCATCGGCACGACGAGAAAGCCGCCCAGGCCGCCTAGCAAGATGAGGAAAGGCGCGGCGAGCCACACGTTGTGGATGAAATTCATCGCGATGATGAGCAGGCCCATCAGGATGCCCATCGGGATCACGTTCGTTGCCGTGTCGAGCCGCATGCGCATGGATGCGACGATCGCACCGAAGGCCGTGCCGATCGCGACCACGCCGCCGAGCGATGACGCTTGCGTCGTGCTGTAGCCCAGCGCCGCCGCGCTCCACGCCAGGATGATGTAGCGCAGGTTGCCGCTCACGCCCCAGAAAAGCGTCGTGGTCGAAAGCGAAATCTGCCCGAGCTTGTCCCGCCACAGGCGCGAGTTGCAGATCCAGAAGTCGGGCACGAGCTCCAGCGGGTTGGGCGGGATCTTGCGCATCTCCACGCCGGTGAGCGGAATCTTCAGGTTGAACCATGCCGCAATCGCGTAGACGAAGATCAGCACGGAGATCGCGGCCTCGGGCGGTGTTTCGATCCCGGTGTCGATGATGGGAAAGTCGAGTGCGAGCAGCCGGCTCGACACCGGATGCCCAATGAGTTGCCCGCCCAGAAGAATGCCGAGGATGATCGACGCGATCGTGAGCCCTTCGATCCAGCCGTTGGCCTTGACGAGCTGCGACGGCGGCAGCATCTCGGTGAGGATGCCGTACTTCGCCGGCGAATATGCGGCGGCGCCCAGCCCGACAATCGCATACGCGACGAGCGGGTGCGACCCGAACAGCATCATCACGCAGCCGACCATCTTGATCGCGTTGCTCGCGAACATGACGTTGCGTTTGGGATAGGCGTCGGCGAATGCGCCGAGCCACGGCGCGAGCACCACGTAGAACAGCGCGAAGATCGGCACGAGCGCCGCGCGTTCCCATTCGGGGCCGCCCTGCATCTTGATCAGTTCCACGGCGGCGACAAAAAGCGCTTGGTCGGCCAGCGACGAAAAGAACTGGGCCGACATCAATGTATAAAAACCGCGCTTCATTTCTTGCGCATCAGCCCGCCTGATGGGCGGTGATAGTTGTGCTGTCTCCTAGCGACAGGGGGTTATATCACGCGATGTGATGACAAAATCCAAGGAAAAGGCCAACGACACATGCCTCGTCCCATCGCTGCAACGATCCATCAAGGTGCATTGACGCATAACCTCGCGCGGCTGCGCGGTGCCGCGCACGACGCGAAGGTGTGGGCCGTCGTCAAGGCCAACGCGTACGGCCACGGCATCGAGCGTGTGTACGAAGCGATGCGCGCCGCCGACGGATTCGCGTTGCTGGACCTGCAAGAAGCCGAACGCGTGCGCACCCTCGGGTGGCGCGGGCCGATCCTGCTGCTCGAAGGCGTGTTCGAAGCGCGCGACCTCGAGCTATGTTCGCGCCTGAACCTGTGGCACACGGTGCACTGCAACGAACAGGTCGACATGCTTGCAGTGCACAAGACGCATTCGCCGCACAAGGTGTTCCTGAAAATGAACTCGGGCATGAATCGCCTGGGGTTCGCGCCGCATCGCTATCGCGCCGCATGGACGCGGCTCGAAGCGTTGCCTCAAGTCGACGAGATTGCGCTGATGACGCACTTCTCCGACGCCGATGGCGACAAGGGCGTGGCGCACCAGTTGCGCGTTTTCGAAGAAGCGACGCAAGGCCTGCCTGGCGAACGCACGCTGGCCAACAGCGCCGCGACCTTGAGGCTCGGAAGCGATGCAAATGTGCGTGGCGACTGGGTGCGCCCCGGCATCGCGATGTACGGCAGCGCCCCCGACTTTCCGAAGCACGACGCCGCGCACTGGCAGTTGCAACCCGCGATGACGCTGGCCTCGCGCATCATCGGCACGCAAGACCTCAAGCCCGGCGACACGGTGGGTTACGGGTCAAGCTTCACGGCCGATCGTGCGATGCGCATCGGCGTGGTCGCATGCGGCTACGCGGACGGTTATCCGCGCCACTGCACGACGGGCACGCCGATTCTTGTCGACGGCGTGCGCACGCAACTCGTCGCGCGCGTGAGCATGGACATGATCACCGTCGATCTCGCGCCGGTGCCCCACGCGAACATCGGAAGCGAAGTGACGCTGTGGGGCCGCGCGAACAGCGGTGCCGTGCTGTCCATCGACGAAGTTGCGCGTGCGGCGGGGACGGTCGGCTACGAGCTGATGTGCGCGGTGGCGCAGCGGGTTGCGTTCGCCGTCGGCGATTGAAACGCTAGCGCCTCCGCATCCCCAGCGCCATCACGGCGCCCACCACGATGAGCGCGCCGGCGATCTGCACAGGCGCGATGCTTTGCCCGAGCACGAGCCACGCGAGCACCAGCGCGAACACCGGCTCGACGTTCATGATGGCCGAGTTGCCGACGACGCCCAGGCGCGGCAACACGGTGAACATGATCGTGAACGCCGTGCCGTAGAGGAACGTGAGCATCGCTAGCCCCGCCCATCCGGCGGGCGCCGTGGGCAAGTGCAAGCCGCCTTGCACCGCGATGCTCGCGAGCGCGACCAGCCCCGCCATGCACATCGTCGTGGCCGTTCGCACGCGGCCGTCGACATCGGCGGCTTCATGCTGGGTGATAACGAGCGCAAGCCCGAATGTTCCCGCCGCCGTGAGCGCGAATGCGACACCGACGCCGATGCGCGCCCATTGCCCCGCAGCACCTAGGCCGGACGCCGCGCCGAACACATCGAGCGCCAGCGCAAGCCCGAACAGGATCACGGGCATCGCCATGAGCAGTGCGCGTTCGGGCCGATGCCCGTAGATCACTCGCGACCAGAGCGCGGTCCAGATCGGATAGGTGTTGAAAGCGAGCAGCGCGAGCGCGACCGGCAGCCGCGCCACCGCGGAATACAGGCACAAGCTCTGCACGCCGATGAGCAGCCCGATCGCGGGCAGCATGCGCTTGTGGCGCGCGGTGAACGCAACGGGCACGCGCTGGATCGCGATGATCACGACGAGCACCAGCGCCGTGACGCTGCTTCGGAAGACAACGGCCGTCGATACATCCGCGCCGTTGTTGAAAGCGATGCGCGCGGCAACATGGTTCGCGCCCATCATCAGCGCGATGAGCAGCAGTGTCGCGAACGCAGCAGCAGTGAGGGCCCTCGGCGCCGCGGAAACGGCCGACATCAGGCGCGCGCCTGCGCAAGCTCTTCGAGCACGGCGACGGTCGCATCCCAGCCAATGCAGCCGTCGGTCACGCTCTGGCCATGGCGAAGGCCCGCGCGTCCGTTCGTGATGTCCTGTCGCCCTTCAACGAGATGGCTTTCAAGCAGCACGCCCGCGATTGTGTTCGAGCCCTGCGCAATCTGGCGCGCGATATCGGCCGCGACTTCAGGCTGGCGCCGATAGTCCTTCGAGCTATTGCCGTGACTGCAATCGACCAGCAATCGCGCAGGCAGGCCGGCCCCTTTCAGCGATTGCGCGGCGCTCGCGACGCTCGCCTCGTCGTAGTTCGGGCCACCGTTTGCACCGCGCAGTACGAGATGCGTGTCGGGGTTGCCGGTAGTGGTGACGACAATCGCGCGGCCATCCATCGAGATCGACGGGAAGCGATGCGGCTGCGCGGCGACGTGAATCGCATCGATCGCTACCTGCACGCTGCCGTTCGTCGCGTTCTTGAAACCGAGCGGCGCCGACAGCGCGGAAGCCATCTGCCGATGCAGCGGGCTTTCAACCGTGCGCGCCCCGATCGCGCCCCACGAGAGCAACTCCGCGTAGTACTGCGGCGTGACGAGGTCGAGAATCTCCGACGCCGCGGGCACGCCGATGCGCGCGCATTCGAGCAGGATGCCGCGCGCGGCGCGAAGGCCCGCGCCGATGTTGCCCGTGCCATCGAGCGCGGGGTCGTAGATCAAGCCCTTCCAGCCCATGCGCGTGCGCGGCTTTTCGAAATACACGCGCATCACGGGGAAGATCGCATCGCCGAGCCGCTGGGCAACCGCGTGCAGTTTCTGCGCGTACTCGATCGCCGATTCGGGCTCGTGGATGGAGCACGGCCCCACGATCACGAGCAAGCGCGCGTCGTCGCCGCGCACGATGCGGCGCACCGTCTCGCGCGATTGCGCGATGAAGTCCGCTTGCGCATCGCTGCACGGCAGCTCGGCCTGCAATTGCGCGGGCGAGGGCAGTGCCTCTTCGCGCGCGATGTGCAGGTCGGAAATGCGAGTCGTCATGTTCAGTACAGCCAATCAGTACAGGCCGCGCGTGCGCGCATGCAGACGCGCCAGGCCGAGCAGCGCGTCCGTGTACGGCGTGGGCACCTGCGTGATCTCGCCGAGTTCCTTCACGGCGGTGACGAGCGCATCGAGCTCCACGCTCTTGTTCGTCTCCACGTCCTGCAGCATCGACGGCTTGAACGCGCCGAGCTTGCGCGTGACGGCATGGCGGTCTTCCGGCATCTGCGCGATCGGGATGCCGACGCGCGCGCCGATCTCCTTGGCCTCGAGCATGATTTTCGAAATGAAGTCGCGCACCAGATCGTCTTCGAGCAACTTATCGGTGGTGGCGCCCGTCATCGCGCTGATCGGGTTGACGGTCATGTTGCCCCACAGCTTGTACCAGGCGTCTTTCTGGATCTGCTCGGCGAGTTCGGCTTCGAAGCCCGCGCGCGTGAGCATCTCGACCAGCGCTTTCACGCGCGGTGTCTTTTCGCCAGAAGGCTCACCGACGATCAGCCGATTGCCGAAGTGATGCTGCACCACACCCGGCGCGGCGACCGAGCAACTCGCGTGCACGACACATCCGATGATGTGCCGCGCAGGAATCGCGCGAGCGATGGCGCCGTCGGGGTCCACTGCTTTCAGACGCGTGCCGGCGTACGCACCGCCGAAGCCTTCGAAGAACCACCACGGCACGCCGTTCATCGCGGTGAGCACGATCGTCTGCGGCCCGAGCAGCGGCGCGATGTGTTTCGCGACGTCGGCCATCGATTGCGACTTCACGGCGATCACGACAAGGTCCTGCACGCCGAGATCGGCAGGCGCGGCACTCGCATGCACGGGCGCGGAGATCGTCTCTCCGCCGCTGCGCAATTGCAGCCCGTGAGTCTTCAGCGCATCGAGCGTCGCGCCGCGCGCGACCACGCTCACGTCGCCGCCCGCGCGCGCAAGGCGCACGCCTATCCAGCCGCCGATCGCGCCCGCGCCGTAGATGCAGACCTTGCGCAATGTCATCGTTTCAGTGCTTGCTTCAGTTCTTGTATGAAGCATCGATGCGGTCGACGCGCCGCACGAGCGCATCGAACACATCCTGCCCCGCGCCGAACTTCGCCTTCCACTGGAACGACTCCTGCGTGGTCTTGATCGCGACGGCATCGCTCACGGGGATCGCCGGCCCGAGCGTTGCCTGCGCAACTTGCACTTCGCACGCGCGTTGCAACGTCCACAAGCGCGCGAGCGCAAGCGGAATCGTCGGCGCCCATGACAACAGGCCGTGATTGCGCAGGATCAGCACGGGCTTCGTTCCCATGTTGCGCAGCAGGCGCGGGCATTCGTCGGCGTTCACTGTGATGCCCTCGAAGTCGTGATACGCCACCATCTCGTGCAATTGCGCCGAATAAAAGTTGTTCTGCGCCAGGCCGCCTTCCGTGCATGCAACAGCGAGCCCCGCCGTCGTATGCGTGTGCATCACGCAGTGCGCGCCGTCCACGTTCTCGTGAATCGCAGAGTGCACCGTGAAGCCCGCTGGGTTCACCGGCCACGGGTTGTCGTCCAGCTTGTTGCCCTTCACGTCGATCTTGAGCAGGTTGCTCGCGGTGACTTCGCTGTAGTGCAGGCCGAACGGGTTGATGAGGAATTGTTTGTCGCCGCCCGCCACGCTCGCGGGCAAGCGCAGCGTGATGTGGTTGTAGATCATCTCGGTCCAGCCGAGCAGGTCGAAGATTCGGTAGCACGCGGCCAGTTGCACGCGCGCCGCCCATTCATCGGGATGCATCTGCGGATTTTTCAGGATCGCATTCATCGCGGTTGCTCCTTCGTCGGTGCCGTCGTCAATAGTTGCCCCTATTTGCGGAGGGCTGCGCAGCGGGCGCGCCCTTGAACGCAGCGACCAGCGCGTTGGTCGACTTCAGCATCAGATTACTGTCCGTGCCCACCGCGATGAACGTCGCGCCCATTTGCACATGACGCTTGGCCCGCGCTTCGTCGAGCGTGAGGATGCCGACGGCCTTGCCCGCCTTCTGGATGCGAGCGAAAGATTCCTCGATGATCTTCTCCATGTCCGGATGCCATGGGTCGCCCACGTGGCCGAACGCCGCCGACAAATCCGACGGGCCGATGAACACACCATCGACACCTTCCACTGCTGCAATCTCGTCGAGGTTCTCGATGCCCGCTCGCGTCTCGGCTTGCACCAGCAGGCACACTTGGTCGTTCGCTTCCTTCGCATAGTTCGCGTTGCGGCCCCAGCCCGATGCGCGTGTCGCGGCCATCCCGCGAATGCCGCCGGGCGGATAGCGCATGCATCGCACGAGCTCGCGCGCCTGATCGGCTGTCTCGACCATCGGCACCAGCAAGGTCTGGATGCCCACATCGAGGTATTGCTTGATCAGCGCTTGCCCGATGTGCCCGTGCCCCATCGGAATGCGCGCGATCGCATGCAGGCCCGGATAGCCCGCGATCACTTGCGCCTGCTGCATGACGTTGTAGGGATCGTTCGGCGCGTGCTCCGCGTCGAGCAAGAGCCAGTCGAAGCCGGCGGCCGCGCAGACCTCCGTGCCCAGCGGGCCCATCAGGCTGACCCACAGGCCGTATTGCGTGCGCTTGTCTTTGAGCGCCTGCTTGAAGGGATTGACCGGTGTCTTCATCGTTGTCTTCCTCTGGGTCGAGACGTCACACGAAACATCAAACGAAACGAAACTCGAAGCGGCCGAGCGCGCCGTAGTCGGCATCGAACACGTCGCCCTTCTTCGCGGCGACAGGCCGCGTGAACGAGCCTGCCAACACGATCTCGCCGGCTTCAAGGCATTCGCCCCACGGCGCGAGCTTCATCGCCAGCCACGCAACGCCGACGGCAGGATGCCCTTGTACACCCGCGGCCAATCCCGTTTCTTCGACATTGCCGTTTTGCCGCAGGATCGCGCCGCACCAGGGCAAATCGACCTCGCGCGGGTTCACTTTGCGCCCGGCGAGGATGATGCCTGCATTCGCGGCGTTGTCGCTGATGGTGTCCTGCACGCGGCGCGGCGCCTGGGTGTGGCGATCGAGCTGTTCGATGCGCGCGTCGATGATCTCGATGGCAGGCGTCACGTAGTCCGTTGCATCGAGAACATCGTCGACAGTGACGTGATCGCCTTGCAGCTTGCGCTTCAGGATGAACGCCAGCTCCACCTCCACGCGCGGCGCGATGAAGCGCGATGAAGGAACATCGCCCGCGTCGAACAGCATGTCGTCAAGAAGCAGGCCGTAGTCGGGCTCGTCGATCTGGCTCGATTGCTGCATCGCGCGCGACGTCAGGCCGATCTTGTGG
>Ga0265314_10001657_pt1 | contig 24322 bp, 22 predicted proteins | sample 4126metaG_FD_203106 | JGI IMG/M metagenome (GOLD analysis project Ga0265314, IMG submission 203106) | Rhizosphere microbial communities from Carex aquatilis grown in University of Washington, Seatle, WA, United States - 4-1-26 metaG | ecosystem: Host-associated > Plants > Roots > Rhizosphere >... | reverse complement strand
GGGTCGATCGAACGGGGAAACGCCGCTACAATCCGCTCAGCACGGGGCTATAGCTCAGCTGGGAGAGCGCCTGGATCGCACCCAGGAGGTCGGCGGTTCGAGCCCGCCTAGCTCCATCACAGGAAAATCTGTTTAGCAGGTCTTTTCCCTTGCGTCGGCTCTGGGTTCAACCTACGCTTGGAGCAGGCCCGGAGCAAAACGGTCCCCGCGACCATGGCCCGCAGCGCGCCGGTCACCTGTGCCCTCGCGACCTACCGTTCCCTCATGAGCAAGCGCGCAGCCAACGGAAAGCGCCCAGCCAACGGCATCCGCCTCCACGGGTGGATCGAACCCCGCCCCAACAGCGATAAGTACGACTTCGGCGAGCGCGCCTACTCGCAGCGTACGGGCCTCTACCATGCGCGGCTTCGCTACCGGCCGCCTGGCGAGAAGACGATCCGGACGGTGCGGGAGTTCAGGGCAGAGACGGCCGAGCGGCTGATCGAGCTCGCCCAGGGCGAGCAGCTTGAACTCACGCAGCGGCTGCGCCGCGACGGGCTCTCCTCCAGCGAGCGCGAGCACGCGCTGCTCTTCAGCGACGGCCTCGCCCGCTACCGCGACGAGCATCTCGCCCACTGCAAGCAGAACGTCCGCGAGAAGGAGCCGCCCCAGATCAACAAGTGGATCGTGCCGTTTCTGGGCGGTTTTACGCTCGCCGAGCTGAAGCAGGATGGGCGGAGGATCGGCCACGAGTGGGTGAACTGGATGCGCAGCGAGCAGCCGGTCACCTGGAGAACGAGCGGCGGCAAGGCGATGTCTGAGCGCAAGCGCGCGCCCGCAGGTTACCGCGTCGCCTCACAGGCGTTGGAGATCGCGAAGGGCATCCTCAACGTCTACCGCGACGAGCTCGACCTGATGGAGTTCGAGCGCAACCCCTTTGACGGGGTGACCGTCAAGAAGGAGAGCCACGAGCAACGCGCCCGCCACCTTGAGCAGGCTATCCCGCTCTCGCTTGTCGAGGCGGTCGCCTTCTACATGGAGGACATCCAGGATGTGGCGCTGACGCTCGTCCTCGGCGAGCTCGGGCTGCGCCAGCAGGAGGCTCACGTACTCGACTGGCCGCACGTGCTCTGGCCGTCGGGCGCACCGCGCAAGACAATCGAGGTCGAGCAGGCCGTCTCAGGGACGGGCCTTAACCGCGTCGTCGGCGCGCCGAAATCGCTGAGCGCGACGCGGCGGGTCACACTGCACCCGTCCACGGCCGACGTACTGCTTGCCCTCTGGGAGGAGCGTGGCCGTCCGCCGATCGAGCCGGGGTCGCTCGTCTTCCCCGGCGTCAAGGAGACGGCGAGGGGAGAGAAGACGGACGGGCTTCTGAACCGCCCCGGCTGGCTCAAATGGAAGTTCAAGCCTGCGCTCGCAGCGCTGTACGACGGCAAGGCGCTCATCGCGCTGGCGAAACTCCACGGCAAGCTGACCCCTCATCGGCTTCGCTCCGCGGCAGCCTCGGCCGTCGGGTACGCCGCGATCAGCCGTGCCGAGGCGATGCTGAACTTCGGCTGGAGCCGCATTGACACGATGATCCTCCACTACGAGCGTGCCTACTTGGAGCCCGACCCGGAGCTGCGCGGGGTTCCGGTGGACGAGCAGATCGTGAGCGCGCGGCGGCAGGCGCTCGCGGGTGTCCCTGCGCTACGGAAGCGACTTGACGCGGCTATCCCCCAGCAGAAGACCCTCGTCGAGGAGGCGGTCAGGGACGGGATGGATGCGAACGAGCGCCGCCGCCGCCGCGCCCATCTGCGCGAGGCCGAGCGCAGGCTCGCTCGCGCCGATCTGATGGAACAGCGTCTGCGGGAGATGATCGCCGCCGCGGAGGCGCGCGCCTAGCCGGGACGAGCGCGGCGTCGTTCGCGTTCGGGGGCGAAGCCCCGTGTCGCGCTAGATGCTGACGGCGACGGGCCGCGGCCCGAACGTTTGCGTGCGGCGGGTCGGGCGACGACTGCGGGAGGTCGCGAGGCCGGTGCGCGCGTCGGAGCGGAGCTTCCGCGGCGAGGGCTCGTCCACACTCAGGCGGCTCTCCTCCCAGGCGAGCACGGCCTGCTTGGGGTAGACGTAGCCCTTCGGGGCCGTCTCGTACGGCAGCTCGCATTGCTCGCGCAGCGTCCGGATCGCCTTGACCGCGCAGCCGCGGCGCGCGGCCATCTCCCTCGTCGTCCAAAACGCGCGTGACCCCTCACGGGCTGCCTCCCAGACGAGCACTGCCTGCGTCGGATAGCGGTACCCGCCCTTGCCGTGCTCCTCATAGGGGAGCCCGTGCTGCTCGCGCAGCGTCTTGATCGCCTTGACCTTGCAGCCGCGGTGCGCGGCGAGTTCCTCCGTCGTCCAGAAGTCCAATGCCGCGGCCACAGGACTCGCTAATGGCCGCTGCTCGGGCTGGGGGGCCGTTGTCTCCACACCCCTACGGTTGTGCGTTTCGAGGCCGCGACAGGGCCCAAGCACAAGCACGGCGAGCCAATCCCCCGTTTGAGGACTCCCCTCCCTGACAGGCGTGCCCGAACCGAGCGGAGAAACGACTCGACCCGACCCAAGGCGCTCGTAGAGCGAGTCGCGGTAGGAGACGTTCTACGCGAACGCGCTCGACGATTCCCCGGCGTGGGCGCTACCTCTCCCGGAGCTCAGTTGAGGTCGGCTCGGCTCGGTTCGGCCGCATACCAGAGGGCGAGGTAGCAGGCATCCAGCGCCTGTGCGCGTGTCCCACCCGGCTGGAAGCCGCACTCGCGCAGCGTGCGCGTGACGAGCTTCTCGGTCGCCATCGCCACCACCCGTGGCTGCTCGCAGAACGGGTCGGGGATGCCGAACTGGGTCACGTCGTGCAGGGCGTCGAGGAGTGAATCGGGGCTGGCAAGCGCACACGGCGGCTGCGGCGGCGGCCAGAGCGAGTCGGGGTCGAGTTCGTCGTCGGCGGCCGCTGTTGGCGCCACTGCAGACGCCCGCTCGGCATGCTCTGGCGGCAACGCCGCGAGCGTTGGCGATGGCGGGAGCTGCGGCAGGGTGACTGCCCGGGCGGTGCGTCTGTGTGCCCGCCAGTAGGGATAGGCGAGGAGAGCGATGAGGGCGACCCAGGCCAGCGGGCCGCTCACGGCGAGCGCAAGCAGGGCGAGGCCGAGGCGACGCCACCGCCGGTGCGTCCGCAACGCGAGCAGGCAGGGCGGCAGGCAGAGCAGGAGCAGAGTGAGCGCGTGCATGCGCCACGCTAGGAACGTGCCGCGATGCCGACAGGTTGCTTGCAAACCGCAGCCCAAATCAGGCCCCGCTAGCCCCGTGTCTAGACCCCCAGGTCAGCGATTCTTCCGCGCCGGTACCGACGTGGATCGAAGGGCCGCGGGAGGCGGTGTCCGCCATCCCAGCACGTGATCGGCTCCACGGGGTCGCGGTGCGGTTCGTCGAACTGAAGCGTTCTCTCGTTACAGGCGGGGCAGTACCTGAGGTGGCAGATGTGGGTGGTCGCACTGGTGTTCATGCGATGAAGGTGGCACACGTCGGCTCGACTTCACCGCGGATTGGAGGCGTAAGAACATCTGTTCGTGGCAGAGCTCATTGGAGGACGGCCGCGCTCCGTCCACCGCGGCAAGGCAGCCGACGTGTGACCGCCCAAGCGACCGCACACGTCCGCTTCCGGCGGGCGCTCGCCAGCGGCTCGGTCACCCTGGCGCTGGGCGCCGCGGCCGAGCTCGGACGCCTCGACCTGGAGGACGCCTTCGAGCTGACCCTTCTCCTTGCCGCGCGCGAGCCGCGCCGCTACAGCCGGGCCGCCGCGCGCTGGGTCGGGCGCTTCTGCGTCGAGCGGCGCGTCGAGCTCGTCGAGGCCGAGCTCCTCCTTGCGCTGCTCGGAGCGCTACCGCTTCAGACGCGGGCGGCGGCGCGCGGCCTGGAGGCCCTGTTCACCGAGCGCGGCGAGCAGAGGCTCGCAGAGGCGGTCAGGCGGTGGCAGGTGGAGACGGGCCGTCGCTAGTGCCGGACCGTGTCCCGGGGACGCTCTCGGCTGTCGGTGCCTCGTGGTGAAACCATCCTCTGACCGTCCGTCTCAGCGGTGCATGAAGCCAGCCGAGGTGGTCGGCCACCGCGCGCAGGTAGGCGTCGTCGTACGCGTCGAGGGCACTGAAGTCCCAGCCCGGGTTGTGTACGTCTTTGTCGGCGGGCGCCGGATCGCGGTTCCAGGCGTCGGTGATCATCGGCCCCGCCAGACGCCTCGTCGCCGCGACCAACTCGGCATACCGGGCGCCGACGTACGCGTCCTCGACACGGAGTCGTCCCTTTGCCCCGTTCAGCTTGGCCTGGAGTTCGCTGAGGTTGGACGAGATCCGCTGACGTTCCGCGGCTAGATCGTCCGGATTGCGGCGGAAGACAATGAACGGGTACTCGCGGTAGGCCATGACGGCTTCGAGAGCGTCGGCGAAGACCTGTCGCTGGCGATCGAGCCGGGAGCGGCGGCCCGAGAGGAAGAACGTCGCGAGGGAGACGGCGAGGGCGACGATCGAGATCACGATCGTCGGCGCGACCCAGGCGGAGTTGCTCGAAGTCGCCGCTCTAGCGGCGGGATGAGCCGCGGCGAGGATCATCGTCATCGTCGGCAGCATCCCTCACAGGCTCCTTGACGGGAACGTGCGGCGCCTCGGGTCCAAGCCACTCGCCGGTCTCACGCCACCACGCCTCGCGGAAGAGGTGAGCCTGGATGTGGTTGAGCAGGGCGAGCAGGCCATCTTCGAACACCCACTTCTGTTCCGGTGGATCCTGCGGGTGCCAGATGCACAGCGAGTCGCCATCGGTCTTGTAGCGGTGCGGCGAGCTCGGCCCGTCAACAAGGATGCGCGGCACCCGATACGAGCCGGTGAAGCGGATCTCGACGTTGCGTGGTTCGTAGAACGGCACGTCGAGGCGAACGCGATAGGAGCGCCCGCCCTGACCCTTGATGATCTTGAGCCCCGGGAAGGCTCGCGCGGCGCCGTCGAAGCGGATGCAATCGAGGTCCCGCCCATACCACGGCCCGGTCTTTCGTGGCGGCCCACCTCTAGCCGTCGCGCTCCCCTCCGAATGAGCGGGTCGTCTTCAGCGGCTTCCCGGCAGCGACCGCGATCCCGCTCGCCGTGGCGCCGATCCCCTCGTTGCCGCCGCGCAGCGCCGCGGCGAGCGCCGACTTCGACTCCGTCGGTGCATCCACGTAGTCGCGGTAGACGCCCGAGAGCAGATCCCTGACTTTGTCCTCGTCACCCTCAGCGTCGGCCTTGAGCGCCTCGTCGAGGCGATCGGCTGCGCCCCCGATCCGCTGCAGCACGGTGTCCTTCGTCAGCAGCAGCTTGATGTCGTCGGAGACTCCGGCTGGATCCTTCGTCCGCCCCTTGTCGAGCTCAGCTCTGGAGTACGCGAACCACCCGGCGAGGGCGCCATCGAGACCGAGCGCAAGGGCATCGTCGTCGACGTACTCCCAGACGAGGGCTTCGATGTTGAACGAGCTCACGGCGCGGTTTCCGGTTGCCCATTGCTTGTTCCAGGCCTTTGCCAGGCGCGTGACTCGTGCCCGGAGTGCCCTCAGCTCCTTCGAGCCGCTCGTGAACAGCGCGGTGTGCTCCTCGGGATGGGACGGCGACCAGTCGCCGTTGTCGAGGTCGGGGATCCAGAGGCCGTCGGCGTCCTTCCTGTCCAGTGTCGGGATCAGGTCGACCGTCGGATCCTGGTCGTCGTCGAGCGGCGAGGCGAAGGTGACGTAGACGCCGCGTCGGGAGCGGCGCATCTTCGCGCCTGGGTAGTCATCGCGTACGACCGGCCCGATCAGCTCGCAAAGCGCGTCGACGATGTCCTCCGGCCCATCGCCGTCGCCGTCGGGGCCGAGTGCCGGGTACGTGCGGCGGTCGAGCACGATCCCGGCGTCGGCGTCGGTAACCGGCGCATTGACGGTGCCGTGCGCCGCGCTGCCAGAGCGAAACGAGCCGCGCGCGCCGTCGATCCCCAACGCGGCCTTCACCACGAGGTTGCGGCGGTCCTTCGCCTCCTTGAGCACTGTGTCGTCGACGGCGATCTGGCCGCGAATGTCGTTGAGGATGTCAAGCACGAGGCCCATCAGCGCGCTCCTTCCGGTGGTGTCGTTTTCTCGGGGAGCCGGACCGTCGAGAAAAGGGAATTTAGTCTAGAGCTACCCTCGGACGTCGAGCCTAGAGCGGCTCGCCGCCCTCGGCCTGGTCCAAAGCCTCTGTGGCGAGGGCGCCTGGCATCGTGGCTGATCCGGAGGCCGCCTCCTCGCGGCGGGAGGCGTGCTGCTCGGCAACGACGAACGCGAGCAGTTCATCCTCATCGAGGTCGTCTTCGCCGCGGGTCGGTTTCTGAGGCTCGACCATCGCTGCAAAGCGTGGCCAGCCCGGAGGCCGGTCTAGGATGGAGCGGTGGCTGAGAACGATGAGCAGACGAAACTGGAGCTGGCACCGACGAGCGACGGTGACCTCGTGACGTTCATCCGGTCGGCGCCGGACTTCTCCTTGCTCGACCTCGACCGGATTCCCGGTGCTAGCGAACGCATCGAGCAGGGGCTCGCCGATGCTGAGGCGGGCCGGACGATCCCGCTCGACGAGTTCTAGGCCGTCTGGCCGAGCGGGCACTCGTTTTGCTAGCGGATTGGGCCGGGAGGGCTGAGCGAACGCCAGGCGCTTCTCTATCTCCCGGCCCGTATTCGAGCCTACGTCGCCCGGATCACCGCGGCCAGATGGCCGGAGCGGCCATGTTCGAGAAGGCCGCTTGGGGGGAGATTCGTCTTCGCCGTGCGCACGTCCTAGGATCACGGAGATGCGCGCCGCCTTTCGGCAGCAGCGGCCTCGTACGAACCGAAAGGAAGCCCGGCCGGATGACCCAGCAAGAGCTTGAGCAGCGTCTTCTCGCCGCGTGCAACCAGTTACGCGGCCCGGTCGACCCGACCGATTTCAAGGCGTACATCTTCCCGATGCTCTTCTTCAAGCGGATCTCCGACTACTGGGACTGGGAGTACGCTCGCGCCGTCGAAGCATTCGACGGGGACGAGCGCCTCGCCCGTCTCGACGACAACTTCCGCTTCATCCTCCCCGCCGCCGATCCAGCCCGACAGCTCCCGGGCTGCCACTGGCGCGACCTCCAGGCGGTCGATGAGAACGTCGGCGCCGCGCTCCAGAAGATGTTCCAGAGAATCGAGCAGGCGAACCCGACCACGCTCGCCGGGATCTTCGGTGACATCCAGTGGTCGAACAAAGAGAAGCTCCCGGAGCCCGCCCTGATCGGCCTCCGCGACGAGTTCTCGACTTTCCATTTCGACCCGGAGACGACGCCTGGTGACGTGATGGGCGACGCCTACGAGTACCTGCTCAAGTACTTCGCCGACGAGTCCGGCAAGAAGGCGGGTGAGTTCTTCACCCCGCGACACGTCACACGCATGTTGGCTGAGATTCTCGACCCGCAGGATGGCGAGTCGGTGCACGACCCGACCTGTGGGTCGGGTGGGATGCTGATCGAGGCGGTCAACGAGGTGCGCCGAAAGGGCGGCGACCCGCGCACGCTCCGACTCTCCGGTCAGGAGGTCAGCCTGACGACCGCCGCCATCGCGCGCATGAACCTGTTCATGCACGACATCGAGGATTTCCGCGTTCGTCGCGGCGACACGCTCCGCGACCCCAAGTTCACGAAGCCGGAAGGCGGGCTGGAGCAGTTCGACATCGTCATCGCCAATCCGCCGTTCTCGCTCACAAACTGGGGGCGAGAGGATTGGCCCGACGATCCATACGGACGGTCCATGTTCGGCGTGCCGCCAGGCGCGAAGGCAGATCTGGCCTTCGTCGAACACATGCTCGCCGTGATGAAGCCCGAGACCGGTCGGCTCGCAGTGGTGATGCCGCAGGGCGTCCTGTTCCGTGCCGGAGCAGAAGGCGAAATCCGCAAACGGATCGTTCAGGCCGGGCTATTCGACGCAGTGATCGGGCTGCCCTCGAATCTCTTCTACAACACGACGCTCCCGGCCTGCATCCTCGTCCTCCGCGCGTCACAAAGGCCCAGCCGCAAGGGCGACGTGCTATTCGTCGATGCGTCGAAGCGGTTCGTGAAGGACATCGCCCGCAACGTGATGTCGGAAGCCGACCTCGCAACAATCGTCGCTGCCGTGGCGACAGGCGAAGACCCCGATGGCGATGGCGGTCTCGATTGCCGCCTTGTCTCGGTCGCGGAAATCGAAGCGGGCAGCTGGGACATGAGTGTTGGTCGGTTTGTGCGCAGGACGGGGTCGGAACCGATTGACGTCGTGGCCGCGCTCGCATCGTTCCTGGATGCGCGCGCGAGCGTCGAGGACGCAGAGAGGCGACTCGACGAACTACTTCGCGCCGGGGGCTTCGTTGCCTAACGCATGGAGGGAAACCACGGTCGCCAGCATCGCGTCTGTCGTCACCCGCGGGCGGGCGCCAGCCTACGAGGGCGGCAAGACTCCAGTCCTCAACCAGAAGTGCATCCGCGAAGGGTTCCTCGACCTCAGGCCACTCAAGTACACGAACGAGAGCACCCGCCCTATCGCAGAGATCGCGCTACTTCAACCAGGCGACGTCGTCATCACGTCCACAGGTCGCGGCACCGTCGGACGCTCCGCCGCGATTCCAGATGACATCGGGAGGATCACCTGTGACACGCACGTGACCATCGTCCGACCAAGCCCGGATCAGGTCGTCTCGGCTTTCCTTGCGATCCTCCTGGGTCACAACAAGAACGAGCTGGAGGCACGCGCGACAGGGTCGACGAACCAGCTCGAACTGGGTCGGGGCGCAATCTCGTCGTTCCCGCTTCTCCTCCCGCCGCTTGAAGAACAGCGGCGGATCGCGCATCTCGTTGACGCACTCGACGCAGCGCTTGCGCTTGCCCGCGATGTTGCCGCGAAAGGCGAAGGGTTCCGATCCGCGCTTCTCGAAGCCCGGATCGGCGACGGTCTGGCTCATGAGCTTGCGGAGGCACAGCCACTTCGCGACCTGATGGTGCGCGTTACGCGGCCGGTCAAAGTGCGGTCAGACAACGAGTACGCGCAGATCGGCATTCGCTCGTTCGGACGCGGCTTCTTTCATAAGGCCGTAGTCAACGGAACGGAGCTCGGCAGCAAGAGGATCTTCGAAATCCGTCAGGGTGATCTCGTGTTCAACATCGTTTTCGCCTGGGAGGGCGCCGTCGCCCTAGCGGGGGAAGACGAAGATACGAAGGTCGGGTCGCACAGGTTCCCGACCTACATCCCGAACGACGAGAAAGTGGACCGTCGTTATCTGTTGAACTTCTTCCGTTCGAAGCCCGGCGTCGAGCTGCTGCAGCGGATGTCGCCAGGATCCGCGGGCCGCAACCGGACGTTGAACCAGACGAGGCTGCTGGACAATGCGATCGCTGTACCGCCGCTGTCGTTCCAGCAAGAGACCGTGGCAATCCTCGACGCACTTGAGGGGCAAATCGCGGGGTCAGACGCGCGCATCGCGACACTGAGCAACTTCCGAACCGCGGCCATTGCCGAGCTGCTGGCCGGGACACACACGATTCCCGCGTCGTACGACGACATCCTCCAGACTGAAGTCGGCAACGCTCATCTGCTGACAGCGGTGGCGTAGATGCACGCGTCCTTCACCGAAACCAGCACTACCCAGGCGGCGATCGTCGATCGCCTCACGCAGCCCGATCTCGGCTGGACGTTCGTCCCTGGCGCTGAGCTCTCGCGCGAGCTCACGGACGTGCTGATAGAGGACGACGTCATCGAGGCGCTGAAGCGGCTGAATCCGCTGATCGCGAAGCATCCGGAGTACGCCGAGGAGGTGATCGCGCGCCTGCGCGCTCTGATCCTCGCGGTGTACGACGACGGTCTGGTGAAGGTGAACGAGGCGATGATGAGCTGGCTGCGCGGCCTGGAGACGCACCAGTTCGTCGGCGAACTCGTCGCGGAACCGGTGCAGCTGATCGACTTCGACAACTCCCGCAAGAACAAGCTCGTCGTCTCCACCGAGGTCGTGCTGAAGGTCGGCGCACAGAAGCCGCGCCGCTACGACATCGTCCTCTTCGTGAACGGCTTCCCGCTCGTCGTCGGTGAGACGAAGACGCCGTTCAAGGAGAAGAAGTCGTGGCTGAACGCGGCGCTCGACGTCACCGACACCTACATCCCGGAGACACCCGGCTTCTTCACCCCGAACGTCCTCTGCTTCGCTTCGGAAGGCAAGGAGTTCCGCATCGGCTCGCTCACCGACCGTCCCGAGAACTGGCTGCCGTGGGGCAAGACGACCGACGAGCTGATGCCGCCGTCGCTCGCTAACACGCTCCGTTCGGTCGAGCTGCTGCTGACCCCGGAGCTCGTGTTGGAGATCCTCCGCTCGTACACGCTGTACGAGACGGTGATCGAGGGCGACATGGCGAAACCGTCGAAGATCATCCCTCGGTACCCGCAGGTCGAGTCGGTCGAGCTGATCGTCGCTCGTGCGCTCGACCCGAACAGGCGCAAGGGGCTGATCTGGCACCACCAGGGCTCCGGTAAGACGATCTTGATGGCGTTCGCGGCCGGGAAGCTCCGCCGAGAGCTGAACGCGCCGACCGTCGTGATCGCGCTCGATCGGATCGAGCTGACCGAGCAGCTCGGCGCACAGTTCCGCTCTGCGGGGATCGCGCAGCTCTCCTTCGCCGAGACGCGGGACGAGCTGCAGCGGATGCTCGGCGAGCACGACCGCCGCGGCGTGATCGTGACGACGATCTTCCGTTTCAAGGATGCGGGCCTGCTGAACGAGCGCTCGAACATCGTCGTCATGTGCGACGAGGCGCACCGCACCCAGGAAGGCCAGCTGGGCCGCGACATGCGGGACGCGCTACCGAACGCGACATACATCGGGCTGACCGGGACACCGATCGCCGACGGCGACCACGACACCTACGAGACCTTCGGCGACCTGGGTGACCCCGACCAGATCATGAACAGCTACACGCCGGAGCGCTCGATCAGGGACGGCGCCACGCTCCAGGTGATCACTGAGTCGCGCCTGGTGGACGTCCACATCGACAAGGCCGCACTCGACCTGGCGTTCGACGAGATGACCGCCGAGGAGGGTCTCTCCGAGGAGGAGAAGGAGCTGCTCGCCCGCAAGGCGACCCGCTTCGACACGATCATGGCGGCACCGGAGCGCATCCGCCGCGTCTGCGCCGACATCGTCGAGCACTACACGACCCGGATCGCGCCGCTCGGCCTGAAGGCGCAGGTCGTCTGCGCCAACCGCGAGCTCTGCGTCGCCTACCAGAACGAGATCCAGCGCCTGCTCGACGAGCAGGGGAACGGCTGGCAGTCCACGGTTGTGATGACCGTGTCCGGCAAGGAGGACGAGCGCCGCCCGGACTTCCTTCAGTACAGGCGCGACCGACAGGAAGAGGCGCGGGTCAAGAACCGCTTCCGCGCCTACAGCGACCCGCTCAAGTTCCTGATCGTGACCGCGAAGCTGCTGACCGGCTTCGACGCGCACATCGAAGGCGTCATGTACCTCGACAAGCCGCTCCGCCGTCACACCCTCTTCCAGGCGCTCACCCGCCCCAATCGGCCCTGGACGAACCCGGAGACCGGGCAGCAGAAGACGGCCGGGCTTGTCGTCGACTACATCGGCCTCGGGACAGAGATCGCCGAAGCCGTCCAGATGAAGCGGCGCAAGCATGGCGAGCAGATGGCCTCCGAGCAGCTCGACATCCTGCGCGCCGAGCTCAACGACGCAGTCGATGCCGCGCTCGCGCGGTTCGACGGGATCGACCGCGAGACGGCGGACTTCGAGACGCTCATGGCCGCTCAGCAACGCCTCGCGGAAGAAGCGAGCCGGGACGAGTTCGCAGCCGAGTTCTTGCGCGCCGCATGGCTGTACGAGCTCCTCGCCCCGGACGACGGCCTGAATGGCAAACGTGCCGACTACCGCTGGCTGGCGAAGATCTACCAGTCGGTTCAGCCCGCCACGACCTCGGACGCCCTCCTCTGGCAGCGGCTCGGCGCGAAGACGCATGCGCTGATCGCCCAGTACATCAGCGGCGTCGAGATCGGCGCGGGCGGCCCCATGCGCGTCGTCCTCGACGACGAGTCGATCAAGCAGCTCAAGCTGCTCGGCCTCGTCGACACCCGCACAGATAACAAGGCGAAGGCCGCGCCGACCGCCGAGGAGGTGCTCGACTCGATCGAGAAGCGGCTCGCCGCCCGGCTGAGCAAGGACTCATCGAATCCGATCTACCGCTCGCTGGCCGAGCGGCTCGATGCCTTGCGCCAGGCGAAGATCGAGACGGCCGAGGAGAGCATGAAGTGGCTCCAGCAGCTGCTCGAAGTCGCCCGCGCTCTCGTCGAGGCCGATCACAAGCAGATCGCCGAGCACGGCGCGAAGGCCGTCACCGACGACGAGGCGCCCGAGCCCGTGCTGCTGCTGCCTGACCAGCGCACCGGCGCGCTCACCCAGATCTTCCAGGAGTACCGACCCGACGAGTCGCCCGAGATCATCGAACGCGTCGTGAACGAGATCGACGCGGTCGTCATGAGCATCCGCTTCCACGGCTGGCAGACAAGCCGGGAAGGCGACCGCGCGGTCAAGTTCGAGCTGCGCAAGGCGCTCAAGAAGTTCGGGATCGAGCCGACCGGTGACCTCTTCGACCGCGCCTACGCGTACGTCGCCGAGCACTACTGACGATGCCGGACGAGCACCGAGCGGCGCTTGTAGCATCAGACAGGTCATGAACGAATCGGGAGAGGGTCTGCCCATCGACGTCGTACTGCTTTCGGATGACCCGTCCGACGCAGATGAGTTCAGCGGCAAGGCGCACGAGGGCGTCGCCCTTGCCATCGCGCGCCTGATCGAGGGCGAAGACGGCGGCCGGGTGATCGGTCTTGAGGGGTCGTGGGGCTCCGGGAAGTCCACGATCGTGAGGCTGCTACGCGATCGCCTACAGGTCGCGAAACCCAAGTCCCGCCGACCTGCGGGAACGCACATGGTGGTCTTCGACGCCTGGGCTCATCAGGGAGACCCGCTCCGCCGCGCTTTTCTGGAGACGCTCATCCGCGAACTCGCTGAGGTGAAGTGGGTGGACAAGCCTGTCGCAGAGGCGTTCCGCAAGAAGCTCAGCGGCAGAACGCGCACGACCAACACAACCTCGACCCCGAAGCTGTCCTGGGAGGGCAGGTTCGCCGCGATCACAGCCGTCTTGCTGCCTCTCGGGATCGCGCTCTTCACCAACAGCTTCCACCATCACCACCGAGCTGCCCAGATCGTGGGCCTCCTGCTGTTGATCGCGCCGATCCTCGTCGTCCTCGTGTTTCTTGGCCTCAAGGGAGTTGGCTACCTGCTTGGTGGTCAGAAGGAGCCTGAAGGCAGTCTCAGTCGCCGTCGCCGCCTTGCTGATCTCAAGCCCTTCGACTTCTTCGCCCGAGAGCAGAACGCCGTCACGACAACGACGGAGAGCGTCGAAGGTGCGGATCCGACCTCCGTCGAGTTCGAGCGCTTGTTCTCAGATGTTCTCGTGGCCGGACTGCGGTCAGAGAGACGGCTGCTCATCGTGCTCGACAATCTCGATCGCGTAGATGAGTCGGACGCCCGAACTGTCCTTGCGACCATGCAGACGTTTACCGGGGCGCGTACCGTGCTGCCGCCTCCTCTGGCTGCGCGCGTGTGGACGCTGATCCCGTACGACCCGACCGGCCTCGATCGTCTCTGGAGCGTGGCCGCGAGGGACGGCGAAAGCGCTACGACCCCCACGCCGCAAGACGACGCGGATACGGCGCCCACGAGGATGTCGCTCGGTGCCGCATTCATCGAGAAGCTGTTCCAAGCGCGCTTCGAGACACCGCCTCTGGTCTTGTCGGATTGGCGAGGCTACGTTGCCAGCCTCCTCCGCAAGGCCATCCCGTCAGTCGGCGAGGAAGATGTCGGTGCTGTTCTCAGCCTGAGGGCCCAGTACGTGGGTCGCCTGCTCGCAGGCGAAGCTCCTACCCCGCGTCAGCTCAAGCAGTTCGTCAACGACCTCGCGCTGATCAGAGGACGCCGATCCGACATTCCGCTCGTTCACATGGCCTACTACGTCCTCCTGCAGCGCGACCGACTCGATGTCGCCAACGGTCTCAAGGATGGATCCGTTCCGCCGGATCGCCTCGTGCATATCTTCGCCAACACCATCCGTGGCGATCTCGCAGCCTTGCACTTCGGAACGACGCAGGATCTTGCTCGGGAGCTTCTGTTGGGCAACGAGTTGGATCGTGCCTTTGAGGGCGGCGACAGCTCGTCGGTGACGCGGTTGATGGACCATCCTGGCTTCGTCGATGCACTCGACGTTCTCGATTTGCAGAGCCGTATGTCGGGCGGCGGTGTTGCGATCACCAGGATGGTCGGAACGCTCGAAGCCGCGGGTGCCTTTGCTCGCGAAGACGTGTCGGCTTGGTCGAAGCGGCAGTTGCAGCCAGCCGCACGGGCCGCGAAGAACTGGCTCCTCTCAGGCGGCGACACCGGGCTAGGGATGGCCGTCCTGTTCGACGCTATGTCGGCGGGCCGAGACGATTCGCTTGCGGAGCTTCTGTTGCGGCTGGAGGCGGAGGCGCGCGAAGCGGATGCGGATGGTCGTCTTCAGCTGGAGGGCGCGGCAGCTCTCTCCAGCGGACTCGCCCGGCGAGGGCGGTTCAAAGCACCGCTCGCCATCAGACTGACGATTTCCCCCGACCGTCTTGTGACCGCCCTTGCTTCGTTTCATCGCCTCACCGAGGAGGAGCCCAACGCCCGAGAGTTGCTTGAGCCGACGGCCGCCCCCGAGGCGATCGCCGCACAACTCGTGGAGACCGCGACGAGCGACGCCTTCGGCACGGTGAGCGATGCACTCGACGTCGTCGTGGCACGTCCGGCACGCGTCGATCTCGAAGCTCTGACGACCGGAACGCTGGACTGGCTCAGAGAGAACGACCCCGCGAGCGGGAAGCAGCTTGAGACCCAGCTGGACATCCTCGACAAGGCGCGACGGTACGGCACGGTCGATGAGACTATCGCTGCCGCAGCTGAGGATGGGACGCTCATGCACCTCGTCGCCATCGCCAACGACGACGCGTCGTATCAGCTTGTGGCCGCCGCTTCCATGCTGTCCCTGATCGCCGACCCATCACTTCCGTCCGCCGCGACAGCCCCACGCCGGACCGTTGAGGGCGCGACCCTGATCCAAGCCGTACTCGCAGATCCAGCAACGCATCCCGAGATCAGCTCAGCCCATCAGGCGTGGTTGGTTCAGCACTCGGCCGAGGCGCTCGCAATGCTCGTGCGTCTTGTCCAAGAACAGCCCACCTCAGCACCGTGGGTCGAGCACCAGCTTCAGGAGCTGGAGCGTTCATCGCAGCTCAAGGTGTCGCCAGCCGAGTACGGAGAAGAGTGGGGCTACCTGCACCAGGTGCTCGGCGACGAAGGCTTCATCCGCCTGACCAAGACGCTCCTCGGACAAGACGACGTGCGCAAAGCGATTCTGTCCGCCTCGAAGGACGCTGAGCTGGCCAACCTCCTCCTCGACAAGATCGGATCGGATGCCGCTTACTTCCACGATCTGACGGCCTGGGCCAGCGGAATCGTGAAGGTGACTGCTCGCGACACCTGGGACGAAGAGCTCGGTAGTGCGAGCGGCGGCCCTTCTCTCGATCTCGCGATTCGGCTCGCCGGTACGCCGGATGCTCCGTCCGATCCTTCGAATCTTGAGGACGCTCTTCATGGCCATTTCGAGGCGCTCGCCGATGGGAAGGAAGAAGCGTGGCTGCCGGAGGCGTCACGGTTCGACATGCTCGCGGGGCTGTTTAGCGCACCTACCCGAGTTGTGCTCGCCGAACGACTGTGCACGGCGCTCGCTGAATACCACGAAGGGATCGGCGCCGGTGTCTTCAAGACGTACGGGAACTTCCTCGGCGAAGAGGCGGCCTTTAGAACCCACGAGAAACTCCCACGGGTCGTCGAACGTCTCGTCGCTTACGACGACTGGGAAGCAGTCGGATGGGTCGCCGATCTCGGCGAACGTCACCCGGATACGCTCCACCGAGATCAGGGCGACACCAACATGGAGTACCTGACGGGGAAGGTCGCGGCCAAGCTCCAGGAGGCCAGCGATGCCCCGGCACCGGAGTTGAGTCGGCTGGCGGCGCTGCTGGGAGTCGAGCCAGCCGCGGGCGAGGCTGTCGAGGAATCGGGCGAACTACCGCCTCCGGAGTAGGAGCGCATACGCAAGAACCACCGCCGCGGGTCGCGACCCTAGTTCTGCTGGTTCAGCGTCAGGAGGACAGCCGTCCAGTCGCTCTGCTCGCGCCTGACCTTCGCTATGCCCGTCGTTGCGCTGTAGATCGTCCCGCCCCACGGCACGATGTCGATGAGCGCCCCCGCGGCGACGTCGACGCCGATGTCAACCCAGCCGGGTGTCAAACGACCGGCCTTCTGGAGTGCGGCCTGATAGCCGATGTCCTTCAGCGCAAGCGCACGGTCTTCGCCGGAGAGGTTCGCGCACTGCTCCTCGGCCTCAGCGATCTTGGCGCGGAACTCTCCGATTGCCTCATGGTCGTGAAGCTCGATGATCCGCTTCCAGGGGAGGTCAGTGAAGTTCGGTGCCCAGAGCTGGAGAGCCTCTGTTCCGACGATCGCACCGCCCTCGATCCCCTTTTGGGCAGTGCCCGTCCTGACCTCCAAGATCGGGCGGTACAACTCGCCGATCATCGCCGGAATCGCGTATGCCGCACTCATGACGAGATCGCGGTTCAGACTCTTGCGGAGATGCCCGCCGAAGAGTTCCCGCTCGTCGGCTGTCGGAAAGGCGCGGGAGAATAGGGGGTCCCAGGAGTCGAAGTCCGCCGTCATGAGCGCGACAGCGGCGTCGTCGTCGGGCGGCCCAAGCGGCCATTGAACCCAAGAGACGTTGCCGAGCCCCGCCTTCTCGACAAGAAGGTGGTATTCCGCAACGTATGACCTGACGATCGAGCCGCCGGTGAGAGGCAAGGCCGGTGGGTGCGCGCCTTGCGGGGCCTCTCGTCGGCGGCGGACTCGATCTTCCGAGAACTGTTCAGGTGGCGCCCATGTCTCCCAGATGATGCCGCTCTGCCCCTGCATCACCTCCACGATCCCCCGCTCGAACCACAGCTCGTCCGAAAGCAACGCCATCTGCTTCACGCGGCTCTCGATGTCGAGACCGCTCGACGTGTCGAAGTAGGAGATGTTCGATCGCAGAGGGAACCAGACGCGACGCGTGTCAAGCATGGAAGTCGAAGTTACCCCTCGGCTCAGTGGCGGCGCCTGATTCTCGCGCACCCGGGCCGCCCGCCCGACCGATGATGACCTGGCCCTCCCGTACCCTCGGCTCGATGGGGCGCAGGAACCGCCGAGTTCGGCTCGCTCCAGATCGAACCTCTTCAGCTTGAGGGCGAGAGCCTTGCGAGCCCAACTGAGGTGATCGAGCACTTCGCGCAACGCTGAGGTGATCCTCGCGAGTGGGTCGGCATGTACGACTACCTCTGCACGACGGCAACCCACCCCTCGCTGAGCCCATACGAGTACTTCGACCCGACAAGCGCCGATATGGCCGGAGCGGAAGTCTCGGCCGACCTCTTGAACCGGCTGCTCCGGGCGGCGCTTGTCCCCTACCTCAAGTCGCTTGAGGCGTTGGCTGCCTACATGGGCTGGCCTCGCGATCCGCTCGACGCATATATCGACCGCGTGAACGCTGTCCTCGGAACTGTGCTCGGTCCGTGATTGACTGCGAACCGGCCGCTTATAGGCTGCTCGACCGGCGCACGTACATCGCGGCATGGACACGCGCAGTCGCCCTCGTTCGTCACGTCTTCTTGGGCAGGACTGAGTCCCCGCAAAGTGAGCGACCGACGAGCGACATTCGCCCCGAGATCGTGGCGGCATACAGACCGCAGTTCGTAGCTTGTGATGCGCTCCTACGGATTCGCGGCCTTGGTCGTCGTCGGCGTGCTGACGGGCGACGAAGCGGATGTCCGGCGACACTCGCGCATTTCACGATGCAGTACCAGACCGCGAGAAGCGAGTGGAACGACGGCGTGCAAAGCCGCCCTCTGCGTCTAGTCGCCGGTCTTCACCCCGCAATCGAAGTTTAGTTCCATCCACCACGCATAGAGCGGACCGTTATTGACGTCGAACAGCAGCGCCAGGTTGAGCTGGCTGGCGTTCGGACGTTTCGCTATCCCTTCTGAAAGACACTGGCACATTTCGATTCCATGCTCGTGGCGGCACACGCCGTAGGCAGCGAAGTAAACCCCCGCATCCTCTGCTTTAGCTGGCGTGGATGTCTTCGTCTTGCTTCCCGAGCCACACGCGGCCATCAACGCGATAGCTGCGATCAACGCGAGCCCGAGCAGGGCTCGGCGCCACGTCGGCCGGTTCTTCGTCATTGCCGTCACTTCCTTCCCGTGTCGGCGCGCTGCCGCAAGGCCCGCTCCTATCGTGTGGAACGGCGCCTCTTCTAGGACGGGCGCTCCGGGGTTCTGCTCACGACACCTGTTGGCGCATAGAGATGTCCTTCTTGCGGACGATCTGTTTGCCAAAGGGAGCGAGTGCGGCGCCCGCCATCTTGAAGTCCGCAACTCCCAGCGGGATGCCGATGATCGTCAAGCAGAGTAGACAACCTGTGGTCAGGTGGGAAAGCGCCAGCCACCATCCCGCAAGAACAAACCAAAGGACGTTCCCGACAAGACTCAGCGGAGCACTACGAGTTTCGCTCGGAATCAGTTGTCTCCCGAACGGCCAAAGCGCGTAGCCCGCGAGCTTGAGGGCCTGCTTTGCGAACGGCAATCCGACCACGGTGATCGCCAAGAGCGCGGCTGCTACGACGTAAGCGATGGCGAGCCAGAGACCCGCCAGCACGAACCAGATCAGGTTCAAGAGAAATCGCATGCGGACATCCCTTTCTCGGACTGCCTATCGGCCGGTGGCGCACGAAGCTCAAAAGCTGTAGCAGCGGATTTGAGCGAGCCGTCCGGTCAGCGCACCACTGCGGTCGGCGTCCAGTTCGAGGTTGGCGGCGGTGCGTGGCGGCAGGCTCTGCAACTCGGCGATCGTGTTGCCGACGACCGCGCCGTGCGAGTACTCGTTCAGCGTCACGAAGAGCCCGTCGCGGCAGCCGTTCTTGGCAACCACGTAGACGTGCCAGCACCCGCAGCCCATGAAGTCCTGTGAGCAGGAGCCGCCCTTCCCCCACTTGTAGGCGATCGTGCTGCTCCAGCGGTAGTAGCCGCTTGGCGGCCAGGCCGAGCTCGCTGCGGCGACTGCTCCCGCAAGGACGAGCGTGACCGCCGCCGCGCCGAGCACCGACAGCCCCCGGCGAGCTAGTCGTACGCGCTCTTGCGGTTCCCATAGATATCGCGCGCCAACTCCCGGGGCTCTAGAAGCAGCACGCTCCCACTGCACCATTCCACAACGAAATCGGCCTGCGGTGCCTTCAGCCCAAGCGATAGCGCATCTTCCCGGAGCCTCGCGGACGACGCTCTTGATCGTCTTGCGCCAAGTAGACGCACAAACTCCCCGCCGTTGCCCACGACATCCCTAAGCGTCGCCTCGACAGATCGGACAACCGGAACGCGGCCGTACAGCGAAGCGTCGAATAGCGGCGCAAGGAGGCAAAACAGCGAGAACGACTCGTCTGCATCAGGTTCCCATTCACTCAGTGTCCTGTCGGACAGCATCAAGTGCTCTCCTGACGCAAGGAGAGTCTCCTCGATCCGACCAGTGATCCACGGCCGCGGCGCCGACAGGAACAGAGGAGCGATCGCCTTCAGCGTCTCTCGTGTGTCATCGGACGGCCCCGCCAATCCATCGCAGATAAGGCCCCAAGCAGGGCTCTGGGTCGGGCTGCCCACCACCGGCGTACGGAAGACTTGTTGGACGCCGTGATGCGCACAAAGGCTGATGACCGATTGGAAGCCACGATGAACAGCCGTGAGACAGACGTCTGGATCGTGCGCGCTTAGATCGCGAATACGGTCTCTGTTAGTTGCCATAAGGATATCGCTTTGTTCGCGCCACAACGAACGCTCGTACGCCTGGTCCCAATTTCGCCGAGCTACATCGACGTGTTTCGCGAGCGCGAACGTCGTCAATGCAGCAGACACCGCGACGTCCGTATCCTCGCCGTGCATCGCCGACGTCAGCTCCTCGGTCAATCCTCCTATGACCGCGTCGCGATTCTCTACTCCAGCGGTTAACAGACCGGCGAACGCAAGACCTGAAGGTTCGGAGGTCGCTGCTCGTAGATGAAAGGCCGTGATCGCGCGTACGACGGAGCGGATCGTTGCGCGCGATGGCACGAGGTAGTCGAGCGTTCTGCTGACGAACTCAAGCAGTGCCTCCGCGGAGCTCGGATCGGCGGCCGTCCTGGCTTCTGCAAGAACACCGGCAAGCAGCTCGTCAGCCGCGCCTTCACGCTCGTCCGCGAGAATTTGGAATGCAAGCTGCGCCACGAGGTCCCACTCGCGGCGAGCTATCCGCGGCAAGAGCTCTTCCAGAAGGGCTGCCGATGTGCCGAGCGAGCGAACGAGGTGCGCCGCTGTGAAGTACTCAAGGAACGTGCGGTGCGTGAATCTGTACAGCCCCTCACCATGACGGTCGAGTCCAACGTCCGTGAACACCCATGCGCGACCCGTGCAGAAAGCGACGAAGCTCTCCGCGGCGCGCTCGGCCTTTCCGATTTCATCGAAACGCGAGCCACACAGGTAGTCCGCCGTCTTCGCGACAAGTCTTGTGCGAGACACGCCGTCTTGCAGATCAGGCGTCGTGTACAACCAGTGCGCTACATGCTGAAGCGCGAATCTCAAGTGGTGCTCGAACGGAAGCTCGACCTTGATCCCACGCGAGGAGTCCCAGCGCTCGAAGAGAAGGACCGCACACTTCCGATAGAGCTCGGGTCGATTACGTGGGATTGACTGGCGGCCGCGATAGAGGCTGCACAACAGGCTGAGCATCATCGGGTTCTCGCGCAGATCCGCTGCGACTGCACTCTCAACCATGAAGTCACTAACGAGCCTCCGCCGCTCTTCCGCAGCGAGTTCGTCGCTACTCAGCGCGAACCATTTCGTCGCATACCCATGCACTTGGTCGGAATTGAACGGTGCCAACATCAGCACACGGAAGGTCTCACCAAGCGGCGCCGCCTCGTACCCAACGGTGCGCGACGTGACAAGTATCGGCGCCGTTGCGTAATGTCGCGCGAACGCGTTGACGGCCTCTACGATCTGGGAGCGCCGACGCGTATCAAGGATCTCGTCTAGGCCGTCGAATGCGATCGCCAGATGTCCCGCGAGCAGCAAGTACTCAAAGGCATCTTCGGGAACGTCAAGCTGATGAGTCGCTCGCGCCTCCAGTTCGACAAAGTCTCGGATGGACCGTCCTTCTTCCCAGTGCGGCGCGTAATCGCGCAACACGACCCGTGTCGCAGTTCGCGTTCGCGAAGGTAGGGCGACGCTGCCCTCGTTGACATCCAACAGGAACTTCTGGACGAGGCTCGACTTGCCACCCCCTGGATCTCCCAAGACAACGATGCGCGTCGGTCCCTGCATCAGTTCATGCGCAAGCTCGCGCGGCTCAGCGCTGGGTCCGTTCTGGGTCAGGAGCAACGGTTCTTGATATAGGGACCGGAGTGGGACTCTGCGTGAGCGATCGAGGTCCGGAGGTCGGAGAAAATGCGCCTGCGAAGCGGCGCTCGCTCGGTACTCCGCCTCGAAGGCAACAACCGCCGGAACGTCCAGCTGCGGCGCTGACGCCAAGAACTCCGCTGATCGGACAACGTGGCGGAGTTCGTCGAGGACTAGCCGAGTACGAGCCGCTGCGATCGCGTCGGCGGCCCCGAGACCGCCAACTGCCATAGACGCCCGCAATGCACTCTCGGTTCCGGAGGCGAGCGAATGCAGCAGCGCGTCCGCTATCGCTGGGGCTTGGGCAGCTGGCCCGGCAAGGTGCTTCGAAACTAGTAGACGAAAATGCTGTCGCACCCCGCGGTCGGTGACGGGCGGCGCGATGGATTCGCCGGAGTACGCTGGCGAATCGCGCTCGTTCTGCCGCTGCGCAAGCATCTCGTTCGCTCGATCAATCACCGACAGTGAAAACAACTGCCTGACCACCGCAGTCACTTCTGGGAGGGTCAAGAACTCTCGCAGTTGTCTCGCGACCTCGGGGTCGTCCGCGATCGGCGGGAGCGGCATCTCCCGTGCTGCCTTCTCGACCGCGGCGGCGATCGCTCGGTCAGCGTCCGGAGGTCGCCGGATAGAGCCACGCCACACCTGACGACCCACCGACGCCAGAAACCCTGCGATCGTATCGGCGACGACCGACGAAATGATGGACTGCGGACTCGGCAACGCCTGCATGCGTCGTTTCTATGGCCCCAGAAGCACGGAGTCAATAACGGTGCTGCGGAAAGGCGGGATACCGTCAGGGCTCGCCGCCCGGCCTCACTGTAGGCTTGATGATCGACGGTTCCCAGCCGGAGGACGTGTACTCCAGCTACGGCTACGTCTTCGCGAGCGCCCGCAACTCCCCGTTCCGGCTTGTCTCGCGCAGCTTCAAGCCCGGCGCGTTCGGCAACTACCCGGTGCCGGTGCGAGTCGCCAAGCTCTACGTCGCCTGTGATCGTGCCGCGAAGACGTTCCTGATCTCCTACGGCGACGCCGCTACCTTCACCCTCGACTGCCTGACGCCGAATCCCTAGCGATGGCTCATCGCCTCGTCGTCGGTCTTCTCGCGCTGGTTTCATTGCTCGGCGCTAGTTCCGTTGCCTCGGCGAGCACGCACATCCCTGTGGTCGCCTGTCACGTCACGTCGGGAGCGGGGCCAGTTTCGAGGCCGCCGCGCTCAGCTTCAACGCAGGTGGCGCCAAGCCTCGCCCACGCGTTCTCCTTCTACGCGGTCGGGCCATTGCTTATCCTCGCCCCACGCTCCTGGCACTGCGACGGCGGCCTCGGCGCCGACGGCAGCATGAGCGTCACCGTCTACAACCCGCACGCCGGGTTCTTCCCGACCGCGGTCAACGGCTACCAGCCGCAGCAGGCGGTCACCGCCCAGGTTCCCTCAGCGGGGACGAACGGGCCGCTCTTTCTTGCCTGCACGTTCTTTGCCGACGCTGCCTACGCGCTGCGCCAGAGCGGCAACAGGTGCGGCGGCGCGATCCCGATGCCGCTCGGAGAGCGCGATTCGCGCGCCGGGCTCTATCTCCACACGTTCGCTGACCCACCCGGTGTTTCGGGCAACGGCAGCCCCTCCGGCGGCAGGAACCCCGCAAACGGCTTCGTGACCTGGTACCCGGCGGCCGACAATCACGGGCTTGTCGCAGCCGTCAGCGCGACCTGCACTCTCCCGCAAGCAGCGCACGCAACGTGCACCGCGATCCTGAACGACTTCCTGCGCCGCTGGGGGCGCCGGTAGCAACAGGTCTCGAAGCCCCCGAGAGCGAGTGAGCCTGCCGTAGCATCAACAGGCATGACGCGCGTCTTGACGATCGAGGATGTTCTGTCGTTTCTGGAGGAGCTCCGCCTCGACCCGACTCGCAGGCATCTGTTGAACGGTGGCGTCGACCTGCTTCGCGAGGCCGCGAACCAGGGTCCCCTGGAGTGGGGCAGCTTCGGGGAGTTCACCGCGAGGATGATCGAGCTGAAGCGGGACGGTCTTGCCGACTGGAAGCCAGCTCCGCACGACAGATGGGGCGATGACCTGATGAACGCTGGAGAGTTCCATCTGACGACCGAAGGTCGACGCGAAGCACGAACGCTCGCGGAGCTACCGGCCGGGTCGCATCCACAGGGTTGTGAAGAAGCCCTTGAGGACGCGGGATGGGTGTCAGCCCTTGAGGAACTTCGTGAAGGAGATGACCAGTTTAGGCAGCGACACTGGGTTGATGCCGTCGGCGATTACTACACGTCTGTCGAGAGCGGCCTGAAGTACGCGCTCGACGCGCTGGGTGCCGAATACGGAGACGGTGTGGCGCTGAAAGCGCTTGCGAGACGGGCGAGAGAGGTCGGTCTGATCCCACCGAACTATCAAGAGTTGTTCGGCTTCCTCGACTCGATCCGCTCGCCTCGCGAGCACGGCCGAGGCGCCAGCCCCACCCCCGTTGAGGTCGGAGCCGCGGAGGCGCTCCTGATGGGCAACCACGCGCGAAGCCTCCTGCTGTACCTCACGCAGCGCCGTCCGAAAGGCAAGGGCGGCGGGCTGTCCTGATGTCCGGCGCTTAGAACTTGTAGCAGCCAATTCGCGCGATCCTTCCGGCCAGCCTGCCGGTAACTGTTGAAGCCGTCCCTCCTGCTCCCTAGAGTCAATGTGTG
>Ga0265314_10001652_pt1 | contig 24400 bp, 17 predicted proteins | sample 4126metaG_FD_203106 | JGI IMG/M metagenome (GOLD analysis project Ga0265314, IMG submission 203106) | Rhizosphere microbial communities from Carex aquatilis grown in University of Washington, Seatle, WA, United States - 4-1-26 metaG | ecosystem: Host-associated > Plants > Roots > Rhizosphere >... | reverse complement strand
TGGGATGCTTCGTGCTGTTCTCCATACTGCTCGGGACGGTGGCGACGGTCTTCTTCGCGCAGGAGCCGGAGATCGAGGCGCGACAAGCAGGTCCGCGCTTCGGCCTGAAGGACTACCTGCCGCTGATCCGGCGGCCCGAGATGCTGCGCCTGATGTGCTCGGATCTGTTCTGCACGCTGGGCCCGGCGATCACCGCGCCGATCTATCTGTTCTTCTTCGAACAGGCGCGGGGCTATACGCAGCCGCAGACCACGATCCTTCTCTTCATCTATGTCGCGGCGGGCCTGATCGGTCCGGCGATCTGGTCGCGCGTGGCGCACCGCTTCGGCAAGCACCACGCGATCCGCATCGCGAGCGTCTGCTACGTGATCGCACAAACGAGCCTGCTCGCTTTGCCGAAGGCCCACATATATGAAATGTCGGTCGCGATGTTCGCGGTGGGATTCGTCGCCAGTGCCTTCGCCTTCCTTGTGCGCGCCATGATCGCCGATGTCAGCGACGAGGTGCGGCTGGAGAGCGGCAAGGATCGCACCGCGATGCTCTATGCGCTGGTGACGAGCACCAACAAGATCGGCGCGACGCTGTCGGTCGGGGTAGCGTATTTCCTTCTGCCGCTGTTTGGATTCGTCGCGCGCGAGGGCGCGATCAATACGCCGGAGGCGATGTGGGGCCTGCAGGCGTGTTATCTCGTGCCGCCCGTTCTCTGCGTCCTGATCGGCGGTCTCGCTATGTGGGGCTACAAGCTCGACGAGAAGCGCCATGCGGAGATACGCATCGCGCTCGGCATGCAGATCGCCGGCATGGCGGACTCCCTCCAGAGCCTCACGGGCGAGTCGCCGTCGCCGGAACAGGGGCTGGTTTCGCCGGGCGAATGACGGGCATTTCGTGGCGGTTCCACGAGACGGCGCGGCGCCCGCGCGGATTTTGGTTGCGCGCCCGGGCGAAACCCGTGTGAACTCAACGTCACAAATGGCCCCTAAGAGGCTGCCAGGGAGTATTGCATGGATGTGACGGCATCGACGAGGCCGAAGGGATTATCGGCGGCTTTGCTGGCGCCCTTTTCCAGCGCAGCGATGCCGTATTCCGCGCTCGGTATTCCGCTGACCGTTTATCTGCCGAACTATTATGCCAGCCATATCGGCCTGCCGCTCGCCGCGGTCGGTGCGGCCTTCGGCATCGTGCGGCTGATCGACATCGCGTTTGATCCCCTGATCGGCGTGGCGATCAACGCGACGAATACGAAATTCGGCCGCTTTCGGCCGTGGATGGTTGCCGGAGCGCCGCTGCTGATGATCGCGGCCTATATGATCTTCATGGCCGAGCCGGGCGCGACGAAACCTTATCTCGTCTCCTGGCTGCTGATCCTCTATGCGGGCTATTCCATGCTCGTGCTGGGCCATTCCTCCTGGGCCGCGGCGCTGGTGCCGGAATATCACGAGCGAAGCCGTGTGTATGGCTGGATGCAGGCCATCGGCGTGATCGGGATCGTAATCGTGCTCGCGCTTCCGGTGATCCTGTCGGTCGGTTGGCATAAATCGATCGCCGAGGGGGTGCAGGCGATGGGTTGGTTCGTCGTCGGCGTCACGCCGCTGACCATTCTGCTCTGCGTCACGATGATCGGCGAACCCAAGCAGACCGAGACCGCGCAGCGGATCACGTTGCGCGACTATGGCGTGATGATCGCGCGGCCTTCGCTGCTGCGCGTGTTGGCGTCGGATTTGTTCCTGGCGCTCGGACCGGCGATCACGGCGGCGCTCTATCTTTTCTTTTTCTCGCAGATCCTCGGATTCAACCGCAATCAGACCGGCACGTTGCTGCTCATCTATATCGCCGCAGGCCTAGTCGGCGCGCCGACCTGGGCGCAGATCGCCAAGCGGCTGGGCAAGCACCAGACCGTAATGTTGGGCTGCGTGCTTTATGCCTTCGCCCAGGCCACAGTCTTCATCGCCCCTTATGACAGCATGGCGTTCATGATCCCGGCGATGTTCTTCGCGGGCTTCGTGGTGAGCTGTTTCACCTTCTTGATCCGCGCGATGGTCGCCGACATCAGCGACGAGGTGCGGCTCGAATTCGGCAAGGACCGCGCGGCGCTGCTCTATGGATTGATCACCAGCACGTCAAAGATCGGGTCGGCGTTGTCGGTGACGATCACCTTCGCCATCCTCGAGGCGTTCGGCTTCAACGCCAAGGAAGGTGCAGTCAATGTCGGGGCACCCCGCGACGCCCTGGAAGCCTGCTACGTCTTCGTTCCAATTCTGACGATGTTCGTCGGCGCCGGGGCGCTGTGGGGCTATAAGCTCGACGCCAAGAAGCATGACGGGATCCGCGCCGCGCTTGCCGCACGCGACGAGGAGATCGGGGCCGAGATGCTTGCCGGGGCGTCTGGCGTGATCGAGAGCCTGACAGGCTCGGAGCCGGCGATGGCCGCGCCGCAAACCATTCCGCTCGGCGCCGGCGAATAGGCTTAAATGCGCTTGCGCTGATAGCCTTCGAACAGAACGCGGAACGACTCGCCGCAGATTCGGTCGAAATCGTATTCGGCGCCCAGCTTGCCGGCGAGCTTCAGAACGACTGCGCCGTGAAGCGACGCCCAGAAGACATGGCCAATGAGATCTGGGTCGCCGGCCAGGATTCCGTCTTCCACCAGCGCGCGGACATAGCAGGTCATCGTGGCGCGGGCGCGCGTATTGGCCTCGACCAGCTCGGGATAGGCGGATTCATCGGGCTGCGAGAGGTCGAACATCAGCCGGTAGGCCGCGGGCTCGCCGAAGGCGAACGCGATATAGGCCTGGTATACCGCCGCGGATTTCTCTGGCGCCGTGGAGGCGGCCTTGAAGGCCGCCTCCAGCGACGCCGCGAAGCGGTTGAAGGCGCGGGCGCGGACGGCTGCCAGGATGTCGTCTTTGTCCTTGAAATAGCGGTAGGGCGTCATCGCGCTGACGCCGATCTCGCTCGCCAGCTCGCGCATGGTGAAGCCCTCGCGGCCCTTGGCGTCGAACAGCCTAGTCGCAGCTTCGCAAAGCCGCTCGCGGAAGTCGGCAACGTCGGTCTGGGTGAGGACGCGCGGCATCAGGAATCCTTGGATATTTCTAGACTTGCCAAACCGAGTATGTATATGCGATAAATTTACGCGGTAAATAGTTCACCTTCGAGAGAGGCCGATCATGAACGCGCCTGTTCGTCTGAACCCTTACCTAGCCGGCAACTTCGCACCCATCGCGAGCGAGGACGACTACAGCAATCTCACGATCACCGGCGAGATTCCCGTCGCTCTGCACGGCGCTTTCTATCGCAACGGTCCGAACCCGCAGTTCACGCCGCGCGATCCGAACCATCACTGGTTCGCGGGCGACGGCATGCTCCACGGCTTCTTCGTGGAGGGCGGCAAGGTCTCCTACAAGAACCGCTATCTGCGCACGCCGAAATGGGAGCTCGAGCACGCGGCGGGCAAATCGCTGTTCGGCACATTCGGCAATCCGATGACGACCGATCCCTCGGTCATGGGCAAGGACAGCGGCGTCGCCAATACCAATGTCGTGTGGCATGCGGGCCGGCTGCTCGCGCTCGAAGAGGGGCATCAGCCGCTGGACGTCGATCCTCTGACACTCGCGACGCGCGGCTATCTCGACTATGCGGGCGAGGCCAAGCGCTTCACCGCGCATCCCAAGATCGATCCCGAAACGGGCGAAATGGTGTTCTTCGGCTATGGCGTCGGCCAGATGCCGCTGTCGGCGGGCATGGCCTATGGCGTCGTCGACAAGACCGGCAAGGTCACGCGCCTCGACCGGTTCGACGCGCCCTATGCCAGCATGGTGCACGATTTCTGCGTCACCGACCACCATGTGCTGTTTCCGATTCTGCCGCTGTCGGCCAGCCTTCAGCGCGCCATGAACGGCAAGCCGCCTTTCGGCTGGGAGCCGGAGCTTGGTGGCCGTATCGGCCTTCTGGCGCGCGACAAGGGCATCGAGACGCTGCGCTGGCTCGACACCGATCCCTGCTACGTCTTCCATCCGATGAATGCGTGGGAAGATGGCGACAAGCTCTACGCCGACGTCATGCAATACGCGCAGGCGCCGCTGTTCCCCAATGCCGACGGCTCGCCGGGCAAGCCCTGCTCGGCCTATCTGGTTCGCTGGGAGGTCGATCTTTCGGGCAAGACCAACACCGTGAAGCAGACGAAGATCGACGACCTCGCCGGTGAGTTTCCGCGCTTGGACGAGCGCCGCGCCGGGCTCTCCTACCGCCACGGCTATTTTGCTGCCGACACCGAAGACAGCGGCAAGGTCATCTTCAACGCCGTCGCTCATATCGATTTCAAGACGGGCAAGCGCGCGGTGCACGAACTGCCCGCCGGCGACGTCCCGGGTGAGCCGATCTTCATTCCAAAGAGCGACGGCGCGGCGGAAGGCGATGGCTGGCTGGTCGCGCTCATCTATCGCGGGGCCGAGGATCGCACCGATTTCGCGGTCTATGACGCGGCGGACGTCGCGCGGGGGCCGGTCGGCACGGCAAAGCTGCCACGCCGCGTGCCATTCGGCTTCCACGGCAACTGGCGCCCCGGCTGAGGTTGCCATCGGTGGACCGTTTGGGCCGCGACCGGGATTGCTGCATAGTGGCCCGATGAAACGAACCGTCTTCATCGCATTCGCAGCATTCCTGGCTTCGTCCGCCGCATTGGCGCAAACCGAAGCTCCCGTCGCCACGCCGGGCGTCCCGCCCAGAACCTGGGTGCAGTACACGGCCCAAGGCGTCGAGATGCGGGCGATCCTGCCTGCGGGCGAGCACGCGTGCCCGACCGTGATCTTGGACGGCCACAAGACCGCTATGGCGGAGCGCGCCGCGGCAACGACCGACTTTCCCGAGACCTGCAGCCTGCCAATTCCGGCGGGAGCCAAGTCGCTCTCGCTAAACGGGGCGCAACTACAGCTTCCCGTCGCCGATCCCCAGCGCATCCTGGTGCTGGGCGACACGGGCTGCCGCATCAAGGGGACGGCGCTCCAGGCCTGCAACGATCCCAAGGCGTGGCCCTTCGCGACTTTGGCCAAGGCTGCTGCGGCGCAGCATCCGGATCTCGTGATCCATCTGGGCGACTACCTCTATCGGGAGTCGCCATGCCCGGCGTCCTTCCCCGGCTGTGCCGGCTCGCCCTGGGGCGACAACTGGGCGGCCTGGGATGCGGACTTCTTCACGCCGGGCCAGCCGCTGCTGGCGGCGGCGCCGTGGGTCATCATCCGCGGCAATCACGAGGACTGCTTCCGCGCCGGACCGGGCTTCCTGAGGCTCCTGGGACCGACGGCGTTCGACCCGGCGGCGCCCTGCAACGGCCATCTCGATCCCTATGCGGTCCAGGCCGGTGGCCAGACCATCGCCATCATGGACAGCGCGAGTGCGCCCGACACTTCGGTCGACCCGGCGCAGGTGCCGCTCTACCAGAAGGATTTCGAGACGCTGAAGGCGTTAGCCAATGTCGGTCCTGGCCGGGAGTTGTGGCTGGGAACCCACCGGCCGCTTTGGGGCGCCATCACCTTCCTGGGCCTGCCGGCTGGCGGAAATGCGACCATGATCAAGGCGGCCGGCGATCTGTCCGTCTTCGTCGGCATCTCGCTGATGCTGTCCGGCCATATCCACAGCTTCGAAGCGATCAACTACGAGGCCAAGGTCCCGCCGCAGATCGTCGCCGGCAATGGCGGCGACAATCTGGACGTTACGCCGCTGGACCTCAGGGGGACGACCTTCCTCGGCGATTCCGGCGTGCACGTGAAGACCGGCCTCTCGGTGCGCGGCTTCGGCTTCATGATGCTGACGCGCGTGGCGGGCAATGCGGGCTGGACGATCGAACTCTACGATTCGACCGGCGCGCCGATCAAGCAATGCGCCTATCAGGACCGCAGCGTCTTCTGCCTCAGCCCACGCTGACGCGCGGTCAGCATCGCAGACGCAAAACATTTTTTGCGACTTCGATGATTTGACAACATCCCGCCTTTTTCCACGCCGAATGTTTGTACAGCTGCATTACGCGCGTGATAGGCTAATTTTGTTCTGACTCCCGGGGGAAACCAGTGGACAATCGGCGTTTTGTGATGATCGGCGGCGGCGTTCTCGCCGTCATCGCGGTCGTGACCGGTGTGCTCTATGTCCTGGGCGGCAAAGGCACGCCGCTGGGCGGCGGCTTCTTCTCCCGCATCGCCAACGGGCTTTCTTCCGTCACCAGCAGCGTCACGCCAGGCCAGATGGCCGAGGCGCCGTTTTTTGCCTTCCGCCGGCTGGAGGTCGACACCACCAAGCCGCAGGCCGAGGCCTGCCTGGTCTTCACCCGCAGCCTCGATGCCTCGGGCAAGACGCATTACGAGGACTACTTCTCCGTCGACCCGGCGACCAAGGTGGCCAGCCATGTCGTCGACGACCGGCTGTGCATCGCGGGCCTGGACTTCAACACGACCTATCAGATCACGCTGAAGAGCGGGCTGCCCGCCGCGACCGGCGAAAAGCTGACCGAGGACGAAACCGTCCCGGTCGAGCTGCGGGACAAGCCTTCGCTGGTGCGCTTCTCCGGCGGCATCGTGCTCCCGCGCCAGAACGCCGAGGGCGTGCCGGTCACCACGGTGAACATCGCCAAGCTCCGCCTCAAGATCATCCGCGTCGGCGACCGGCTGCTGTCGCAGATCGAAAGCGGCACGGTCGACGAAACCACGCTCTATTCCTGGAAGGACACCGACCTGGAAACCAGCCAGGGTGCGCTGGTCTGGCAGGGCACGATGGACGTCGCCAACGTCAAGAACGATTCCGTCACGACCCTGATTCCGATCCGCGACATCCTCAAGGACAAGCCGCCGGGCGCCTATGTGCTGATCGCCATGGACGCGGCGCAGGACGAGACCAAGGACTATTACGAGGAAGGCACGGTCGCGACCCAGTGGGTGGTCGATTCCGACATCGCGCTCACGACCTTCCAGGGCTCGAGCGGACTGACCGTGTTTGCGCGCTCCTATGCATCGGCGCGTCCGACGAGTGGGGTCAAGCTGACCCTCGTGGCGAAGGACAACAATGTCCTCTCCACCGTGACGACCAATGGCGATGGCCGCGCCGATTTCCCGGCCGGCCTGTTGCGGGCCACCGGCGGCGACACGCCCGTCGTCGTAATGGCCTATGGCGCGGGCGGGGATTTCAGCTTCCTCGACCTGCGGCGCTCCGGCTTCGACTTGACCGATCGCGGCGTCAGCGGCCGCGAGGCGCCGGGTCCGATCGACGCGTTCCTCTATACCGAGCGCGGGGTCTATCGCCCCGGCGAGACGGTGCAATCGACCGCAATGCTGCGCGACCGCGTCGGCGCGGCGATCAATTCCGTCCTGACCCTTGTCGCGACAAGACCTGATGGGCTCGAAGTCTCGCGCACCACGGTCCCCGGCGCTTCGCTGCAGGCGGGCGCGACGACCTGGTCGCTCAAGCTGGGCAACCGCGCGCCGCATGGGCGTTGGCAGATCGCGGCCTATATCGATCCCAAGGCCGATCCGGTTGGGCGCGTGCAGTTCGACGTCGCCGATTTCGTGCCGCAGCGCCTGAAGGTGACGCTCACGGCGGAAACGCCTGTCGTGAAGCCTGGCGACACGATCAAGGTCCGCGCCGATAGCCGCTTCCTCTATGGCGCGCCGGCGTCCGGGCTGTCGGGCGAAGGCACAGCCAAGATCGAGGCCGACGGCAATCCCTTCCCCGACTACAAGCAGTATCAATTCGGCCGCGTCGACGACACGTTCTCTTCCGTCGACGTCCAGATGACGGTGCCGGAGACCGACGCCAACGGCTCGGCCGAGGCGACGGGGACGGTCGGCGATCTCGCCGACACCACGCTGCCGCTGAAAGCGAGCGTGACGATCTCGATCCATGAGCCGGGCGGGCGCACCACCGACAAGAACGTCGAGATTCCGGTGCGCACGCATGACGCGATGATCGGCATCCGTCCGGACTTCGACGATGGCTCAGTGGCAGAGAACGCGCGCGCCGGCTTTGAGGTCGTCGCGGTGGACGCGAACGGCAAGCGCACGGCGCTGAACGGCGTGACCTATTCCTGGGTGCGGGAGGACACGACCTATCAGTGGTATCAGAAGGACGGCTCGTGGAAATACGAGGCGATTACCCGCGACCGGCTGATGACCAGCGGCAAGCTCGACATCGGCACAGGTGCGCCGGTGAAGCTGGCGCAGAACTTTCCCTATGGCTCCTACCGGCTGACGCTGACCGACCCGAAGACAGGTACGGCGTCGTCCTATCGCTTCTATTCCGGTTGGGCGGCAAGCTCGGCGGGCGATAGGCCTGACCGCATTCCAGTCGCCGCCGACAAGCCCTCCTACCGCGTAGGCGAGACGGCACATGTGCAGATCAAGCCGACGGCCAATGGCAAGGCGTTGATCGTGGTGGCGGGAGACAAGGTGTTCTCCTCACAGGTGATCGATGCGCCTGCGGGCGGCGCGAGCGTTGACGTGAAGGTCGACGCCGATTGGGGCCCGGGTGCTTATGTGCTCGTCACCGACTACCGGCCGCTGGATGAAGCGACGGGGCATGAGCCGGTGCGCGCCATCGGCCTGGCCTGGCTCCAGGTCGACAACAAAGATCGCACGCTGACCGTGAATATCGGCGGGCCACAGAAGGTGCTTCCCCGCCAGAAGATCACTATTCCCGTCTCCATCGCGGGGCTGGCGAGCGGCGAGCAGGCCTGGCTGACGCTGGCCGCGGTGGACGAGGGCATCCTCCAACTCACCGATTTCGTGTCGCCCAATCCGAATGACTACTATTTCGCCAAGCGCCAGCTCGGCGTCACGATGCGTGACGATTACGGAAGGTTGATCAAGGCCGAGAAGGGTGCGATCGGCGCGATGCGCGAAGGCGGCGACAGCTTCGGTGGACGGCCGCTGGCCGTGGTGCCGACGCGGACCGTGGCGCTGTTCTCCGGCCTGGTGAAGGTCGACGCGAGCGGCAATGCATCCGTCACGCTCGACATCCCCGACTTCAACGGCGAATTGCGCCTGATGGCGGTGGCGATGACCGCCACCAAGCTCGGCCATTTCGACCGGCCACTGACCGTGCGCGACCCGGTGGTGGCCGACATCGTGCTGCCGCGCTTTCTGGCGCCCGGCGACCATGCCGCCGCCGCGCTCAACATGAACAATGTCGAGGGCAAGCCCGGCACCTATGTCGCGACGCTGACGGCGTCCGGTCCGGTCGGATTGCCGAACGGCGCGCGCCAAACGGTTGTGACGCAGGCGCTGCGCGTCGGCCAGCGCGTGCTGGTTCCGATGCAGCTCGACGGCACGGGCATCGGCATCGCGACGATCGCGCTCAACGTGAAGGGGCCGGGCGGGTTCGCGGTGAACCATTCCTGGCAGATCGAATCGCGCGCGCCGCAGCTCGACGTTGCCCGCGACGAGACGGTCCCCTTCGCGCCCAAGGCGACGTATTCCGCCAACGGGCAGCTGGTCGCCGATTTGATCCGCGGCACTTCGACGGTCGGGCTGACGGTCGCCTCGGCGCATGGCTATAGCGACGTGCCGGGCCTTTTGAAGTGGCTCGACAAATATCCCTATGGCTGCATCGAGCAGACGACCAGCCGCGCCATGCCGCTGCTGGTGTTCAACGATCTCTCCGATCTCGCCGGCCTGCCGCGCGACCAGGCGCTGCGTCCGCGGGTGCAGGATGCGATCGATGCCGTGCTCGACATGCAGAACTTCGGCGGCAATTTCGGCATGTGGGCGCCGGGCAGCGACGCCGATCCGTGGATCAGCGTCTTCGCGCTCGATTTCCTCTACCAGGCGAAGGAGAAGGGCTACATCGTTCCGAACGATGCGCTGAAACGCGGCTCGAACTGGCTGCGGACGGCGGCGGCGAGCGATTCCAACTCCGACAATACGCGCGCCTATGCGTTCTATCTGCTGTCCCGCTCGGGCCAGGTGAACCTGTCCGATCTGCGCTACTTCATCGACACGCGCGGGCCGGAGATGAACACCGCCATCGGCGAAGCCCTGTCGGCCTCGGCGGCGGCACAGGCTGGCGACCGCTCCCGCGCGACCTATGGCTTCAACCGGGCGCGCGACATCGCGCTAAAGGGTCAGGCGTTCAGCTATCCGGTCGGCGACTACGGTTCGCTGTTGCGCGACGTGGCCGGCTCGACGGCGCTGGCCGCGGAGAACGGCCAGCCGGATCTGATCCCGGCGCTGCTCAAGAAGAGCGCCGAGCTCGATTCCTCGCTCAACGACACGACCACGCAGGAGAAGGCATGGATGCTGCGGGCGGCTTACGCGCTGACGCGCCAGCTCACGCCGCTTAACATCCTGGTCAACGGCCAGCCGGGCGTGCCACGGTCCGGCGCGATCCGCCTGTCGCCGTCACCGGCGCAGCTCAGCTCGGGCATCACCTTCCTGAACCGCGGCGACGCCAGCGTGTGGCGCACGACCTCGGTGCAGGGCACCCCGGCGGCGGCGCTGCCGGCGGAGACAAGCGGGCTGACGCTGAGCAAGACCTATTGGACGACGGGCGGTACGCCGGCGGACCTGGCGCATCTGCATCAGAACGACCGCGTGATCATCGAGATCACCGGCCAGATGCAGCACAACACCTATCGCCAGATGGGCGTGATCGATCTGCTGCCGGCGGGCCTCGAGATCGAGATGCCGCTGGGCAGCGAGGACGGCAAGCCTTACGCCTTCCTGGACACGCTCTCCGACACGACGATGGCGGATGCGCGTGATGACCGGTTTGTCGCCGCCTTCACCATCGGCTCGTCCTATGTCAGCGACGAGGACAAGAAGAAGCCGGAGCCGCAGCCGATCTTCCGCATCGCCTATGTCGCGCGCGCGGTGACGACCGGCGCCTTCGTTCTGCCGGCGGCCAATGTGATGGACATGTACGCGCCGACGATCCACGGCCGCACGACGATGGGCAACGTTACGATCGCTCCCTGACGCGTAAACGATTTCCTCCCCCGCAACAGCGGGGGAGGAAAGAGCTGATGATGAGATCGAGCCTTCGACATAGTCTTGTAACGACTCTCTTCGCCCTCTTCGGCCTCACTTGCGCCGTCGCGACTGCGGACGTTTCCAATCCGCCTGACATGTCGCGTGCGATCCATGTCTCGCCGGAGGTGGTCGATCGTCATGGCGCGCCCCTCAGGGCCTTCCTAACCGATGACGGCTATTGGCGGATGAAGACCGAGGTGCGGGATGTGTCCCCGCGCTATCTCGCCATGTTGATGGCGTATGAGGACAAGCGGTTCTACGGCCACGCGGGCGTCGATCCGATGGCGATCCTGCGCGCGGGACTGCAGTTCGTGGGCGCCGGCCATGTCGTCTCGGGTGGCTCGACGCTGACGATGCAGGTCGCGCGCATCCTGGAGCCGCCGAAATCGCGCGGCCTCTTCACCAAGCTGTTCCAGATGATGCGGGCGCTCCAATTGGAGGAGCGCTATTCCAAGGACGAGATCCTGTCATTCTATCTCACGCTGGCCCCGTTCGGCGGCAACCTCGAAGGCGTGCGCGCCGCGTCGCTCTCTTATTTCGGCAAGCTGCCGTCGCAGATTGATCTGTCGGAAGCGGCTCTGCTCGTGGCCTTGCCGCAATCGCCGGTGAAGCAGCGGCCGGATCGCCACGCCATCCGCGCTGCCAAGGGGCGCGACAAGGTGCTGGCCCGCATGGTGAGCGAGGGCATCGTGACCCCAGGCGATGTAACGGTGGCTCGCCGCGAGGGCGTGCCTTTCGCACGCCAGACGATGCCGCTCACCGCGCCGCATCTCGCCATGCGGCTCAAGCTGCGCGATCCGCACGCCACTCGCATCGTCACGACGCTGGATGCCAACCTGCAGGGCGCGGTCGAGCGCATGGCGACCAATGAGCAGCCTTATTTCGGCGAAGGTGCGGCGCTGTCCATCGTCGTGGTCGACAATCATACGCGCGATGTCCTCGCTTACATGGGCGGGGTGAATTATTGGGGTCCGTCGGGGCAGATCGATCTGGCGCAGCGCTGGCGCTCACCCGGCTCGGCGCTCAAGCCATTCATCTACGGAATCGCCTTCGACAATCTCATTCTGCATCCCGCCTCGCTGATGACCGACGCGCCGACCATGTTCGGCGACTACGCACCAAAGGATTTCGAAGGCAGCTTCCAGGGCGCCGTGTCGGCGACGGAAGCGCTGCGCATGTCGCTCAACGTGCCGGCGGTGATGGTGCTCGACCGTGTTGGGCCGCTGGCCTTCACGACGACGCTGGAGAATGCCGGTGCGCGACTGGCTTTCCCGGCAGGCGGTGAAGCGCCGAGCTTGCCGGTTGCTCTTGGCGGTCTCGGCATCAGCCTGGCGGACATCACCATGCTCTATGCCGGTATCCCAAATGGTGGCGAAGCGCGCGGGCTGCGCTATGTGATGGGTGTGCCCGACGCCCCGGACCATCGGCTGTTCGGGCCGGTTGCGGCCTATTATCTCAAGCAGATCCTGCGCGGCGTGTCGTTGCCCGAGGGCTGGGCGATGGGCCAGGGATTGGACCGCAAGCGGCGCATCGGGTTCAAGACCGGCACGTCCTATGGCTACCGCGACGCCTGGTCGGTCGGGTTCTCGAACGACTATACGGTCGGCGTGTGGGTCGGCCGTGCCGATGGCAGCCCCCGCGCCGGCCATGTTGGGCGTGAATCCGCCGCGCCCATCTTGCTCAAGACGTTCGAGCTCCTGCCGCCCGACCGCCATGCCGATGATCCGCCGCCATCCGGTGCCCTGCTCACCAACGCCAACGACCAGCTTCCGCCTTCGATGCGGTTCTTCCGCCGCGAGAGTGCGCCGGCGCCGGCACGCGAGACCAATGTGCCGCCGCCGACCATCGCCTTCCCGCCCAACGGCACGGTGGTGCCGCTGCCGCCCGACGACGCCAAGGACAAGACCGTCGTGCTGAAGGCCGATGGCGGCAAGGAGCCGCTGACCTGGCTGGTGAACGGCCAACTCATCGGCAATTACACGCGCTTCCAGCCGGTGCTCTATACCCCCGACAGCGAGGGGCTGGCGCGCATCACCGTGGTGGACGCCCAGGGCCGCAGCGACACCGCGCAGGTACGATTTAAGAAGGCGAAGAGCTGAGCGCAACACTGCCCCGCTTCGCGCCGCATTGACCTTGGCGCCGGTTTGCGGTGGTTAGGCCCGTCATGCCCGACAATTTCCCCGATCGACCGCGCGATGTCGTCCACATCACCACCCATGCCGAGCGCCGGCGCGCTTTCGGCATCCTGTTCGTGAGCCTGTTGTGCATGGGCGCGGGGCAGACGGTGCTGTTCAACATCCTGCCGCCGCTGTCGCGGCAGCTTCAGCTAAGTGCGGTGCAGACGACCAGCGTCTTCGCGGTCTCCGCCGCGATCTGGGTCGTCACCGCGACCTATTGGGGCAAGAAGAGCGACCGCTGGGGCCGCAAGCCTGTGATGCTGCTGGGGCTGCTTGCCTTCGCCGCCTCCTTCGCGTTGTTCGCGAGCGTGATGCTGGCGGGGCTGAAGCACTGGCTGCCGGCGGTCGCGATCTTCCCGCTGATGATCATCACGCGCTCGCTTTATGGTTCGCTGGGTTCGGGTACGCAGCCGGCAAGCCAGGCCTATGTCGCCGACCGGACCACGCCGCAGGAGCGGCTGAAGGGCGTCGCTACCGTCGGCTCGGCGTTCGGATTGGGCACCGTCGCCGGACCGGCAATCGCGAGTCTATTCACACCCTTCGGGCTTCTCGTGCCGTTCTATTTCATTTCGGGGCTGGCGCTGATCAGCGCGGCGACCCTCTGGTTCCTCCTTCCGGAGCGCACGCCGCCCAAGGCGCGGCTGGCGCAAAGCGTCTCGCTCAAATGGCATGACCATCGCGTGCTGCCCTTCGCGATCTTCGCGGTGGGCCTGTCGACCGCCAGCACCGTGCCGATCCAGACGATGGGCTTCTTCTTCATGGACGTGCTGCACGTGCCGCCGGAGCACGCGGCGCAGTACAACATGGTCGGCCAGCTCGCGACGTCGCTTGCCGCGCTCTTCTCGCAGCTTGTCGTGGTTCAATATGTGCGCGTCTCGGCGCGGGTGCTGACGAATTGGGGATTGGGTGCGGCGCTTCTTTCAACGCTCCTTTTCCTGCTGTTCGGCAATTTTGTCGTTCTCGTGTTTGGTCTGGCGCTGTCGGGCCTGGGCTTCGGCATGGCGCGGCCGGGGTTCACCTCCGGCGCTTCACTGTCGGTCGCGCCGCACGAGCAGGGCGCGGTGGCCGGCATCATCGGCGGGGCCAGCGCGATGGGCTTCATCGCCGGCCCGCTGATCGGGTGGATGTACGAGTGGTCGCCCTACATCCCTTACATGTTCGCGGCGATATTGCTGACGGGCCTGTTCGCCTATCAATGGCTGTCGCCGGCGCTGCGCAATGCCGGAATCATTCCCCCGGATGTCGAGGTGGTCGAAGAAGACCTCGAGACGCCGGTCGCGAACGCCTAAAGGGCTTTCTGCTTCGCTTCCGTCAGCACCTGTGCCAGGAGACCCATGGTCGGGAAGCCGTCGGCAGGGAGGCCGTGGGCCTTCTGCCAAAGCCGGAGCGCCGCCCGGCCGCTGTGACCAAGGATGCCGTCAATCCTGCCGGGATCGAACCCCAGCTTCGTCAGCGCGGTCTGCAGTGCGACGCGCTCGTCATGCGACAGCGGTTCCTCGTCGCGCGGCCAACTGGCGAGGATGGCGGGCCGACCGGCGATCAGATCGGCGAGATAGCAAACCGCCAGCGCATAGGATGCCGCGTTGTTGTATTTCAAAATCACCTTGAAATTGCCGAACGTCATGAAGGCCGGTCCGCGTGCGCCGGCCGGCAGATAGATCGCGCCCGCCTCGGTATTCGCCGGCAGCGCGGCGCCGGTCGCGGTGGTGACGCCGAGCTTTGTCCAATCGGTGACAGGCTTCGTCGTGTCGCCATCGGCCAGTTCGTAGGCAAAATTCGTGGGGAGCTTTACCTCGTAGCCCCAGATATGGCCGCGCTGCCAGCCATCGGTCGACACTTCCATGGCGGCGCTGGCCAGCGCGTCGGGCGCGGAGTGCCACAGATCGCGCTTGCCGTCGCCGTCGCCGTCGACGGCGCTTTTGAGGAAGGTGGTCGGCAGCATCTGGAGTTGGCCGAAGGCGCCGGCCCAGGACGAGACCATCTGGTTCGGATCGAGCTTTTCCTGCTGCATCATCTTGAGCGCGGCCAGAAGCTGCGTCTTGCCGAAGTCGCTGCGCGGCCCGTCATAGGCCAGCGTGGCCAGCGCCGCGAAGATGTTGAAGCTGCCAAGTGCGCCGCCGAAATCGGTCTCATTGCCCCAGATCGACACCAGGATCTCCTTCGGCACGCCATACTTCGCCTCGATCGCGGCGAGCGCCGCGGCCTGCGACGCCAGCGCGGCCTGGCCGTCGGTGACGCGGTGCGGCGAGGCGGCGGTGTCGAGATAGGTCCAGACCTGCTTGACGAATTCCGGCTGGGCCTCGGTCAGGGCTTCGATCTTGTCGCTGCGCCTGATGCCGCCCATTGCCGCGTCATAGGTCGCCGGAGTGATCCCTGCGGCGATCGCGGTGGCGCGGAAGTCCTTCACGAATTGATTGAACTTGACGTCCTGGGGCGAGAACTTGGGCGGCACGGCATGGTGGTGGTGGCGGGCGTCCGCCGGCTCCAGCGAGGCACAGGCCGCGACCGAGGCCGCCAGCGCCGCCAAGGCCAATCGAAGTCCGGTTCTCATCAGAAGTCGCATCCCCGCCTGCTTTTGCCCGAAGAGGGCGCAATACCATAGTTGACCCCACCGGCAAGGCCGGAATATGGCGGAATTCCTGGGTTTTCTCCCGGTTGACAGGAATAGGGGGCCCGCATAGCTTCCGCGCCTCTTTGCGGGGCCTTGTGGCCCAGATCCAAGGCCCTAAGACCATGAAAGTTCGCAATTCTCTCCGTTCGCTCAAGAAGCGCGACAAGGACTGCCGCGTCGTCCGCCGCAAGGGCCGCGTTTACGTGATCAACAAGAAGAACCCGCGTTTCAAGGCACGTCAGGGCTAAGCCCGCCCCATGCTAGCGTTCGTGCGGTGCTGACGGACGCGCACGTGGACATCTCTCCTTCCGATCCTGACATCCTTGCCCATGGCGCCGACATCGTCTCGGCCCTGAGAGCCATCGTGCCCGATGGGGTCGTATCCGATGCGGCCGGGTTGGCCGCCTTCGACGGCGATGCGCTGACCGCCTATCGACAGAAGCCGCTGGTGACTGTGCTGCCGCGCGATGCGGAACAGGTCGCGGCGATCCTGTCTTATGCGAGCGAGCATGGCGTGCCGGTGGTGCCGCGCGGCGCAGGGACGTCGCTGTCGGGCGGGGCGCTGCCGCGCGCCGACGGCATCCTGCTGGCGCTGACGCGGATGAACCGCATCCGCGAGATCGATCTGGAGAATCGCTGCGTCGTGGCGGAACCCGGCGTGACCAATCTGGCGATCACCCGTGCGGTCGAGCGCCACGGTTTCTACTATGCGCCCGATCCGTCCAGCCAGATCGCCTGCACCATCGGCGGCAATGTGGCGGAGAATTCCGGCGGGCTGCACTGCCTGAAATACGGACTGACCACGAACAATTTGCTCGGCGTCGAGTTTATACTGATGACGGGCGAACGGTTGCGACTTGGCGGCAAGGCCCCGGGCGCCGGCGGGCTCGACCTCCTGGGCGTGGTGTGCGGCTCGGAAGGCCTGCTCGGCGTGACGGTGGAGGCGACGGTGCGCATCCTGCCCAAGCCGCCCGCGACGCGGACTTTGCTGGCGGCGTTCTCCTCCGTGCCGGACGCGGGACAGTGCGTCGCCGACATCATCGCGGCGGGCATCGTGCCGGCGGCGATGGAGTTCATGGACCGGCGCTGCATCGAGGCGGTGGAGGCGCATTCGGCGCCCGGCTATCCGGCTTGCGAGGGCGTCCTGATCATCGATGCCGACGGCATTGCGGTGGAAGTCGACGACGCCATCGCCCGCATCGGCGACATCGCGCGGCGCAATGGCGCCGAAGTGCGTGAGGCCAAGGACGAGGCGGAGCGCGGCAAGCTGTGGGCCGGCCGCAAGGCGGCGTTTCCGGCGATGGGGCGGCTCGCGCCGGACATGCTGTGCATGGACGGGACGATCCCGCGCCATCAGCTACCGGCGGTGCTGGCGCGCATGGCCGAGATGTCGAAGGAGTACCGCCTCGGCTTCTGCAACGTGTTCCATGCCGGCGACGGCAATCTGCATCCCTTGATCATCTTCGACGTGATGAATCCGGGCGAACTCGACCGCGCGGAGGCGTTCGGCGCCGACATCCTGAAGCTCTGCGTCGAGGTCGGCGGTGTCCTGACCGGCGAGCATGGCGTCGGCGTGGAGAAGCGCGACCTGATGCCGACGATGTTCACCGAAGCCGATCTGGCACAACAGCAGCGGCTCAAATGCGCTTTCGATGGCGGCGGGTTGCTCAATCCGGGCAAGGTGTTTCCGACGCTGTCGGCCTGCGTCGAGGGCGGGCATATGCATGTGAAGGACGGCCGCGTGCCGTTCCCGAACCTGCCGCGGTTCTGAGATGCCGACGCACATCGCCTCCTCCGAAAGCGAGATCGTCGAGGCCGTGATGACGGCGCGCGAATGGAAATCGCCGCTCGAGATCATGGGCGCCGGAACGAAACAGACGTTTGGCCGCGCCGTGGTGACGATGGGTTCGGTGCTCGACGTGTCGGGCCTGCGCGGGATCTTGTCGTATGAGCCGAACGAATTGATCCTGACGGCCGCGCCCGGGACCCCGGTGGTGGAAATCGAAATGGCATTGGCGGAGAAGGGGCAACGGCTCGGCTTCGATCCGCCGGATTGGGGACCGCTGCTGGGCGCGGACGCCGGGCTCGGCACGATCGGCGGCGCGATCAGCACGGACGCAAACGGCCCGGCACGGGTTCGCTGCGGCGCGGTGCGCGACCAGCTTCTTGGCTTTCGCGGCGTGAACGGTTTCGGCGAGGCCTTCAAGGCCGGCGGCAAGGTGGTCAAGAACGTCACGGGCTTCGATATTCCCAAACTGGTCTGCGGCTCGATGGGGACGCTGTGCGTGCTTACCGAGGTGACGCTGCGCGTGTTTCCCAAGCCACCGCTCTCGACGGTGCTGTCGGTGCGCGACCTGGCGCCGGAGGACGGCTTTGCCCTGTTGCGCAAAGTGTGGTCCTCGCCGCTCGATGCCACGGGATTGGCCTATAGCCATGGCCGCGTCTTGATCCGTCTCGAAGGCGAAAAGGAACCGTTGGCCGAGAAATGTTCGATGCTGGGCGCTCTGCTGGGCGGCCGCAGCGCGGACGAGGTGCCGGAAGGCGAGATCGCGTTCCGCGCCATCGGCAGCGGCGAAGTGTTCGCTGATACGCCTTACGACGTGTGGCGCGCCTTCGTGCCGCCGGCGAGTGCGGCGGCGGTTGCCGCTGAGATCGATGCGCCGCTGTGGCTCGGCGACTGGGCCGGCGGGCTGCTGTGGCTTGGAACGTTGCCGGGAAGTGACGGCGTCCGGGCCGCGGTCAACCGCGCCGGCGGTCATGCGACCTTGTTGCGCGCCAGCGAAGAGATCCGCGAGCGGCTCGCGGTATTCGAACCACAAAGTGCGGTTCGAATGGCGTTGATAAAAAATGTCAAAGCGGCGTTCGATCCGCTGGGCCTGTTCAATCCCGGCCGGATGTGGCCCGAACTATAGCGGTTCAGATGCGCACCAGCTTCACGCCCACCCAGCTAACCGATCCGCATATCGCGGAGGCGGAGAAGAATCTGCGCGCCTGCGTCCATTGCGGCATCTGCACCGCGACCTGCCCGACCTATGTCCTGCTCGGCGACGAGCGCGACGGGCCGCGCGGGCGCATCGTGATGATGCAGAACATGCTCCAGAAAGGCGGCGTGCCCGACGCGGAGACGGTGCTGCATATCGACCGCTGCCTGTCCTGCCTTGCCTGCCGCACGGCCTGTCCGTCGAGCGTCGACTATGCGCGGCTGGTCGACGAGGCGCGCGCGCATATCCAGACGCACTATCGCCGTCCCTGGGGCGACAAGCTGCTGCGCTGGATGATCGCCACGGTGATGACGCGGCCGGCGCTGACGCGGTTCGGCCTGTTCGCGGCGCATCTTGCCGGTCCCCTGGTTTGGCTCCTGCCCGGGCGGCTCAGGGCGATGGCGCGCACGGGCCTTGCGACGCCGATCGCAGGTCCGACGCCGATACCGCGGGCGATCCTGCCCAATGCGCGGCGTGTCGCCCTGATGCCCGGCTGCGTGCAGGGCGCGATTGCGCCTCAGATCGACGCAGCGGTGGCGCGGGTGCTGGCGCGGCGCGGCTTCGAGCTCGTGCCGCTGGAGGGCGCCGGCTGCTGTGGTTCGATGGTGCACCATCTTGGCCGCAGCGAGGACGCCAAGAACTGGGCCCGCCGCGCCATCGAGGCCTATGAGCGGGCCGGCGGCGGCGACGCCTTCGAAGGTGTGCTGATCACCGCGACGGGCTGCTCGGCGCATCTGAAGGACCTGACGCACCTCTTTCTCGACGATCCGCTCTGGCTGCCGCGGGCCCGCGCTTTCGCGGGCGCCACGCGGGACTTCCTCGACCTGGCGGAGCCGCGGCGGATAGACGAGCCGCGGGCACTGCGCGTCACCTGGCACGCGGCCTGTTCGCTCCAGAACGGCCTGAAACTGGCGGGCAAGGGCGAGGCACTGCTTGCCGCGGCGGGGTTCGAGGTTGCGAGCGTGCCGGAGGGCCATCTGTGCTGCGGCTCCGCCGGAACCTATTCGATCCTGCAACCCGAAATCTCGCTGGCGCTGCGCGCCCGCAAGCTCGACAACATCGCATCGACCGAGCCGGACATCGTGGCGAGCAGCAATTTTCCCTGCCTCAACCACCTCTCCGGTACGGACGGGCCGCCCTTCGTGCATGCCGCCGAGCTGGTGGACTGGGCCGAGGGCGGGCCGGTGCCGGTGGCACTGATGACGCGCGCGGGATAAAGTGCCGTCATGCGCCGCTTAGCCGTACTTCTCTTCTGCCTGATGCCCGCCGTTGCGTCCGCCGCGCCGCCGCCGCTCGACGTGCTGTTCGCGCAGCTCAGGAAGGCCGGCTCGCCGGAAGAAGCCAAGCCGATCGAGGATCATATCGGCGGGATATTCCTCCAATCGGGCAGCGCCAGCGTCGAGCTTCTGATGACGCGCGCCCAGGCCGCGCTGGCCGGCGGCGACAAGGACACCGCCAAGCAATTGTTCGAGGCGATCACGTCTGTGGCGCCGGATTATGCCGAGGGCTGGCATGCGCGCGCCAATCTCCAGCGCGAGAACGGCGACGATTCCGGCGCGATGGTCTCGCTGGAGCATACGATCCTGCTCAACCCAAGGCAGTTCGCGGCGATGTACGAGCTCGGCACCATTCTCGAGGATTACGGCAACAAGGACGGCGCGCTGAAGCTGTACCGCAAGGCGCTGGAGCTCGACCCCCAGCTCGAAGGCGCGCAGAAGCATGTCGATGCGCTCAGCCGCGACGTCGAGGGCCAGGGAATCTGATCCCGTCGGCGGTTCAAGCAGAATGATTCGGATATGGGTGATTTGGTGCCTGGACCGACTCGGTTCAAGGCCCGCGCGGTAATAAATCCGTATACGGAGTTATCCAACAGAGGGCTTCGCACGGAGGCGCACAGAGCGCGGAGAAATCGGATTTGCTGCGTGGATAAGTTTTTGCTGTGCGCCGCAGCGAACGATATTTTGTTTCAGGAAAATAAATTTTCAGCTGTCATGGCCCGCGAATGCGGGCCATCCAGATGACGCCGGGACGGTCCCGCACGCGATGGTGCGCCCCAACCTTGCAACGCTATTGCAAGCTTCAACTGGATGGCCCGCATTCGCGGGCCATGACAAAGAAGCGAAGGGGGCGCGGCGGCGTGGGAATGCGCCTACCCAGCCTTTGGTCCCACGAAGGCCACGCGCAGCAGGTTCGTCGAGCCGGGGGTGCCGAGGGGCACGCCGGCGGTGATCACCACGCGGTCGCCGGCGCGGGCGAAACCCTCCTGCTGCGCAATCTTCGTAGCGCGGTCGGTCACGTCGTCGAGATCGTGCGCGTCTTCCGTCGTCACGCAGTGCAGCCCCCAGCCCAGCGTCAGCCGCCGCGCGGTCTCCACCAGCGGCGTCAGCACGATGATCGGCGCCTCCGGCCGCTCGCGCGAGGCGCGCAGGCCGGTCGAGCCGGATTTGGTCCAGCACACCACGGCGCGGGCATGGATCGTGTGTGTCACCTGGCGGACGGCGGCCATGATGGCGTCGCCGGTATTTTCTTCCGGCTCGTTGCGCTGCGCCTCCAGGACAGAGGCGTAAAGTGGATCGTTCTCGACCGATTGCGCGATGCGGTCCATCATCTGGACTGCTTCGACCGGATGGGTGCCCGAGGCGGTCTCGGCCGAGAGCATCACGGCGTCGGCGCCTTCGAACACCGCAGTCGCCACGTCGCTGACCTCGGCGCGCGTCGGCACCGCCGAGGCGATCATCGATTCCAGCATCTGGGTCGCGACCACGACGGGCTTTCCCGCCTTGCGCGCGGCACGGACGATCTGCTTCTGGCGGCCGGGCACCGCTTCGGGCGGCAGCTCGACGCCCAGATCGCCACGCGCCACCATCAGGGCATCGGCGATGTCGAGGATGTCGGCGAGGCCTTCCAGCGCCTTGGGCTTCTCGATCTTGGCCAGCACCGCGGCGCGTCCGGCGACGACTTTCTTGAGCTCGGCGACGTCGTCGGCGCGCTGCACGAAGGAGAGCGCAATCCAGTCGACGCCGAGATTGAGCGCGGCGTCCAAATCGGTGCGGTCCTTCGGCGTCATCGCCGAGACGGGGAGCAGCGTGTCGGGCAGGTTGACGCCCTTGCGGTCCTTGATCTCGCCGCCGACGATGACCATCGCATCGGCGTAGTAGTCCTTCACCGTCAAAAGGCGCAGGCGCACGCGGCCGTCATCGATCAGAAGCGTGTGGCGCATCTTCATCGCGGCGAAGACTTCGGGATGCGGAATCGGGATGTCGTTCGGATCGTCGGCCTGCACCTTGCGCACGAAGCGCACCTGCTCGCCCTCCTTCAGGATGCGCGAACCGCCGGGCAGCGTGCCGAGCCGGATCTTGGGGCCCTGCAGATCGACCAGGATGCCGATCGGCCGCCCGGCTTCGGCTTCCTCGGCGCGGATGATGCGGTGGAAATCCGCCAGCATCGCATGCGAGGTGTGGCTCATATTGATGCGGAAGACATCGACGCCGGCGTCGAACAAGGCGCGGATCTTCTCCAGGCTCGAGGATGCCGGGCCCAGTGTGGCGACGATCTTGGTCTTGCGGCGGCGTCTCATGCGTCAGTCCGAAAGGGTTTGGGTGAAGTCGAGGCGGTTGCCGGTGTCGATCTCGAAGAAGCCGCGGCGGTCGAAGCCGCGTTCGGTGCAGCCGCCGCGGCCGATAATGGCGAATTTGTCCGCGGTCCCGACGCAGAAGCTCTTGCCGCCATCCCACACGCCGACGGCGCCGTCGGAAGCGTACATATAGTAATACCGCGCCACGAGCTTGCCCGGTACCAGCTCGGCGCATTTGTGCGAGGGCACTTGCCACCAGCCCTCGCTCATCCAGCGGGTTCCGTTGAACCGGCCGACGGCCACCTTCACGGTGCGCGTGCCCTTGTTGCAGACGCCCAGGGCCGCGTCGGCCTGTCCGGCGGCGAGGAGGAGGAAGGCGAGGGCGAGGGTGAATCGCATAAAGTCGATATCTAGCCTGACGCTTCGCTGGCCGGAGGCCCCGGTGTCGCGCATGATGGGTCGCGCTGTCAACGCACTTGCCGCGCCGAGAGGACGGCACAAAGATCGCTTTTGTATGACCGATCCGCCTTTTGCATTGCAGCGGCCCGCCGGGGCGAGCACCGGATTGCTGTTCCTGTGCGACCACGCCTCGAACGCGCTGCCGGCCGCCTATGGCACGCTGGGGCTGGACCCGGCGCTGTTCGCCACCCACATCGCGTCGGACATCGGGGCGGCCACGGTGACGCGGGCGCTGGCCGATGCGTTCGGCGCGCCGGCCATACTGGCACGGTGGTCGCGGCTCCTGGTCGATCTGAACCGCGGGGAGGACGATCCGACGCTGGTCATGAAGCTGTCGGACGGCAGCCTGATCCCCGGCAATGCGCGGATCGGCGCGGACGAGATCGCGCGGCGGATCGCGGCGTTCCATGCGCCCTATCATGCGGCGATCGCGGCCGAGATCGATGCGATGGGAATGCCGGTGCTGGTCTCGGTCCACAGCTTCACACCGGTGTGGAAGGGCTGGCAGCGGCCCTGGGAGATCGGCGTGCTGTGGGATCGCGATGGGCGCCTGGCCCGGCCCCTCATCGAAGAATGCGCCCGTGCCGGATTCACAGTCGGCGACAATGAGCCCTATGACGGGGAGCTCGAGAATGATTGCCTCTATCGCCATGGCACGATGCGCGGCCTGCCGCATGTACTGATCGAGATCCGCCAGGATCTGATCGCGACGCAGGATGCGGCGCGCGCCTTCGCGGCGCGGTTGAAACCGATCCTGGAACGCGCGCTGGCCGCAATGGGGCCGCCTGCGCTACAATTCACCCGGCCGCTGGGACTTAAGGGAACCACCATGGACGAGAGAACCCGCGTTGAGCTCGAAGCCGCCGCCTTCCGCCACCTTGTCGCGCATCTGCGCGCCCGCACGGATGTGCAGAACATCGACCTGATGAATCTCGCCGGCTTCTGCCGCAACTGCCTGGGCGACTGGTACCGCGAGGCCGCGGCGGAGAAGGGCATCGCGCTGGACAAGGATGCGGCGCGCGAGATCGTCTACGGCATGCCGCCGGCGGAGTGGAAAAAGCGCTACCAGAAAGAGGCGTCGGCGGAGCAGCAGGCGGCTTTTGCTGCTTCGCAGAAGACTCACAGCTAAAGCGGCGCCCATGGTTGCGCCGGCTGGGCGCTATCCCTAATTGTCTTGGCCTTGAAACAGGTGGGAATGACATGGCCAAGTCGGGCTTTGCGAAGGAACATCTGCGCTCGTTCATCGAGCGCATCGAGCGGCTCGAGGAAGAGAAGAAGGCGCTCGCCGACGACATCCGCGAGGTCTATTCCGAGGCCAAGGGCACCGGTTTCGACACCAAGGTGATGCGCCAGGTCATCCGCCTGCGCAAAATGGAAAGCGCCGACCGACAGGAGCAGGAGGCGATGCTCGATCTGTATCTGAGCGCGCTCGGGATGAAGCACTGAAATTTCCTCCCCCGCTGTTGCGGGGGAGGTGGCACGCCGTAGCGTAGCGAAGGCGTGACGAAGGGGGCCGACTGGGCGGGGGGCCCCCCCCCCCGCGGGGGGGGGCGCCCCCCCCCCCCCCACCGGGGGGGGGAAAAGGTAAAAACGCC
>Ga0265314_10001651_pt1 | contig 24405 bp, 19 predicted proteins | sample 4126metaG_FD_203106 | JGI IMG/M metagenome (GOLD analysis project Ga0265314, IMG submission 203106) | Rhizosphere microbial communities from Carex aquatilis grown in University of Washington, Seatle, WA, United States - 4-1-26 metaG | ecosystem: Host-associated > Plants > Roots > Rhizosphere >... | reverse complement strand
GGAAAGTGCCCAGCGCGACTTCTTCGCCGTTCGTGGCGCCGTCGCCATCGGTGTCCTTATCCAGGATCGTCTTGAACGCGGCTTCGACGATGTCGAGGTCGGCCGGCGTAAACTTGTAGTCGTCGTCTTTGCCCAGCAGCGGCTTCATGCTCGGAACGGCTTTCAGTTCCTTGCCGAACGCGTTCAGGTTGTCTTTTTCCGGAGACTCGCCCTTTTCCTTGTCGTACTGGTGGCACATGTGGCAGTTGCCGTTCTTTTCCTTATCCAGCCCGAACACTTTCTTGAGGCGTTCATTGAACGGCTTCTGCGCCAGGCTCGGCCCGGTCAAAAGAACGACGGCTCCGCACGCAAACGCGACCGCCAACAGTTCCACTGCAATCTTCTTAGTCTTCATGCGCCGTCATTCTCCTTGTTGAAAGACGCCCCTACATCCCTGGACCGTGATGCCCCGAAAACCAGACGCTTCGCGTGCGGGACTATTCAAACTTTGCCCCGGACAGAATACTTCCGCCTTCCCCCGCTCATGTCTTGCTTTCTGTCTCCGAAGCAGGAAAATTAATCGAGAACAGGCCCTGCTGCAAGGTAAAGGTGCATGCGAAACAGCGATTCAGCCCCGGCGAACAGACCCTGCGCTCCCTTCTATCGAGCCGGAAGTCTGTTTGCGGTGATAGCTTCGCTGCTCGGCCTGCTGGCGGCGAACGTTGTTTCCAGCGCTGAAGAGCCTGTCCGTCCGCCGGCGGTGCCCGATTCGAATCTTTTTTTCCGCGCATTCAACACGCCCGTGGGGACACCCTGGAAACTGACTCGTGACAGCAGCGCCTTCGAGCGCAGCCTCCTCGCATCGACGCCTCCGGCCTCCGTGAACGGAGCGTGGGATCTGCGCGGCTTCCACGCGCTGACAGTGCAAGCGGCCCGCGAAAAGGCCGGACCCAGCGTCGTGCGGCTGCGCTGGACTCTGAAAAGCCGCGTTGGCGGCGTGTATGTTTCGGCCGCCCCAGTTGTTGTTCCCGTCGCGAGTTCCGCGCCCGTCAGCGTGGCGCTTGAACCCGACGCAGGGGAACTTGTTCCCGCCGGACACCAGAGGCCGTGGGATTCTCTGGCTGCGGCGGAGGTCATCGCCATCGAACTTAAAGCCGAGTGCACGTTTTCGTCGATGGCGAAAGACGATGGGATTCAAGTCATCTTGTTGAAATCGGCGCTCGAAAACGCGAAGCCTGTGCGCCCGGCCACGCCGGCAATTCTTGACGTTTCACTCACGCCGCCGCCGCCGTTTTATCGTGCAAAAGCGCAGCTTTCATTTCGCATTGAGCCGCAGCCCGCCGAGCCATACGCGAGCAGCGGGGAAGGGGACGTGCGCGTCGTTCTACCCGGTGGAAAAGAAGTCCTCGCGTTTCTCGACCAGAATTACGTGACGGTGAATGACGGCCAGGCCGCGCGCGAGGTACCGACCGGGCCGCCGTTCTGGCGCGCACTGCTTCCGGAATTGCCGGCGCACGGAACACTTCAGATCGTGAGCGGCGCGCGCAAGTGGCCCGTCACGATCGATGCGCTGCCGATGTCGGGCGCTCAATCGCCGGCCGGCGAAGCGCAAGTCGGCGACACAGAGCCCGCTGCGGCTGCGCAACCCGCTGTAGAGCGCTGGATCGTGCCGCTCGAAGTCGCTCCGCCCGACCGCAGAGAAGCGTGCAAAGGTCTGCCGGCGGGAGCAACGCTGGCGGACGGAGTCTGGCAAAAAGCATCTGGCGATCCGCTCGCCGGCGCGGTGCAACTCTGGCGGCCGGTGCCGTTCTGGAACGCCGCATGGGGTGAATTCGGCGGCGCGCTGCGGCCGAATATTGTTCTCGCGCGGAAAATGGATGCGCTGCTCGCGCAGGCTGCTGCGGCCGGCAAGAGCCAGCCACTCGTGATTCTCGATGGCGAAATGTTCGAGCGCAATGGGACGTTCAACTGGTTGTACCATCCGCTCAATGGCCGCATCGCCGGCCCGGGCGAACTTTACCGCTCGCAGCTCGGGACCGAATTCTGCCGCCGCTGCATGCGTTACTGCATTGCGCGCTGGGGTCAGTCGAAAGCCGTCTCATCGCTGTGTCTGTCGCCGCTGCTGAACGCCCCGGGCGCGCCGGAGTTTCATGCAGGCGCCGCACCGCTGCTAAACGTGTGGACGCGCGATCTGGCGCTGCCGGTCGCGTCGCTGCATCCGTTCGCCGTTGCCCCGCAGGGTGTGCGCGTCGTTTCCTCCTTCGAGGCCGGCGATCACAACACCTGGCGCGTGGAACGCCGAGCGAATGGATTGTTCGGAAATCTCAATTCGCAGGACGGAAGCGAGGGGCGCGGCTGCTATGAAGTACAGACTATCAACCCGCAAACCCAGGAGATTTTTGCGTTTGAAAACTACGGATTTTACTCAGTTCAATGGAAGAAGCCCGCACCCGACGATTTTTTCGCGGCCGATACAGTCCTTTTCGATGTCTGGGTTCCGCCGAATTCCCCGGCCGACTTGCGTGTCGGAGTTCATCTGCGCGACCGCGACGGCAACTGGTTTGAGGCGCTCCTTTATGGCATGCCTGAGCCTGGCGACTGGCGTACGTATGCGATCGACTTGAGCGGCAAAAACATACATGGCTTGAAGCCTTCGGGCCACATCCGGCCGTGGAACGATTACTCTCGCCAGCGGCTCACCGAGATCGGCATCCATGTCTACTCAACGCATCCAAATTGGAAGCTCAATGGGCGCGACTTTGTTCTCATGCGCGCGCGTTTTGATAATGTACGCGCTGCGCGTCTGGCACCCAGGGAAGCCGCCGAGCCGGTGGTCATCAGCTTGTTGAATCCCGACGTCGCGCGAGGACGTGAATTGGCCGTCGGCGAGATGTGGCAGTGCGACCTGATCGTCAGCAAAACCTTCGCGAATCCGTTCGACGCGGCCGAGTGCGATCTGACGGCGGTCATCACGACGCCTTCCGGAAAAACGGTGCGCGTGCCGGCGTTTTTCAACCAGTCCTGCCAGCGCCGGGAAGCCACGCCCGGCGGGGATGAAATCGTCGAGGCGACCGGTGGCGAATTTTTCTCCGTGCGCTACCGCGCGCTCGAAACGGGCCCGCATCGCGTCGCGTTCGAGCTGCGGGAAGGCGGAAAATACAATGTGACCTCGCAGACCTGGCAGCCCGATCCGCGTTTTTCACCCGAGGGAGTTGCGCAGGAAGCCGTCGAACGGCGCCGTTTCGGGCGGCCCCGCTACGACCACGAGCAGGACGGCCGGCGCAAAGTAGAGACGATCGCCTTTGTCCCGGGAACGGTGAGCGCGTCGCTGAAAATGGACGATCCGGCATTCGTCGCGAAGCCTGCGGGGCCGGCGAAGCACCCTTTCCACGGGTTCCTGCGCGTCGCCGACGACAAGCGTCACTTCCAGTACGACGACGGCAGCTTTTTTTACCCCATCGGCCCCTGCCTGCGCAGCCCGAGCGATTCGCGCATTCCCTACATGGACGCAAAATGGAATCCGCGCGACATCGACCGCTGGTCCAAGCGCGGCACGTACCAGTACGACGACTATTTCAAAGCGTTCGAGGAAGCGGGAATCAACTGGGGCCGCGTGTGGATGTGTTCGTGGTGGGGCAGCCTGGAATGGCGGCGCGACTGGCCCGGCTACCAGGGCGTCGGGAGATACAATCTGCTCAACGCGTGGCGCATCGACCATCTTCTGGAAGAGGCCGAAAAGCGCGGTGTGTCGATCGATCTGTGCCTCACCAATCACGGACAGTTCTCGCTCTTTATCGACGCCGAATGGTTCAACAATCCCTACAACGCAAAACTGGGAGGTCCGCTGGCCGCAGCGAGCGAGTTTTTCACGCGCGCCGACGCCAAGATCGCACACGAGAACAAGTTGCGCTACGTCGTCGCGCGCTACGGCCATTCTCCCGCCGTAATGGCGTGGTCGCTGTTCAGCGAAATCGAGTGGACCGAAGAATATGAATTGAGCCTGAACTGGGGTCGCGAGGAAGCGGACACGCCGGCTCCCAACATCGAGTCCTGGCATACTGAGATGGCGACTTACCTCAAATCTCTCGACCCCAATAAGCACATGGTAGCGACGCATTTCAGCCATCCCGTCCGCGGCGACGGAACGCTGAGCCTGCCTGAGATCGATTACGCCACCAGCAATGCGTACTCAGCGTTCGATGAATTTAAGGATGCCGGCCAATTGTACAACGCGCCGTTTGCGCTCGCCTCGTTCTGGGCCGGCATTCCCAATACTCAAATGAAGGGCTTTGCGCATTTCAAGAAGCCGGCGTTGGTCGAGGAACAGGGCCGCCACTGGGCCGGCGGGTATCACAATCCGAAAAACGATCTCGAGGCCGATTTACACTGCGGACTGTGGGGATCGCTGGTGCAGCCACTGGGCGGAGCGACCGGTTATTGGTGGTGGCTGCAACTTCATTACGACAACAAGTACTCCGAATACCAGGCGCTTGCGAAATTCGTCGAAGGCGAAGATTTCCGGCCGGCCAAAGGCGAGAGCAACCTCGAGCCCACCTACGGCTCCATCGATCCCGCCAATCGCGAACTGTTGGGACGTGCGATGAAATCCGACCGGCGCATGTACCTCTGGGTGTACAGCACCAACTTTCCCTACGGCGGAGGCATGGCCGAGGTCCGCGACGGCAAACTTTCCGTGCGCACGCTCCGCCCCGGTAATTACAGCATCGAATTCTGGAACACGCGAACCGGCGAGCGCATCGAGCAACGCGACGCGGTGCTCCGCCAGGAAAACGGTCAGCCCGTTCCGATGGTCATCCCACTGCCCGCGTTCAAAGGCGACATTGCACTGAAGATCAAACCGAAACAGTAGGGCCAGTGTGAATGGGACCGGAGAGTCCCCGTCGCAGTCACATTTTCAGCAAGCGGCGCACTTCTTCGCAATCTTTATCGCCGCGGCCGGAGAGACAGATCACCACGATTTTCCCCGGGCCCAGCTCCTTCGCCAGTTTGCACGCGTGATGGACGGCATGGGCGCTTTCAAGCGCGGGGATGATGCCTTCGAGGCGCGCGAGTTTCTGGAAAGCGGCGAGCGCTTCGTCGTCGCTACAGGTGTGGTATTCGGCGCGGTTCGTGTCTTTCAAGAAAGAATGTTCGGGGCCGACGCCGGGATAATCGAGTCCGGCAGAAACCGAGTGAACCTGCGCGGTCTGGCCGTCGTCGTCCTGCAGCACGTAGGTTTTCATGCCGTGCAGAATGCCCGGCTTGCCCTTCGCGAGCGTTGCGGCGTGTTCGTTGCCGTGCAGGCCGCGGCCGGCGGGCTCGACGCCGTGCAGGTGCACCTCTTTATCGCCAATGAACGGATAGAACGCGCCCATCGCGTTGCTGCCGCCGCCGACGCAAGCGACCACCGCGTCAGGCAAACGCTTTTCGATGCGCTGCATCTGCTCTTTGATTTCGCGGCCGATGATCGACTGAAAATCGCGCACCATCATCGGAAACGGATGCGGGCCCATGACCGAGCCGAGCACATAATGGGTCGTGCGAACCGAGGACATCCAGTCGCGCATCGCTTCGTTGCAGGCATCTTTCAGAGTTTTCTGGCCGCTCTGGACGGAGACGACTTTGCTGCCGAGCAGTTCCATGCGGAAGACATTCAACGCCTGGCGGCGCACGTCTTCGGCGCCCATGTAAACGCAGCATTCCATGCCGAAAAGCGCGGCGGCGGTCGCGGTCGCGACGCCGTGCTGGCCGGCGCCGGTTTCGGCGATGACGCGTTTTTTGCCCATGCGCTTGGTGAGCAGGATCTGGCCGAGCGTGTTATTGATCTTGTGCGCGCCGGTGTGATTGAGGTCTTCGCGCTTGAGATAAATTTTGGCTCCGCCGCAATCGGAGGTCAGACGCGATGCCAGCGTCAATGGGTTCGGACGGCCGACGTAATCGCGCAGGAGCAGTTCGAGTTCGTTGTTGAACGCGGGATCTTTTTTCGCCGCGAGATAATCTCTTTCGAGATCCTGGCAGGCCGGCATCAAGGTTTCGGGAACGTAGCGGCCGCCGAAGCCCGACTCGCCGCCAAAATAGCCGCGCGCGTCCGGTTGAATTTGCGAAGTCAGCGTCATGGTACCGATGGGAGTGCCTCCAAAAAAAAGACCACGCGCAGTTTAGCGCGATCTCGAACTGAGAACAAATGGAACCGCCGATGAACACCGATAACGGCGAAGATAATGGGTGTTCTCGGCGACGAAAAAGCGGCTGGCATTCGATGCATTTTCGCCGCGTTCGCACGGGCAGCCAACGACAGGCTGCCCGTGGCACACAGAATCAGTTCATCAGGATGAGGGATTTTTGGATGGGGCCGGAGACGCGGAGATTTCCGCGGAAGTCGATGAAGCCGTCGAGTTCGGTGCGGACGCCGAGTTTTTTCTTCGGTAGATAAATGCCGGGTTCGATCGAGAAGAGCGCGCCGGGGATCAACTGGCGATCATCCTGGGTCTCGAGACTGTCGATGTTGGCGCCTTCGCCGTGAACGGAGGTGTCGATCGAGTGGCCGGTGCGGTGGACGAAGTACTCCCCCAGTCCGCCGGCGGCGATGACGTTGCGGCAGACTTTATCGACTTCCCAGCCGCGGACGATTTTTTTCTGGGCGAGCGAATCGCGGATGAAATCGAGCGCGGCATCGCGCGCGAGCATGGCCAGATCGAACGTTTTAACGTACTCGGCAGGCGGTTCGTCGCCGATGAAACCGCACCAGGTGATGTCGTAATAAATCGCGTCGGGCGCGTCGAATTTCGCCCATAGGTCAATCAGGACTTTATCGCCGCGCTTGAGACGCTTGGCGTTTTTCGCGGTGGGCTCGAAATGCGGATCGGCGGCGTGCTCGTTGGCACCCACGATCGGTCCGCCATGGCCGCAGGTGAGATTCTCTTTCTTGAAACGCTTCAAGATGAAGCTCTGGACGTCGAGCTCGGTGATCGGCTTGCTCTTTTTGATGCACGAAAAAATCAGATCGAACGCATCGTCCTTGATCTTCTGAATCAGTACGCCGGCCTGCTGATGCGAACGCCAGCCTTTGGCGTCGAGCAGCGAATAGAGGCGCTGGACCAGGTCGGCCGAGGAGACGACTTCGGCGCCGCTCGCGCTAACGAGTTCGATCGTTCCGGCATCGACCAGCGAATTGGTGGGAATGTTGTTGAGCGGCGAGTACTGCATCGCGACTTTTTCGGCGCCGTTTAAAAGCGTGCGCAGTTTTGCGTGGAGCTGTTCCCAACTCGCGTAGACGGCGGCTTTGCCGGGCAGCGCATCGAGCATGCCGGGTTCGATGGCGTGAACAAGTTTTCTCGGCGCACCGGAGCGCGGCACAAAATAGAACCAGCGGCGCGAGGCGAATTTCTTGTTATTCAATCCAAGCACGCGCTGGGCGATGTGTTCGCGGTTGTGAAAATCGCAGAAGAGCCAGCCGTCGATTTGTTGATCAACTAACGCGGATTGGACTTTTTTGAGGTTCATATCGGCCCCAATTAAACCGCAAAGACGCCGAGGCGCCACGATTTTTCTATCTTGTCGCTTAAGCGCACTTTTGAATGGATGCGTTACTTTTTGTCTTCCGGCTTCTTGTCTTCGATCTTCGGTTCGGGCTGCTTGACGACGGCGGGGGGCAGCACCGGCTTCACCTCGGGTTCAATTTTCGCCGGTGGCGGCGGAGGCGGCGGGACTTCGCTGTGCGCTTTATTTTTCTTCGCTTCCTCGAGCTTCTTCTTGATCATCTCCATCGTGGCCGGATCGATGTTGGGCTGGCCGCCGGGGCCTCCGCCTGGCGGGCCGAAATTCGGCAGGCCATTGTGCGGATCGGGTTGACCGGCTTTATCGTCGTCCTTCTTCTTCAAATCCTTGGTCACGTTGTCGAAGACGTATTTGTAAACTTTGTACGGATCGGGGCGGCCGCTGACGCTCATCATGACGTCGTCGCCTTCGGCTTTGCCGAACGTGAACGTATGCTCCGAGCCGTCTTTCAGCCGCAGTTTCACTTTCGCTGAGGGCTTGTCAAAGCCGCGATCTTTTTCGGGAACATTGTCGGCGTAGCTCTTCGCGTTCAACGTCGCCAGTGTAGAAGCGATCGATCCGGCGGCGCTCTCATCGGCCGGCGCGCCTTCGGGCTCAGTGATCCACCAGATGGGTTTTTCGTCGGGCTTGAGTTCCTGCTTCGGCTGAATCGGCTCGTTTTTTCCGGGCAGGACTTTTTGCACGCGAACGACGTCGTTGCCCTTCTTGATCGCGATGTCGATCACGTCATCGGCCGCGATGTTCAGCACTTTCAGATCGAAGAAGTATGCGGGATCAAGGATGCGCCCGTCGCCTTCGCTGCGCAGGCCGGCGTCGGTGTCGAGGCCTTTGTCGATCTCCAGCACGGAACCTTTGGGATCGAGGCGCACGAAACATTTGCTCATGTCCGGACTTTTGCCGATGAAGAGCGGCGTCTTTGCGGCCTCGCTTGTGAAAACAACTTCGGTGCGGCCTTTTTCGTCGAGCGCAAATAACTCGTCGCTGCCCTTTCGGTCTTTTTCGAGGCGCGCCGTCTTTACGTTTTCCAGAAGACTTTTGACACGATCGCCGTTCACGGGCCGGTCTTTGTGGCTCGTCATCAGCCACTTGCCGTCTTTTTTGGCGAGCGACACTTTCACATCGCCTTTTTTCAAGTCGATGCCGGTGATCGAATCGCTGTTGAAATTCTTGAGAATCGGCGCGCCTGCCGTCACCGATTCTTCAACGACCGGCCGGGCGTCCTGCACCAACAGCAGTCCTGCCGCCAGCAACAGCAGCAGCGCGAGCAGAATTAGAATTGCACTCGGTTTCATCATGGCGAGAAGCTCGAAGGTCCAATCGTTTGCGCCAGACGGCGCTCGTAGCGGTTCTGGGTCTGGCGGCGCCACAGCGTGTACACCAGCGCGAAGATAATCACGGCGATGGGCATTCCGGCAATGAGCCCGAATTTCAGGATGTTCCGCTTCGTGTCATCGCCTTTGCCAACCAAACTCTTGATCGCGCGCGTTTCGTACTGCTTGACGCGCAGGTTGGTCATGTCGTCGCCCAGGCCGCAGGTCGTCGCGATGTTCAGCACGAGATAAATGTTTCCGCGCAATTGCTGGCCCAGCGTCTGATCGCTCAGGTACGCTTCGTTGAAAGCATCGGGCGCGGAACAAATCAAGAGGCGGCCAGGCTTTTTGGCAACACTCGCGGTTTCGGCTTTCTTGTCCTTATCCTTGTCTTTGTCTTCGGGCTTCTCGGCGCCCCAGGCGGGAACCGGCTTGCCGTCGTACGGGAAGGGGAACTGGCCCTCTTCCGAAAGGAATATCGTCTTGCTTCCATCCGTCTGCTGCGTTGCGTCGTCGTATTTTCCTTCTTTATCGGGATCAAACTGGTCGGTGTACGGCTTGGTCCAGCTCTGGGTGGATGTTTTGGCGAGGACGCTTATCACCAGACCGTTCTTTTTCGCCTGGGCGTCGTCGGTCTTCATCTCGGCCGGGAAAGGCATCACCAGTTCGGGCATGAGTCGCGTCAGTACGGAAGTCTGGTCGATATTCTCGGCTTTGATTTTTACAAAGAACGGCGTGCGGATGCGCGTGCGGCGGCCGGAGAACATATCGACGAAGGAGAGATCGAGATTCGATTTGTCGGCGACGAAATCCTGGCCGAACGTGATTCCGCACTCCTTTAAGTAATCCTCGAGGCCCGTCGGCGACTTTTCCGCGTGCCAGCCGAAATCGCGCGACATTTTAAAGGGGCTCGAAAGCAGCAGCACTTTGCCGCCACCCGCGAGATATTTCACCACTTCGTAGCGCTGGCGTTCGTTCAGTTCCTTCGGGCGGATGAGCATCAGCAGCGCCGCGTCGGGCGGGATCGGGTTATTCTCGCTGATGTCGACCTGTTTAATGTCGAATTTCTTGCCGTCTTCCCACTGGCCGCCGGCCAGCCATTCATAGCCGCTGCCCTGCTGGCGCTGCTGACCGCCGAATTGCGGCGGCTGCGGCGGCGCAGGCGGCGCCTGGATCGCGATGACCGGTTTTTTCGTCATCGTCAATTCCATCAGGATGCTGCCGAGCGCGTATTCGAGCTGTTCGGCGTCGCCGATGCCGGGAAGACTTCCGGTCGGCTTGTCCTGGTACGTCACTTTCATGCCGGAATAGATATTCGAGACGCTGACCTGGTCCTTGTTGAATTCCTGGTAAGGATGCTCGAAGCCTTCTTTCTGCAGTTTCTCGCGCAGTTCCTTGTTCTCGGTCGGGTCGATGACTTCGATTTCGACTTTACCGTTGGCGACAGTTTTGATTTCGTTCAACTTGTCGAGAATGTCGCGCTTACGGCTTTCAAACGAGGTCGGCACCTGTTTCAGCGTGTAGTACGTGATCGTCGCGGGGTCTTTCAGGCGGCCGAGGATATTGCGGAAAGGTTCGCTGACGCTGTAGCGGCTTTCGCTCGTCAAGTCGAGGCGGGTGAACTTGCGGTCAGCCAGGACGTTCGCGAGCACCATCACGATCGCCGCAACGATCAGCGACGCAATGACGACGACATCTCGTGTACTTTTATTTGTAGCCATGCGTTTTGTTACACTCTTTGCTTATCGCCGGCGCTCGATGACCAACACGTTCAGAAACAGGAAAAATCCAGTCACAGACAGCGCGTAAATGATGTCGCGGCTGTCGACCACGCCGCGGCTGATGCTCTCAAAATGATAATCCACGCCAAAACGCTGAATGAACGTGGCGATCGTCGGGCTGAATTCTTTCAGCCATTCGATCACAGGCGTGTAGCCCATCAGGAAGAACAGGAAATTGATCGAGATGCCGATGACGAACGCGACGATCTGGTCGCCGGTGAGACTGGAGGCAAACGAGCCAATGGACAGATAAATCATGCCCAGCACCATCGCGCCGAGGTAGCCGCCGATGATCGGACCCATATCCGGATTGCCCATGACCTTCAACGTGATCGGAATGTGAATCGTCAGGAAGAGCGTGATGAAAATGAAAAGCATTCCGGCCAGAAATTTTCCGAGCACAGCGTGCCAGGTCTTGATCGGCATCGTCATCAGAAGTTCGAGCGTGCCCAGCTTGCGTTCTTCAGCCCACAGGCGCATCGAAATCGCGGGGACAAAGAAGAGGAAGAAAATCGGCAGCAGTCCGAAGTACCCGCGCATTTCAGCCACGCCCTGCATGAACAACGAGGTCGCGTAAAACGCGCAACTTACCGAAAGGAAGAAAGCGATGAACACGTAGCCGATGGGCGTGTTGAAATACGCCCCCAGTTCTCGTTTTAAGATGCTGAATGTTGCGCCCATGAAAAACAGTCCTGAGTGCTGAGTGCTGAGTGCTGAGTAACTGCGTGCTGTTCACTCAGCACTCAGGACTCAGCACTTTCGTTACTTTAGTTGTTCGTGCCCGGTCACTTTCAGGAACACATCTTCCAGCGAAAGCGACTCCACTTTGATTTCCTGTACCGCCCAATCTTTTTCGCGGCAGACCTTGTACACGCCTTCGCTCGCCGTGGCCGCGCCGGAACTGGCCGAGACGCCGTTGCTTTCCATGCGCAGGTTGCATTCCATCCAGCCGTCGTTCGGGAGTTTCTGCACCGAGACGCCGGCGACGTGCGTAATGCCTTTGAGCACGCTCTCGGCTTCCGCCGGAGTCGGACCGCGCAGGCGCGCCATGATTTTCTGCTCTTTGCCGAGCTTCGCTTTCAGTTCGCTCGGCGAGCCGTCGGCCGCGAGCTGCCCGCGATTGATGATGATCGCGCGGTTACAGACGGCTTCGACTTCCTGCATGATATGCGTGGAGAAGAATACGGTTTTGGTCTTGCCGAACTCCATGATCAGCTTGCGGATTTCGATGAGCTGGATCGGATCGAGGCCGCTGGTCGGTTCGTCGAGGATCAACAGATCGGGATCGTGCAGCACGGCCTGCGCAAGTCCGACGCGCTGGCGGTAACCGCGCGAGAGATTGCCGATCGGCGACATGTATTTGGCCTGCAGGCCGCAGGCTTCAACGGCCCACTCCATGCGTTCGCGCCGTTTAGCAGCCGGCATGCCGCGCACGCTGCCGACAAAGTTAAGGTACGCCTTGACGCGCATCTCTGTATATAGAGGAGCGTTTTCCGGCAAATAGCCGATGTGGCGGCGCACTTCGACCGGATCTTCGTCGATGGACACGCCCGCGACCGACGCGGTCCCGCCGTCGGCGACGAGATAGCACGTCAGCACTTTCATGGTGGTCGATTTGCCGGCGCCGTTGGGCCCGAGCAGCCCTACGATTTCGCCCGGCTTGACCTGGAAGGTCAGGTCGTCGACCGCTCGCAGCGGGCCATAGGTTTTAACGAGGTGGTTGACGTCGACCAGATTATCTGTTGCTGCCATAACCTATCCGTGGGCGCTTCCGGCAATCCCAATTGATTCCGAAACCGCGAAATGCCGCGCGAAAGAAGCCAAATGCCTAAGCAGACTTACGCCTGTGCAAACCAGACGCCCCATCTTCGCCGTACTTCAAAGATTTCAAGCGAAGATTGACGCGATTGATTTCAACGTCTGAATTTTGAAACTGCATTGCCCGCGAATTTCTCGTAAATTCTCGTACAAGTTAAAGATGCGCGGAGACGTTCCCGTTCATGGAAAACGAAGCGCTGGCGAATTTCGCCAAACATGGCGACGCACTTTTTTCGACGATTCGTACGGGAACAATGAACGACGTGCTGGCGCTGGGCTGCCCGGTCTGCGGCGGGCCGCTGGTCGTCTGCTGGATGCGCCAATTGATACCGTTCTGGGGCAGTGACGTGTTAAATGTGCGCTGCAGCGCTGCGCGATGCGCGTTTACGATCCAGGCGGACGGAAAAATTCCGCGGCCGCCGTGGGCCAAGCGATTCTCGGGAACGCTGACCACGACTCCAGGCACGCTTGCCCAACCCCGGCTTTCGCGCCGCGAGTGATTCGCTATTTTTTGCGCGCCCCGACTTTTGATTCTGCTATACTATTGGATACAGATATCCGAATATAGACTGATACGCCCGGGAGGTTTCAATTCGAGATGATCACGACGACCGGTGAATATGCCTTACGCGCCATGGCCTATATGGCACGTCTTGAGCAGGGCAAGTACGTGCTGGCCAAGGATATGGGGCGTGAGCTCGGCATTCCGCCCAACTATCTGAGCAAAGTGTTGCAGGCGCTGACTCGCCAGGGGTTGCTGGAATCGATGCGCGGCCGCAATGGCGGATTTCGCATGGACCGAGAGCCCGCGGAAATCTACCTGTTTGAAATCCTGGCCGCCGTCGAACCGATGCGCCGCTACGAGACCTGCATTCTCGGCGAAAAAAAGTGCTGCGACGAAACGGCCTGCCCGATTCATTTCACGTGGAAGGAAGCGCGCGGAAAAGTGTTGAGCATGTTCCAGAAAACGCCGCTGACAATGCTGATCGAAAATCCCGGCTACACCAAGACACTCAAGCGCGCCGGCGCGGCGCGCAAAAAGGAAGCGGCGCCGAAGTGACCGCCACACGAGCGCAGATTCCGGAATTTCAGTATGGACGCTGATTCCTCACGCCGCGGACTTCCACAGCGGCCGCCGCGCGACGCCGGCCCCGAAGCCTGGGAGCATTACGCCGAGGAACTCGAGGCCGTCATCGCCGCTGCCGAACATCGCGCCGATTTTCTGCAGACGCGCATTAACCAGATTGCCGGTTCGCCCGCGTGGAAAGTATTGAAGAAGGCCAAGAACTTCCTGGACAGTTCTCCGCTGCGCTCGCGCGGAAAGAAAGCCGGCCCGAAACGCGCTGCGCCTGCGGCTCTGCCCGTCGTTCGCGGCGAACCGCTCGTCTCGATCTTGATTCCGTTTCGCGACGGCGCCAAGCTATTAGACAGCTGCCTGAAATCGATTCGCGCGAAAACGGATTACCGTCACTACGAAATCATCCTGATCGATAACGGAAGTTCTGAAAAAGCGACGCTGAAAATCCTGGCGCATGAAAAGGAAAAACCGGGTGTTCAGGTGCTGCGCGTCGACGAAGCCTTCAATTACGCGCGGCTGAACAATCTCGCCGCCAAAACGGCGCGCGGCGAATTTCTGCTCTTTCTGAACAACGATATCGAGGCGCTCGAACCGCACTGGCTGGCCGCGATGATCGAACAGGCGCAGCGTCCGGGCACCGGCGCGGTCGGCGCGAGGCTCCTCTACCCCGACGGCCGCGTGCAGCACGCCGGCGTGGCAATGGGTGTCGACGATATCGCCGGCCATGTGTTTCGCCTGCTTTCGGGTGACGCGCCGGAGGTCTCCAGCGTGCGCGAATGTTCGGCGGTGACGGCGGCCTGCATGCTTACGCTCAGGAAATTGTTTGAGGAACTTGGCGGCTTCAACGAGATCGATTTGCCGGTTGCGTACAACGATGTCGACTACTGCCTGCGTTTGCGCGAAAAGGAGTTTCACGTCATCTACACGCCGCATGCGACGCTCGTTCATCACGAATCGGTCAGCCGCGGCGCGCTGAATGATCCGCGCCAGTCGGCTTACATGTGTCGGCGCTGGGCGAGGGCGATGCGCGACCCGTTTTACCCCACTGCGACAGCTTCGCTTGCCGCGCCCGACAACACCCGCGATGATGCGACGATTGATCTGTAGCTGAGCTTTCAATAAGGAGAACGACATGGCGAAGAAGGCGCTGATCGTCTGGGGCGGCTGGGCCGGCCACGAACCGGAAAAAGTCGCGGCCGTCTTCGCGGGCCTCCTGAAACAATATGCGTTCGATGTCGAAGTCTCGAACACGCTCGATGCTTTCAACGATGCCGCAAAATTGAAGACACTCGACCTGATCGTGCCGAACTGGACGATGGGGACGATTGCTCCCGAGCAAAGCAAAAACGTTTGCGAGGCGGTCAAAAGCGGCGTCGGAATCGCCGGCGCGCACGGCGGCATGTGCGATTCGTTCCGCAACAACACGGATTGGCAATTCATGACCGGAGGCCAATGGGTCGCGCATCCCGGCAACGACGGCGTGAACTACCGCGTCAATTTCACCGGCAAGCATTGGATCACCGACGGTCTGACCGACTACGACGTCTGCAGCGAGCAATATTACATGCACACCGATCCGGCGAACACGGTCCTGGCCACGACAAAATTTCCCGTTGCCGACGGCCCGCACGTTCCGAACGGCGACGTGCTGATGCCGGTCACGTGGACGAAGTTACTTGGCAATGGCCGCGTGTTTTATTGCGCGCTCGGCCACAACGCAAAAGTATTCGAGCAGCCTGAAACGCAGCGCATGTGTGCGCGCGGATTTTTGTGGGCCGCGCACGCCGAATCGTCCGCGACTTAAAAATTGGGTTTCGGAATTGTGACTCCGAAACCCCACCCCGCCACGTAGTTGTCGACTTTCACCAGAATTTTATTGATGCCGGCATTCAAGCGGACCGGAACCGAGTCGCTCGCCGGATTGAAGCTGCGGCGGATTTCGTTTGTGTGCACGAGCTTGCCATTCAGCCAGATTGCGATGCCGTCGTCGCTCCCGACCGCGAGAGTCGTTTCGCGCGCGTGGATCGATTCAATCTCCGCATAACCGTACGCGACGCACCATTCGTGTCGGCCGCAGACCTCCGCGAGATTCACCATGCCGCGCTTGCCGGCCCGGGTTTCGATCCATTTCAGCGTCTCGCCGTTCACTTTGTAGCGCGATTTCACGTCAATGCCGCCATCGCCGCGCTTTTTGAAATCCCCATCGAACGGAGTCTCCATCTCCAGCGAAATTTTTCCCGGCTTCGGACTTTTGAACGGCCCGAGCACCTGCCAGTTCTGGATCGCGTCTTCCTGTGCTTTTGCCGCGGCCGCGTCCCAACTTGCGCGGAGATCTTTCGGATTCACCGCGTCGAATTTTTTGCCGCTCGTCGGAACCAGCGTTTTCGCGTCCAGCTTCGGGAGCAGATCGCCGTGCGCCGCGATCAGTTCGTCGCACATCTCGACAATTTTGTCCGTCGTCAGCGTTGCGGCGGTAAGCGGGTCAAACATCGCGGCCTGGTAACAATGATCGCGGCGGCCTTCGAGCGCCGCGCGGATGAACAGCTCGTGCTGAGTGATGTGGGGCTGCATGTAGCCGACGAGCTGCGGCGGCAATTCGCCCACGGTCGTGAATTGCAGGCCGCTGCGGTCGACGAGCGTCGCGACCTCGGCGATGGCGCTCGCGGGAAGATTGCTGATCGCGCCGCGGTTGGGCATGTTGCCGTAAATGACGGTCGGTTTGCCCGTCACCATCGAATGAATGATCGTGCTGCCGTATTCGTGGCTGCGATGAACGGTAATCGGCTTGTTAGTTTTGCTGAAGACTTTGAGGCGCTCGAATTCGTCGACGATGCCGTCGCAGCGGCGCAGGTATTCGTCGATTGGCACATCGAATTTGTCGATCACATCTTTTCCGCGGGGAATGAAATACGGGCAGTACTCGGCGTTGTGTTCGCTGGATTCAGTGACGAAATAACCGAGGCGCTTCATGAGTTCGAAGCGGACTTTGTTTGAATTGTAAATCTCCGGCTTCTTCATCGCTTCAAAGAGGCGCGGATACAGATCGACGCCGTTCTTTTCGATCTTCAAATAAAACGCCATGTGGTTGATGCCGGCGCAGACGAACGCGACGTCTTCGGGCTTCTCGTCGATGTAACGCATGAGCTGGTTGAACGTACCTTGCACGCTATGGCAGAGTCCCACCGCGCGCACGCCGCTGGTGCGATCAATCGTCTGCATGTTCATCGACATCGGATTTGAATAATTGAGCAGCGTTGCTTTCGGACAGACTTTTTCCATATCCTGGCACAGGCCGCGGATCATCGGAAAGGTGCGCAGTGCGCGAAAAAAACCGCCGGGGCCGGTGGTGTCGGCGATGGTAAAATTCAGCCCGTATTTGCGCGGAATTTCAAAATCGACGAGCGTGCTGTCGAAGCCGCCGATCTGGACCATGTTGATCACAAAATCCGCGTCGCGCAGCGCTTCGCGCCGGTCGAGCGTCGCTTCAATCTTCGGCTTCGCCTCGAGCGCCTTCGCGACTTTGCGGCACAAATTCGCACCGACATCGAGCCGATCTTTGTCGACGTCCATGTACGCGAATGTGGCGTTTTTGAACTCGGGATAGCTCAAGATATCGCCGGTGAGATTTTTCGAGAAGACAATGCTCCCCGCGCCAATCATCGCAACTTTGATCATCGTTTAGCAGGCGGGGCAATTAGCCCGCCATCTCCCGCAAAAAGGAACGCCGAACTCAGCCGCAAAAACGCACGAGTTCTCAAGAATGGCGCTGCATTTGTACCACACTATTTCAGGCTCGTCGTGCGATCAACTTTTACTCGAAATGGCCAGCATCGCCACGCACTCGCATCACGTCGCGACTCATTTCTGCGCAATCCATATAAGGAGTTTTTCATGAATCGACGCCACTTTATCACCACAGCCGCGGCGGGCGCCGGCGGGCTGGCGATGTCCAGAGCCTGGACGGCGGACTCGCTGAAGGGCCGCACCTTCGCGACTCTGGCCGAAGCGCGCCAATCGCCGCGCGAGACGATCGCGTACGTGATGGGCGTGTATTCGGGCACGGGCATCGCGAAGCCGGATTATCTCGCGACCGTCGATCTTGATCCGGCGTCGAAAACGTACTCGCAAATCATTCACCGCCTGCCGATGCCCAACGTCGGCGACGAGCTGCATCACTTCGGCTGGAATTCCTGCGCAAGTTGCCACGGCAAGTGCGAGCGGCGTTACCTGATCGTGCCGGGACTGCTCTCCGGCCGCATTCACATCATCGACACTCAGGACGCGCGCGAGCCGAAACTGCACAAGGTCATCGAACCGGCGGAGATCGTGAGCGCGACGAAACTCACCGCGCCGCACACCGTTCATTGTCTCGGCGACGGGCGCATCATGATCTCAATGTTGGGCGATGAGAATTTAAATGGTCCGGGCGGATTTTTGATGCTCGATCCGGATTTTAAAATCGCCGGACGCTGGGAAGCCGACGCGAAAGGTATGAATTTTAATTACGATTTCTGGTATCAGCCCCGGCACAACACGATGGTCAGCAGCGAATGGGGAGCGCCCGCGACGACCCGCCCGGGTTTCAAGCTCGAGGATGTGAAGGCGGGAAAATACGGCCAGCATCTGCATTTCTGGGATTGGAAAGGACGCAAAATTTTGCAGAGCCTAGATCTCGGTGAGAAGGGCATGATTCCGCTTGAAGTTCGCTTTCTTCACAATCCCGACAGCGCGCATGGTTTTGTCGGCGCAGCGCTTTCGAGCGTGATGTGGCATTACTACAAGGATGGCTCGGCGTGGAAGGCCGATCCGGTGATCGAAGTGGAAGGCAAGAAGGACGTGAAGGGTTGGGATTTTCCGGTGCCGGGTCTGATCAGCGACCTTGTGGTCTCGCTCGACGATCGCTTCTTGTACTTTTCCAACTGGCTGCATGGCGATGTGCGGCAGTATGACATCAGCGATCCGGCGAAACCGAAACTGACCGGGCAAGTGTGGGTCGGCGGCGTGCTCGGCAACGCGCCGATGGTGAACGGCAAACCTACACGCGGCGGCCCGCAGATGCTGCAGCTCAGCCTCGACGGCAAGCGGCTCTACGTCACCGATTCGCTCGTCAGCAGCTGGGACAACCAGTTCTACCCGCAGATCGGAAAGCAGGGCTCGCTGATGTTGCAGCTCGACGCCGACACCGACAAAGGCGGCCTGAAGCTGAACGAGAAATTCGCCCTCGATTTCGGCGCGGAGCCCAACGGCCCGGCGCGCGCGCACGAGATGCGGTTTCCGGCCGGGGATTCGACCTCGGATGTTTGGGAGTGAGGCGAAGCCTGAAATGCCTGACGAACGTCACGAAGCGGCGCGACGTCCGCCAAGTCAATATTACGAAAATTATCGGCGAACTGTCGACGATCGATCGACTTGCTTCAAGCCACGGCTCCAACTTGTGCACTGCTGCACGTTAATACCGAATTAAAAATCGCATGGCTTCTTCGAATCGCGCCAACAAAAGCGCGGAACGGGCGTTCTGCTATTGGATCACGTGTGGAGATTCGATATGTCGCAGCCCGGTTCGGCGTCGCCTCTGGTCAGCCTGTTGTTCCGGCTTCGCAATGCGGCCTATGACAACGAATGGCTCGACGTTTACGAGATCCTATGCGCCAGAATGCGCGAGCTGAGCGATGACGATATCCGGCAACATGTGATCCGGTTTTATTCGAGCATCGAACAAAATGACGATGGTGTTGTCGAGCGCGATATTGCGGCTTTGCAATCGGAAATCTTCCGGCAGGCCCCGTTTTCCAGCAAGCGCGCGGACTTGACGCCGTTGCTGCACTCGCTGGCTATTTGAAGGTATTCGCGAACCTGGCGTTCTTATGGACTGCCATAGCCGGACAGAAAGATGAGCATTGGTTGCAGATATTGATCGAGTTTCGGGTTCGTGACGCACCTCTTGATTGGCATCCGTGAAAGGAATCCGTCGCCATGGCATTCATTTCAATCGTCACAAAGGCTCAGCCCCAGCCGAACATCTATGTCGAATCGTTGAAGATGTTCGGCCATGAAGTCGTTTGCTTCAGCCAACCCGCGCAGTGTGTGTCCCATTGTCTGAAACGGAGTCCCGATCTGATTATTTTGGAACTCTGTTCACTCGATCCATTCAACGAATTTCTGCCCTCGGAATTAAAACGGTTGCGACTCGATATTCCGGTTTTGATATTGAGTTCCAAGTCGCCATTGCAGTACGCACACTATCCAAATGTGGCGATTGTCGAGCCGGAGTGCATCTCAGCGTTTATCAACGTGGTTGAGGATCTCGCGAGCCACAAGAGCGCCCGAATTTAGACTCGAAGCGCGCCGCGGAAGCCTCGCGCTGCGTAGTAAGACTGCGCGCCGTTGTGGTAGATGAAAACCCGGTTGAAGCGGCGGTCGCCGAAGAGGGCGCCGCCGAGTTCGCGGAAATCAGCGGGCGTTTTCAGCCAGCTCGACGTTTTCGTGTCGAACTCGCCGAGTTTCTGCAACTCGTGATATTCTTCTTCGGTTAAGAGTTCGATGCCCATGGCTGCGGCCATTTCCAGCGCGCTGCTTTTGGGTTTGTGTTCTTTGCGGGAATCCAGAGCTTCGCGGTCGTAGCAGAGACTGGTGCGGCCTTTGGGCGATTCGGCGGCGCAATCGACGAACAGGAATTCGCCTGACTTTTTATCGTAAGCCACCACGTCGGGTTCGCCGCCGGTGCGTTCCATTTCGTGCAAGGAGAAACACTTTTCGGGATTCGCGTCGAGCATCGCTTGAACCTCGGACCACTTGAGGCCTTTGTGGCGAGACATGTTCTTCTCGAAGCGGGCTTTCAGCGTGGTCAGCAGCTTTTCGACCTGATCGGACGACAACGTGGACTTTGTTGGGGCCTTTTTCATTTGAAATCCTCATCCATTAACGCACGCACATACTCGCGCGGGGCGTTCAATACGCTACGGCGAAAAATTATTTTTTCATGCAACTCTTTGAATGAATTTGGATTGCAGTTTTAGAACGACGTGCGCAAAAAATCTGCGTCCAGTTTCGCTGAGGCTAATTGTCTTAGTATATATGAGGAGAGGGCGCGATTACGGCGTGCCGCGCGCGGTGGGCGGAGTGAGATTGTATTTGTCGTAGAGCCGCTTCCAGTAGGTCTTCCAATACTCGTCGTAGTAATCCTGCGCGGCGGTATCGATGTGTTCGAGCAACGCGACCTTTGGCGCGCTGGCGACGTCGTAGCCTTTGAGATGCTCGGTGCCTGCGCGCTGGCGCGGTGAAACGAAGCGCCACTCACCATCGCCGAGAACCTCTTCGCAGAGTTTCGCCAGCAGCGGATCGTAGGTTTTCAACTGTGCGCGCGTGTGGATGTGGTTGTGGTCGTGGTCCATCGTGCGGTTGGTGTCGAACCAGTCCTGCACGCCTTCGGCCCAATATTCGGCGCGGTTGGATCCGGCGTAGGTTTGTTTCTTGCCGCCGAAAACGATCAGCACTTTGTCATTTTTGGTGACGGTGGCTTTCGCCGTGGTGGGCTTGCCATTGACGAGGATATCGCCGCCGTCGAGGCACTTTTCGAGTAACTCGGGCGCCTGTGCCGGGAACGCTTTGACCAGCGCGTCGTACAAGTTGACGGGATCGTTACTTTTGACGCGGCGGAATCGTTGCGCGGCGTAGCCGTCGTTGTAGAGATCCTTGGCTTTCACATTTTTGAACGCGGCGTCGAGACGATCCTCGAATGTGCGATCGAAACCGGTGCCCTGGATGACGTGGCCGAATTCGTGGATCAGAATGCTTTCGAGTTCCATGCCGCCCTCGTATTCCATCACGTCTTCTTCGGAAAACAGGAACGTCGGATGGCCATTTTTCTGCGTGAGAAAGCCGCGGTTGCGCCAGTTGTAAAAATCGAGATCCTTGCCTTTCTTGTCGGATGAAAACTGAGGCATGTCCGAGACCAGCTCGTCGTGGCCGACCAGCACACAGAGCGTTTTGCTGTCCCGGATGCGGCGCGCGACGGCCGGCGCCATGTTCTGCATCACCTTGGCGAAGAGGTATGCGGCTTCGCGGTGCGCGAAGTCTGAAACGCGGCTGGAACTGGCGATGAGAATGTTTTGCGCGAACGTGGTCTTTTTGTAAAAGGCGGCATCGAGCGTGTAATCGCGAGCGATGTCGGGCGTGAGCGGTTGGACATCGTGGTCGGGAATGATGAGCGGCGGCGGCGGGTTCGGCAGAAGATCGATGGGCTTGAGGCCGCGCTTGTATGCGCCGAAATTGCTCTTGCCCGGTTCGTAAGGCGCAGTGAATGCGACGTCGGCGATGGGCGTGATTCGGTCTTCGAGACCGGTGCACCAGAAACAGGCGTTCACAAAAAGACGGCGCATGTCGTCGTTCTTAAAATCATCGCCGTTGCCCATCGTGGTGGTGAAAACGCGCGCTGCTTTACCCGAGGCCCCCGTATACGTCTTGATCCAGGCTACGGGAACGGGCGGCTTTTTCGGGTCGGGGGCGTCGGTGGGTTTCAGGCCCTGCAGCGGCTGGCCCATCAGCAGCGGACGGCTGTCGCCTTCCAGTTCAGTGACTTTATACGCGTGTGACTGGGCCCAGACTTTTTCGATGCCGCGCAGAATGGGATGATCTTTCATCTCGGGCACGATATTGCCGAGCGTGCTCTGCCCGTGGTAGCCGCCGTAATGGTCGATCCAGGTTTCGCCGAGCACCTGGCGGCCGAAGCCGCCTTTGAAATCGTTGTGCGGCCCACGCCACGCCCATTTGGAAAAATTATCCTTCTGATCGCGGTCGTAATCGAACGCGTGCGTGGCCGTGCGCAGACCGATCACAGGCCGGCCAGACTCGACGTAATCCACAAACTTCGCCATCTGCGAATCGGGCAAGTGGCGGAAACGGAGAAAGCAGACCATCAGGTCGGCGGTCTGGAGCGCGTCGAGCCCGGGAATGTTGTTTTCCACCGGGGGATCAATTTCGCCGGTGCGCGGATTGATGGCAAAAAGAACGGTGCATTTAAACCCGTGGCGTTCAGCGAGGATTCTCGCCATGGCCGGCATGGATTCTTCGGAGCGGTATTCTTCGTCGCCGGTAATAAAGACGATGTGCTTGCCTTTGCCGGGACCGTCTGCGCCTTCAAACGTGAGCCACGGCATTTCGCCGGCGCGAGCGGCAGCCGTCATAACCGCGGTAAAAACGAGCGACAGAAGCAAGCGGGACACGTGGCGATCTCCAGGCCGGGCGATAGTTCAGTGTAAACGGGAGGCGGCAAGAGATTGCGACATTGAGGTGCGGAAATGCGACAGACGTATGTCTCGCAGATTACTCTTTGGGGGCTTTATTCGTCCACGCCATCTTCAAGGCTTGGCGCAGCGTCGGGGCGGTCGCGGTCGTCAGCTCCACTTGAGTGCAACCGCGGAGACCCCAGGCGCCTTTGCAGGGCTTGAATCGCTGAGGCGCGCGGTTCAGCCAGTCATTCTGTTGTTCGGGCGTCAACATCAGCACGCAGAACGTTTCTTCAAAGTTCAGCGTCGCAAAAATTTTACCGCCGACGCGGAAGTCCGGATGGCCCATGTGCTCGCTTTCGATCGCGTCCGGCAGGCTGAGCGCGAGTTTTCGGAATTGTCTGGCGGTCACTTTAGATTCCTCGCTAGCCGCGCCCATTATAAAAACACGGACGGCCGCCAAGTTGCAGCACCAGATGCACCACCAATTCGATCGCGATGAAGACAACTCCGCCGATCCACCACGAAGGGCCATGTTCGGGGTGGAAATTGGAGAGCGAAATGGCCGTGTAATACATCGCATACGCGAAGACGTTTCCAGCCACGAACCACATGACCAGGCGCGCGACGATCTGAACGGCGCGGCCTTCTGGAATGCGCGGACGCAGAAAGTTTAGGAAGAAAATTTCGACCCAGTGGCCGCCGAACGAGGGCCAGAACACTATGAGTGTCGCCAGCGGCCACAGCGAAAGGCCGCCCCAGCGATGCGCGAGCACGGCGCCGATGCCAATCGCGATCAGGCCCGTGCGCAGCAGCGTATTGCGAAGCGGTTCCCGATAGGGCTGCCAGGAAGGTGCCATTGGCGGCGTATTCTAAATTCCCGGCGATTTAATGGAACTGCCGATACGCTCCGTTACGCTCTAAAAATCAGGCTCACATAACGAGGAAAAACGCACATGCCACTCTCCGCGCTGAATCTTCCGCAGGTCGATCCAACTCCGATTTTTGAAATCTTTCGCGGCAGCTACGCCACCGAGCTTCTCGCCGCGGCCGTCGCGCATTTCAAAGTCTTCGAGCGCCTCAAAGACGGGCCGCAATCGTTTGATGCGCTGCGCGCGAAGTGCGAATTGGCCGAGCGGCCGGCGGTGGTCTTATTCACGGCGCTGCGAGCGATGGGGCTGCTCGGAACGAACGCGAAGGGCGAACTGGAGCTAACGGCGCAGTCGCGCGAACACCTCGTGCCGGGCGGGGCATTCGACGTGAGCGGTTATGTGGGGCTGGTTGCGGAGAGCGGCGGCGTCAAAGAAATGGTCGAGCGGCTGCGCACGAATAGGCCGGCCGGCGCGGACAAAGAGAAAGGCGCGGCGTTCATCTATCGCGAAGGCATGGAGTCGGCGATGGAAAAGGAAGCCAGCGCGCGGCATTTGACGATGGCGCTGGCCGGGCGAGCGAAGAACTGCGCTCCCGCTCTTGCACATGGCGTAGCACTCAGTGGAACGAAAGTGCTACTGGACATTGGCGGCGGGACGGGCATCTACAGCATCGCCTGCTTGCAGAAAAGTCCATCACTGAAAGCCATTGTCTGGGACCGGCCGGAAGTGCTGAAAGTTGCGTCAGAAATGGCGCGGGATTACGGCGTCAGCGAGCGGCTCGAGTGC
>Ga0265314_10001650_pt1 | contig 24431 bp, 20 predicted proteins | sample 4126metaG_FD_203106 | JGI IMG/M metagenome (GOLD analysis project Ga0265314, IMG submission 203106) | Rhizosphere microbial communities from Carex aquatilis grown in University of Washington, Seatle, WA, United States - 4-1-26 metaG | ecosystem: Host-associated > Plants > Roots > Rhizosphere >... | reverse complement strand
AAATTCCACGATCTGCGAACGGCTGCGAATCGTGCTCAAGAGCCCAGCCTGATTTGCCGTGACGAGGATCAGGTAACTCCCCGCCGGCGGCTCCTCGAGCGTTTTGAGCAGCGCATTTTGCGCCGGGCCCTCCATCAGCTCCGCCTCATCGACGATGAAGAACTTCCCCCGCCCGCGAAAACTCCGCTTGGCCATCTTGGACTCGGTTCCACTTGCCGGGTCGCCGGTGATCTCCCCGCGGATGACCTGGATCGAAATCGTCGTCCCCATCGACTTGCCCGCGCGGTCGTGCATGCGGATCAGTTCCTTGGTCACGATGTGCAGATCCGGATGGGCCCCCGCGCCGGCCGGCCCAATGGCCTTGCACGAGTCGCACACGCCGCAGGGAACCGTCAGCTCGAAATTTTTGGCCAGGTGCACAATCGGGTACGCGAGGGTCCCGTTTGCCACCTTTTTTGGTTGGTCGCACAAGACCGTCTTTGCGAATTCCACCGCCGTCGTGAATTTTCCCACACCGGCCGGGCCGGCAAAAATCCAGGTACTCGCGAGGCGTCCGGACGCAATCGCCCGTTGAATCTGACCCATTGCCCGGCTTTGACCCTGAATTTCAAGCATGCGGGGAGGATATATTCTCGGGCCCCGGGTCGCCACTTTGTTCCCCATCCCCTGAATATTCGTATTTCGGATATCGGGCGGGACCGGCCGACGAATATAATGGGGTATAGAGGAAATACCATGACCCGTGCCGCTGTCCAGATCGCGCTAGACGAACCGCAACCGGTGATGCGTTACACCGGCCACGTCACCTATATCTACGCGTTCGACATCGCCTACGAACTCGCCCGCAAACCGATCGCCACCCTCCTCGGCCAGCCCGTGGCGCAATTTCAGATCGACTCCAACAAGCGCGCCCCCCGGCAACTTTTCTTCCATCGCCCTCACATGGTCCGACTTCCGCCGCTGGAGCGCATTGGCCCGCAGGGACCCATCCGCATTGAACCGCAGGTCAAGATTTTCTCCATCGGCGGCATTTCGATCACCGTCCGCGTCCCTTTCGATGTCGGCTCCATCACCGAGCTCGTCGATTACCACGACATGGTCTTCACCAATGGTCTGAGCCTGCATGATGAGGTGCTGAGTCTCGCCGAGGAAGTCCGGCGCGATCTCGCCGCCTATCTGATTCGCCCGGTGGAGCGCCTTGCGCCGGAGGAAGCCTACACCGTCTTTTGCATTACCTCGCCGCTAAACACCGCCGCGGGGGTGCGTGTTGCCACGGAGGATTGGCTCGATGCCAACCGCCGGCAGGTCGCCGCGCTGCTTACGGAAGAGCGCGACATTTCGCACCTCTCGGATCAGGAATCAGATGAGACCACCAGCCGGTATCTTTCCTACTACGATCATGACCTGGTCGTGGTGGACTGGGATGCGGCCCTGATCATCGATGAGAACCGTTACATCGATGAGATGGTCTACCTGATGGAGCTGGCGAACCTGCAACTGGCGGAGCTCGAGGCCTATGACGGCCTGCTCGACGGCGTCATCGACCGCTCCTACCGCGATGTTTCGGCAAGCGACCATATTCAGGGCATGCGCCGCTGGACCGGCCGCAAGACGCTGAGCGACCTGCGCGAACTGCGCATCGACCTTGCCCGGCTCTCCGATGAACTCTCGAACATCACCAAATTCTTCGGCGACTGGCACCTGGCGCGGATTTACCAGGCCCTCGCCACCCGCTTCCACCTCGCCGACTGGCACAAGACCACGGATGAAAAGCTCAAGACGCTGGATGATCTTTATCAGCTTTTGCAGGCCGACCGCAACAACCGCTACATGCTGATCCTGGAGATCACGATCGTGCTGCTGTTCGTGATCGACTTGCTGATCCTCCTCCGCAGCATGCATTAAGAGCCGCACAATAGAATTCCAAGAGCCCCGGATGGAAATCCGGGGCATTCGCTTTCACAATGCATGTATGCCGCGATTCGAGGGCGGCGATCCCCGGCTGATGGAATTTTCCATGCCTTACGAATCCCAACGCCCGCCACCCGAGAAGCGCACCTTTACCTCCCCGGTGATCGAGGCGGCCATCGGGGAGACCGCGGCGCGCATCAAAGACCCGGAACTGGCCTGGCTTTTCACCAACTGCTTCCCGAATACGCTCGATACGACGGTGCAATTCACGCCCGACGACGGCAGCGGCCGCCCCGACACCTTCATCATCACTGGTGACATCGCCGCCATGTGGCTGCGCGACTCGACCAACCAGGTCTGGCCCTATCTGCCCTTCGCCAAGGAATGCCCGAAGCTGCGCGACCTCTTCCGGGGCCTCATCCGCCGCCAGGCCAAATGCGTGCTGCTCGACCCCTACGCCAACGCCTTCTACCGCGACTCTGCAAAAATCAGCCAGTGGAAATCCGACCACACCGAGATGAAGCCCGGCGTCCACGAACGCAAATACGAGCTCGATTCGCTCGCCTCGGTCCTGCGCCTCGCCACCGGCTACTATGAGGTCACCGGCGACAGCTCGCCTTTTGACGATGAATTCTTACAAGCCGTCCGTCTGATCGTCGACACCATCCGCTATGAACAAGCCGGCACGCCGGAACAAATCCATCCGCGTTATTCCTTCGGCCGCACCACCGCCAACGCCACCGACACCCTCGGCTGCGGCGGTCACGGCAACCCCTGCAAACGCACCGGCATGTCGCGCTCCCCCTTCCGCCCTTCCGACGATTCCACCATCCTCCAATACCACATCCCCGCCAACGCAATGGCCGTCGTCGCGCTTGATAGAACCCACGGGCTTTTGACGCATCTTCTACAGCAGTTGTCGCCGAAAATCTCGACAAACGCCGAGCTTGGCACACTTGCACGCGCGTGCGTCGAGCTCGCTATGACCATCGAATCAGCAATCGAGACCTCTGGCGTTTTGCACGGCGATCCCGGCATGAGCCTTTATTGCTATGAGACCGATGGCTTCGGTTCGCAGATTCTCATGGATGATGCGAACGTCCCCAACCTCCTCTCGCTTCCATATCTCGACTACTGCATCGCCGAACCAGGGATCTACCAAACCTACCAGAACACCCGCCGCTTCATCCTCAGCGACGCCAACCCCTACTTCCACAAAGGCTCCGCGGTTCCGCAGGGTGCCGTCGGCGGCCCGCACATCGGCCAGGGCTGGATCTGGCCCATGTCCCTTATCACCCAGGCCATCACCTCCACCGACGATGCCGAAATCCTCCAATGCCTGTACACCCTCAAATCCACCCACGCCGGCAAAGGCTTCATGCACGAAGCTTTCTGGAAAGACGACCCCTCCCGCTACACCCGCGACTGGTTCGCCTGGGCGAACTCGTTCTTCGGCGAGTTGATCCTGCACGTGGCGGAAACCCGTCCGCATCTGCTCGGCGAAATGATCTGAGGGATGGATTGAGAAGGCATGGACCAGGTTCTCGAATACTTCAATCCTAATAAGCCACAAGGGCGAAATGGCCTGGCGATCCTGGCATTGATTCTCGCGATTCTGGCGGTTCTGGGATCGTGCCTGATCCTTCCCGGGCTGCTTTTTTCCGCCGCGGCACTCTGGTTTTCGCTGAAGGCACTCAAGCAAATTGACCACGAGCGGGAAATCGTCGCGTATTCGCTGGCTCAGTTTGCATTCCTGCTGGGGGGCCTGGTGTTCGTGGCGTCGCTCCTGCTGGCGGGAATCGCCATCGCCGCGCGGCTGCATGTGGGGTGACTTTTTTTACCGGCTGGGCATGGTGGCCGGTTGTGTCGCCGTCCAATCCGCGACTTTCTGCGCCGCCGTGTGCGCCGCCTCCCGGCTCTCTTCCTTGGCCTTCTCCAACGCGGGCTTTACCTGGGTGGCCGCTTCGGTGGCCGCCGCCTTGAGATCCCGCCCCGCGGCTTCGACATCCTGCTTGAGCCGCTCACCCGTTGTGCCGGCCGCGGGCGACGTGGCGGTCGACGCCGAATTGCCGCAACCAGCGAGGAGCACCGCCACCAACGCCAGGATACAGGTTTTGTCCATACGTCACCTTCCACCAGTTTAAACGCTGCACGGGATTATACGGGGTCATTTTGCGATCGGATGGCTGAGCCGGAAAAAAGATTCACGACGTGACGAATTCCAGGAACATATTGGACGCCGAGGGATTGTTCTGCCCATCGCCGCTGTAGACGGCCACGAGGCGGTGGGTACCGCGGGTGGCCAGGGAGGTGGTGAGGCGCGCCGAGCCGTCGGCGCCCACGGGGACGGTCGCGATGATTTGATTTCCGTCCTTGAAGGTAATGGTGCCGGTCGGCTGGCCTTGCGCCGGCGGCCGGATGCCGACGTTGACGGTCAGTGCGATGAGCTCGCCGGGCGCCACGAAACCAATCGACGGCCCGCGCAGGGTCGTGAACGTCGCCGCCTTGTTCACATTGAAACTCCGCGGCTGGGCGGCACTGAATTGAAATTCCCCATCGCCCGAATAGACCGCGGAGAACGCATGGGATCCCAGCGCGGACACGGGAATGGTGAGCGTCGCATGGCCCGACGGATCGACCGGCACATCTCCAATGGCCACGCCGCGGTCGAGAAACGTGATGATTCCAGTGGGCGGGGCGCTTGGCGAAAAGCGCGTCGTCACCGAGGCATCAAGCTGCAGGTCCTGCCCGACGACCGGGGCGCTGGCATTGCTCGAAAGGGCCACGCGCGTGGGGGCGGCGGTGATCTGCAGGGGGAATGGCGCTGAAACCAGCGAGGTGTGATTCGCATCGCCTGAGTAAGCAATCGTGCATTCGTACGCCCCGAGCCCCAGGCCGGCCACGATAAACTTCATCCGGCCGGTGTTGTCCACAGCCACACTGCCCAGCACGTTGTTGTTGGCATCCAGCAGGGTGGCGGTGCCGGTGAAGGGAACGCTGCGGTCGGCGGTGGAGCGGAGGCTCGCCGAAAGGGTGACGGTTCCGCCAAACACCGCCGCCCCGCCGGTGCGCGGCGCGGTGATGGTGGTGACGCCCTGGGTAATGGTCAGCTGGAAGGGATCAGACAGCGGGCTCGGCAGCGCGGCGTCGGAGGCCTGCAGGGTATAGGTGCCCGCGAGCGGAATCGAGAGCGCGCCAAATTTGGCCAGGCCGTTCCGGGTGGTCAGCGTGGTGATGCCGGTAAGCGAACCGCCCCGTGGCCCGGAGGTAAGCGCAAGAGAAACCGCAGAGGCGTCGCCGGGGAGAACGTTGCCGAACTGGTCCTTAACCGCAACACTCACCGCCGGCGCGAACTGCTTTCCGACGGGCTCTGAGAGCGGATGCTGCGTCACCACCAGATGGGCCGACGCGCCATCCGGCGAAACGGCGAACAGCGCCGATGCAACCGGTGAAAGGCCTTCCGCCGATACCTGCAATTTGTAATTGCCGGCACTGGTCACGGAGAAATCAGAAAAGACCGCCTCACCGGCGGTCGCAACGATCGTGGTTGTGCCGGCGGTGTGCCCGGTGCCGGCGATGGCGATTGTGATCGCGGCGTTGCTGCCGGTATCCAGGACGCCGGCTGATGTGAAGATGTCGATGGTGATTGGCGCGGCAAACGCCTGGCCCGCGATGATGGCGCCGGGTTGCCCGGTGAAGACCAGATGGTCGACCGGTGTGGTTCCGGCATTCCGGCGAAGGTCCGCTTCAAAGATCCAGGGAAAGGGGACGGTGCTCATGAGCCGGCGCGATTCGAGAAACTCGATGCCCTGGGTACCTGCGCGCGGCAAGGCGCGTTTCCGCCGGCGGGTTTGAATCCTGCGGAGCGCCGCGGTGGTATCGTCGAGGGCTGCGGGCGCAGCATTTAACGCTGCCTTCTGGACGGCAGGCTTTATCGGCGCGGAGTGATCTCTTTGCGGCCGGCGCACGGTGATCCCACTTCAAACGCGTTGTCGTTCCTTGCAGAGGTATTGTGTCTGCGGTAACCCCTTCTGTTCAAGCCTTTTGTCGCCGAATAAGCGATTCTTAAACATGCCGTTCCTGCGCTCTCTGGGAATTCGTTTTTAGGACCGTCGCGGCAAGCGTGATTCGCACCCTCCCACCACAGGGGCCCGCGGCGCGCAACTCCCTATAAAAGTGCAACTTAATCATGTGAATCCCCGATTCTGCCTCTCGCGAAACGACGATTCACCTTGCTCCGGCACATCGACTTCTGTACCATCCATGGCTCAGAAACTGCCAAACTTGGATTGGTTTCAGCGGGGACGTTCCCGGCGCCAGATTCCCCCCGCCCGTCTGTTTTTTCGCATTAGGAGTATGCTCTCATGGCTAAGATTCGTGTAGCGATCAACGGTTTCGGCCGCATCGGCCGTCTGGTTTTTCAGGCCTTGTGCGATCAGGGCCTGCTGGGGAAGGCGATTGACGTGGTTGCGGTGGTCGATGTATCCACCGATGCGGATTATTTCGCTTACCAGATCAAATACGATTCAGTCCACGGCCGGTTCAAGCATGCCGTTTCCACTGAAAAATCCGATCCCTCGAAGGAAGAAAACGACACGCTGGTCGTCGAAGGCCACAAGGTCAAGTGCGTGGCAGCCGTCAAGGACCTGGCGCATCTTCCGTGGAAGGACCTCAACGTCGACTATGTGATCGAGTCGACAGGTCTGTTTACCGATTCGGAAAAAGCCAAGGGCCACCTCGCCGCGGGCGCCAAGAAGGTGATCATCTCCGCCCCGGGCAAGGGCGAAGTGAAGACCCTCCTCATCGGCGTGAACCATGAGGAATATGACCCCGCCAAGCACCACATCGTTTCGAACGCCTCCTGCACCACCAACTGCCTCGCGCCGCTGGTGCATGTGCTGCTCAAGGAAGGCATCGGCATCGAGACCGGCCTGATGACGACGATCCACGCTTACACCGCCACGCAGAAAACGGTTGATGGCCCGTCCAAGAAGGATTGGCGCGGCGGCCGTGCGGCGGCGATCAACACGATTCCCTCTTCCACCGGCGCTGCCAAGGCCGTCGGCGAAGTGCTCCCGGCCACCAAGGGGAAGCTCACCGGCATGTCCTTCCGCGTGGCGACGGCCGACGTCTCGGTCGTGGATCTCACCTTCCGAAGCGAGAAGGACACCTCGATCCAGGAAATCGACGCCCTCATGAAAAAGGCCTCGGAAACCTACCTGAAGGATATCCTGGGCTATTGCAATGAAGAACTGGTTTCGACCGATTTCATCCACGACCCGCGCTCGTCGATTTATGACAGCCTGGCGACCGTGCAGAACAACCTGAAGGGCGAGAAGCGCTTCTTCAAGGTGGTGAGCTGGTACGACAATGAATGGGGTTATTCCAACCGCGTGATCGACCTCATAAAGTTCATGGCCAAGAAAGATGGGAAGCTTTAATCCCGTCTCGTTCGCCGTGGCTCGCGGTTGAGCGGCGGTGAAAACCAAAAAGGCAAAAAGCGAACCGCCGCGGACGGCACGAAACGTTCGCGGCGGTGCTTTTTTTGAATCCGCCTGTTTGACGAGGCGAATTCCTAAAAAACCTTACCCAACCCCTCTACCCGGGAGAATGAGCAAATAGCTTACCAAGCGGTTTGCCGGCGTTGGCTTCATTAAAACCAAGGTCGACCCGGACAGTCTGGCGGGAACTGAGGAAGCCATCGCGACGGCTTGCCTCAGCCGATGAATCGCTGCGTTATTCCGCCGTACGAATCGATCCGCCGGTCCCGGAGGAACGGCCAATGCCGGCGCGTTTCTTCCTGCACTTTTGGATCGATCGGCGCGATCAGAATCTCTTCGTTTTCGCGCGACGCCTTCTGCAGAATCCGGCCGAAGGGATCCGCGATAAACGAACTGCCAAAAAACTCGATTCCATCCTCGCCGCCGGGCACGCCGGCGATTTTTTCCAGGCCGACGCGATTGGGCGAGGCGACATAGACGCCGTTGGAGATCGCATGGCCGCGCTGCACGGTTTCCCACGCGCTGCACTGGGCGTCGCCGAAGCCCGCCTTCTCCTTGGGATGCCAGCCGATCGCCGTGGGATAAAACAGCACGCTGCAATCCTGGAGCGCGGTAAGCCGGGCGCCTTCGGGATACCACTGGTCCCAGCACACCAGGACGCCGACGCGGCCGAAGCGCGTGGCGAAGGTTTTGAATCCCAGATCGCCGGGCGTGAAGTAATATTTTTCGTAGTACAGGGGATCATCAGGGATGTGCATTTTTCGATAGATCCCGACCATGGATCCATCGGCATCGAGCACCGCGGCGGTGTTGTGGTAGATCCCCGCGGTGCGGCGCTCAAAGAGCGACGCGACGATGGCGACCTTGAGTTCCTTTGCGAGTTTCGAGAGGGTCTCGGTCGATGGGCCCGGGATCGCCTCGGCGAGGTCGAAAACCGCCGGATCCTCGCGCTGGCAGAAATACTGCGACCGGAAAAGCTCCTGGGTGCAGATGACCTGCGCGCCGCGGCGGGCGGCCTCGCGAATCCGCGCGATGACCTTGTCCATGTTTGCCTGCACGTCCGCCGAGCAGGTCATCTGAATGATGCCGATGTTAAAAGCCGATTGCGCTGCCATGCTGGCTCCAGAAAAGTGCGAGATTGGATTATAGAACACAACCCGCGCCGCGGGCGAGCGAGAGCGCTCTTTCGCCGGATTTCCTTTACAAAATCTTTCCGCCCCGTCGATACATGGAATTGATTGCGCGCCGTCCCGCCGGGGGTCGCTCGCGGAATTTTTGCGGAAAGGACTCCCAAAATGCCCCTCCTGCTCGACGACCGTCAGCCCGCTTTGCCTCCCTATCTCACCTCCGATTCAACGCTTGGCGACTACCTTTCATGGGTGCAGACGCAACTGCCCGAAGGGCGTGTGCTGACGCAGATCCGCCTCAACGAGGTGCTACTTGATTCCGCGCAGCTTGCCGCCGTCCGCAAGAATACCCTCGCTTCGGGCATCCTTTCGCTGACCACCGCCGACCGCCGGGAGCTGGCCCTCACGACCCTGGGCAAACTCGCCGCCCTCGTCCAATGGCTCGCCCCGCAGCACAAAGAAGTTGCGGCCACCCTGGAGCGCGGCGACATCCAGCCGGCGCTCAATCGCCTCCAGGAACTCATCTCGGCGTGGCAGCAAATACAGTCCGCATATGCCAACCTCGCCAAGCTGCTGGAAATTTCCCTCGCCGAATTGGCCGTCGGCGAATTGAAGGGCGATACGGTTCTCCAAGAGTTCTGCAACCAGCTGGGCGAGATTCAGACGGCGCTCCAGGCCAAGGATTTTGTCCTCCTGGCCGACATCCTGCAGTATGAAATGGACGCGGCGGTCACCCACTGGATCAACCTTCTGAGCGCGACGCTGGGTGTCGCCGACCCCGCAGCCTGCGAGGCACGGTAAACAATCCAGCGCGGCCCGGCGCTTCCCGGCGCGGCTGCCTTTTACTTTCAAATCGGGGGTATCACCGAGGCGCTTCGACGCATCAAAAGGAGTGTCGCAGCGGCGGCTGATTCCGCTTGTGCCAAGTTTGATAAAAAGGATAATGTGCGTGGTTGGGGATTTTCGAGCTGAGTTTTTGTCGCTCACACGCGCCACATGAAAGGGCCGACGTTGGCTATTTCCTTCGATGCGGAGAATTGCCGGAACCTGGATACCGCGATGGCGGCGGAGTGGCTCTGCACCAACGGCCTGGGCGGATATGCCTCGGGGACCGTCGCCGGCGCCAACACGCGCAAATATCATGGGCTGCTGGTGGTGGCCGCCAAGCCGCCGGTGCAGCGGTATGTGGTGCTCTCGCGCGTGGAGGATCGCATCGTCAGCGGACCGGTTTCCAGCGGCAATGGCGGCAATGGCGGCGGCGGCTCGGGAAGCGCGGCAATTTACGATCTTTCCACCAATGAATTCGCCGACATCATCCACCCCCAGGGGTACAAACAGCTGGTCGCGTTTGAACTTCGGCATGGGCCGGTGTGGCGGTATCAGCTGGGCGATGCGATCGTCGAAAAGTCGATCACCCTCGTGCATGGGCAGGATGCGGTGATCGTCCGCTATGACCTGATATCCGCGGGGAGCGCCGGCCCGCTCAAGCTTCAGATGCAGCCCATGCTCGCGGGGCGGGATTTTCATGCGACCATTCAGCTCCATCAGCGGCCGTGGTGGACGGTCTCCATGCAGACCGGCAATGCGCTGGCGCTATCAGCGCCCGAATGCCCGGTGAAGCTGGTGCTCTCGCACAACGCGGACAAATTTCATGTGAACGCCTGCTGGTGGTACAACTTCACCTTCCGGCAGGAACGGCAGCGCGGCTATCCGGACCGTGAAGATCTCTGGACGCCGGGCGTGCTTGAGTTCACGCTGACGGCAGGCAATCCCGTCGGCTTTATCGCCTCCACCCGCGCGATTCCCTGGAGCCGGCAGCAGGAATTGATTGACTCCGCCAAGACACGCTACCAGGGCCTCGCGCACGCGTTTGACCGCATCGATCCGCAGGACGAATTGCTCTCAACGCTTTCGGTGGCGGCCGACCAGTTCATCGTCGCCCGGGCGGCCGAAGTGCCGGCCACCCAGCCGAATGGCGCGGGCGCCGCAAACGCCTCGAACACCGGCAAATCGGTGATCGCCGGTTATCCCTGGTTTGAAGATTGGGGCCGCGACACATTTATTTCGCTTGCCGGCCTGACACTGGTCACCGGCCACTTCGATGTCGCCCGCTCGATCCTCGCCACCTTCGCCGACCACATGCGCCGCGGCCTCCTGCCCAATCGCTTCCCCGACAAATCCTTTACCCCGGATTACAACACCGTCGATGCATCGATGTGGTACGTGCATGCGGCGTATCAATACTGGCGCTACAGCGGCGATCTGCCCTTCCTCACCAAATACCTGTATCCGAAACTCTGCGAAATCATGGAGTGCTACCGCGATGGCACGGACCTGGGCATCCGCATGGATTCCGACGGCCTGATTCGCGCCGGTGACGGCAACCACCAGCCCACGTGGATGGACGCCAAGATCGGCGACTGGGTGGTCACGCCGCGGCACGGCAAGCCGGTCGAAATCAATGCCCTGTGGTATTCCAACCTGCGGATCATGGCGCTGCTCTCTGAGCATGCCGGCGACGCGGTGCGGGCGGCTGGTTTTGCGGCGCTGGCCAACCGGGTCGGACAGATCTACGAGAAGCGCTATTTCAACGTCGAGACGCAGTGCCTCTTTGACGGCATCGCCGACGATGGCACGCCGGATCCGTCGATTCGCCCGAACCAGGCGATCGCGGTGGCGGTTCCCTTTTCGCCGCTCTCGCCGAACGCGCAGAGCGCGGTGATTGCCGCATGCCAGAAATACCTGCTCACACCGATGGGCCTGCGGACGCTCGCTCCGCCGCCGCCGCCGGGTTCGCCTTCGTACCATGGCCGGTGTGCCGGCGACCAGCGGGCGCGCGACATGGCGTATCACCAGGGAACGGTGTGGCCGTGGCTGATGGGGCCGTTTGTGACGGGATACGTGAAAGCCCGCGGCGCCGCGGGCTCGGCCGCCCTGGCCGGAGCGCGGCGCGAGGCGGCATCGCTGCTGGCGCCGTTCCGGGCCCATCTTCACAAGGCGGGACTGGGGTCGATATCCGAGATCGCCGACGGCGACTCCCCGCACACCCCGCGCGGCTGCCCGGCGCAGGCCTGGTCGGTCGCCGAAGTGCTGCGGTCGTATTATGAGGATGTCCTCGCGAAAGCCCCGGCCTGGCCGCACGAAATCGATACCCCCGCCCCCGCAGCGCGGGCAGCGGAACCCGTCATGTGAACGCGAATTCCCTCGTGCCTCGCTGACGCTTGGGGCTCTGTTTGGACTATGCCCCGCGCACATGGTAAACCAGTCGCGTGGCACAATCTCTCAAATCCACCGCATCCGCACGGACCTGGACGGACGCCCAGCGCCGCGCCATCGACCACGATGGCGGCGACATGCTCGTTTCCGCGGCCGCCGGCTCGGGCAAGACGTCGGTGCTCTCGGAGCGCTGCGCCCGGCTGGTCTGCGATGGTGCGGCGGGCTGCGGCGTGGAAAACCTGCTGGTCCTCACCTTCACCGAAGCCGCGGCCAACGAAATGAAAACCCGCATCGCCGCGGCGATTCAGGAGCGGCTTTCGGCGGCCCGCAGCGCTGATCGCCGGCGGCTGCTGCGCCAGGCGGCCATGATCGACCGCGCCGCAATCTGCACGCTCGATGCTTTCTGCGGGCGCATCCTCCGCCAGCACTTTCACGAGGCGCAGGTTGATCCGGCCTTTGACATCATCGCCGAGGACGAAGCGCGGCTGCTCCGCGAGGATGTGCTCGATGACGTGCTGGCCCGCTGGCATAAAAAAAGCGATCCCGACGAAAAGGCCTTTGCCGATTTCTATGAAGCGTACGCGCAGGGGCGCGATTCAAGCTGCCGCGAATTCATCCTTGACCTGCACCGCATGCTGGCGACGACCGCCGATCCCGCCGCCTATATCCGTTCGGCACGGATGAAATATGCCAACATCGCCGGGGGCGCGGTCGCGACTTTCGACGGCTTCCTGCAGCACACGCTGCTCAAGCGAATGCGTTTGGCTGAAGCGTTCGCCAGCCGCGCCGCGGCCCGCGTCGCAAAGTTCACCGGCACGGGCGCCATGAGGGCCGCCCTCCTCGAGGCACGCAATGGCATCAAGGAGGCGGCCGACCTGATCGAAGCTGATGGCCGCGAGGGCTGGCCGGCCGCCCGCAGAAGCCTGGAGCAGGCGGAGCTCCCGCGATGCAAGAAGGTGGACGGCATTCCCAATTTCCCGCGGCTCAAGGAGGAAACCTGGTACGCCGCCAACGAGCGCATCCGGGCGCTCATCGCATCCCTGGGCCGCGAGCCGGGCATTCTGCAGAAGGAGCTTTTCGCGCTGGCCCGGCCGCTCGATGCGCTGCTCGCGCTCACCGACGATTTTTCGAGCGCCTATGCCGCCGCCAAGCGCACGGAGAATCGCCTGGATTTCGCGGACCTGGAGCGTCTGGCCCTCAACCTGCTTCAGGCCCCGGAGAGCGCCGCGGTCGCGGATCTGCGCAGCCGGTACCATTACCTGCTCGTTGATGAATTTCAGGATATCAACCCGCTCCAGGAAGCGCTGCTCGAAAAACTCCGCTGCCCCCTGCGCTTCAACAATAGCGGGAATCTCTTTGTCGTCGGCGATGTGAAGCAATCGATCTACGGATTCCGCCTCGCCGAGCCGGGGTTGTTTTTGGCCCGCGAGGAGCGCCTGCGTAAAGCCAGCGGCGGCAAGGCGTTTATTACTCTGCCGCATAATTTCCGCTCGCGGCCGGCGCTGCTGTCGGCCATGAATGGCGTTTTTGAGCGCCTGCTGACGCCCGAGGTCGCGGGGATCCAGTACACCGACGGCCACGCCCTGCAGCCTGGAAGCGCAGGTTCCGAAGGCGCTGCATCTCCCGTGCCCATCGAAGTCCATCTGGTCACCATGAAGAACAACGACGAGAAGCCAGAAGAGGATGAAGACGTTGAGGAACCGCAAAAGGGGCAGGCGCCGGAATCCATCGACGATCCTCCGCAGGGAAAAGAAATCCTCAGCCCCTATGACCACGAAGCCCGCATGGTCGCCGACCGCATCGCGGATCTGCTGGCCGAGAACCGCCTCATCGCCAACCCCAACGGCACAACCCGCCCGCTCGCACGCGGCGACATCGCCATCCTTTTGCGCACCATGAAGAACCGGGCCGCCATTTTTGTGCGGGCGCTTGCCCGCCGCGGCATTCCCGTCCACGCCGACCTCTCCGCCGGCTTTTTTGATTCGCCGGAAATCAAGGATGCGCTGGCGCTGCTCCGCACCCTGGATAACCCGCAGCAGGATATTCCGCTGGCGACGGCGCTTCTTGGCCCCTTCGGCCATTTTTCCAGAGACGACCTCGCGCGCATCCGCCTGGCCTTTGACGACAAGGAAGTTCCCTTCGCGATTGCCGCGGCCCATTACGCCGCTATATCGCAGGGTGGCACGGAGTTGCCGGCGCTGGCCAAGAACGCCCCGCCGCCCTCCTCCGATCTCGCCGCCCGCCTGCAGATATTTTTCGAAAGCCTTGCCCGCTGGCGCGAGCTGCTCCGCTCCCGCCCGCTTCACGAAGCGCTTGCCGCCATTTTTGATGAGGCGAAAGTTTTCACTTATCTCTCCGGCCTTGATGCCCCCGCCCAGCGCATCGCGAATCTTCAGATGCTCGGCCACAAGGCGCTCGCCTTTGCCTCGTTCCGCCGGCAGGGGCTGCACCGGTTCCTGCGTTTCATCGAGCGCCTTTCCGACGACGATGCCGGCGGCGGCGAGGCGCCGGTCCTCTCGGAAGCCTCCGACGTCGTGCGGATCATGAGCATCCACAAAAGCAAGGGCCTGGAATTCCCCATCGTCTTTGTCTCGGGCCTCGGCGGAAAAAAGAACGACGACCGCGCCGCCATGATCCAGCTTCACCGTGACCTGGGCATCGGCCTGGCCACCGTCGACGTCCCGGCCAACGTTTATTACCCTTCCGCCCTTTCCGAGCGGATCAACGACGACGCCCGCCGCAGCAGGTGTGCAGAGGAACTCCGCCTGCTTTACGTTGCACTCACCCGTGCCGCGGGTCAGCTTTTCCTCACCGGCCACGTGAACGCGGCGGACAAAATCGACGCCTGCCGTTTTGAATGGCAGGGTCACGCCGGCCCGCTGCCGGAGGACCATCTGCTGCGGGCGACAACGCCGCTGGATTGGCTGCTGCCGGCGCTGGCGGCGGCTTCATCGAAAAATTCCGGCGGCACGTCGCTGCACGTTTCATGGAATGGCGCGGCGCCTTTCGGGGAAGCGGATGTCTCCCTTTTTCTGCATCCCGCCGATGCATCCGGCGGATCCGTTGCCGATGCGGCGGAATCTCCTGACCATGCCCTCGCCGAACTTTTTGCCGATCCGCCGTCCGCGCCGGGCGCGATCCCGGAGGAAACCACCCGCCTGCTCGCCCGCGTGATGGCGACCTATCCGAACGCCGCGCTCACCCGGCAGCCCGCGGTGCAGACCGTCACCTTTCTCAAGTCGCAATCGCCGCAGATGGCTGAACCCGAGGAGGCGCCGCCGGTGCTCGCGGAATCGCTCGCCGAAGTCAGCGTGGACACGGCCGATCGCGAAGCCCGGCAGGAAGCCGCCCGCCTGCGAGGCATCGCCACGCACCGCATCCTCGAACTCCTTGATTTCACCGATTGCGCTACGCCCGGTGCGATCGACGCCCAGATCGAGGCGTTTCTGCAATCCGGAAAGCTCGATCCCGATCAGGCGGGCGCTGCCGATCGTACCGGCATCGCGTGGTTTCTCACGGCTTCCGCCGCCGGCCGGCGCCTGCGCGACGCCGCCGGACGCATCGCGGCTGGCGATCGCACACTCACGATCCTGCGCGAACTCCCCTTCACCTGGACCGGTTCGCTCCAAGTCGAAAATCAGAAATCAAAAATCGAAAATCTCTCCGACGCCCCCACCATCCGCGGCGTCATCGATCTGCTCCTCATCGAGCGCGTCCCGGATGCCCCCCCCACCGCGGAAATCCTCGACTACAAAACTGATTCCACGTTCACCTGGCAGCAAAATCAGGAAGCCTACCGCCGCCAGATGCACTATTACCTACAGTCCGCGGGCGACATCCTCCGCTTCCCCGTCTCCAAAGCCACGCTGATTTTTCTTTCCCCCAAGGCAGAAATCGTCGTCGCGCTTCCGTAGCCGGCGGCCACCCTTCAGTGGGAAAGGACCACGTACAAAACCAGCGACGCATAACAGATGACACTCGCGACTCCCGCCCGCGTGCTGCCAAAAAATCGCATTCCAATGAACCCCAGCGGCATGCCAAGGAAGCAAGCGGCCATCCCCAGACCATATAGAATCTCGATCAGACCATAATTCTGCCAATCGCCGCCAAAGAAGGTGACGATGCAAATCAGCAGAAGCGCGGCCAACGGCGGGAAAACACAGACCATGCCGGTCCACGCCAACACGGATCCAACGATCGTGCGCAACGGCCGCCGGGGCTCCGGCGGGCGATAATCGAGAACTGTTTGAATCTTGGCGTCTGCCACGGGTTCGCCTCCTTCCGCGATTGCAAATACCAAGGAATGCTCCGCTCACTCGCGGGCGGATTGCATTTGAACCGTCAGCAGAAACATCTGCGTAATTAAGGGAATCATCGCAAGCCCGGTCATACGGGCCGGAAAGGCGGCGCGTTTTGTGCGTATGGCTAGCGTAATTCCACGCAGCATCACGTAGAGAAGATTGCTGATGGCAAGCGCAAGGAATAGCTCCGAAGCGCCCCCTGCCATCAACCAATCGTAAAAGTAATCAGCGAGATCAAGCCGTCCTCTATCACGGAACATGTCAATATGGCCACCTTGCCTCCAAAAATCGATGACGAAAAAAAGCATCATGGCAGCTTGGGTCGCCATTAACATGGCCGTGTATCGGAAGAGGTTTACGGCCGGATTCTGAGGGACGACGTAATCCAACACCGGCTCAAATTCCGCTGATTGCACCATATGGCGATCTCCTCAAAGGAGTACGCCGCCCGCACAAAATAGTTCGCCGCCGATTCTGTTCCTTCCCCGCCATCCGCGCGACCAGCGCTCGATGCGCAGTCCCGCCAGCTTCGCATAGAATGATGGCCCATCTAATGAAGGAGCCCCCTCATGTCCGCCATCGAATCGACGCTTCAATCCCTAGGCATCACGCTACCGCCGGCGCCCAAGCCTGTTGCCGCGTATGTCCCCTTCGTCCAGACCGGCAACCTCGTGGTCATCTCCGGCCAGCTTCCCTCGCGCGAGGGCAAAGTTGCCTTCACCGGGCCGGTTCCCTCCGCCGTTTCCGTCGAAATGGGAGCCCAGGCCGCCCGGCTTTGCGCGATCAACGCGATCGCCGTCCTCAAGGATGCCTGTGGGGGAAATCTCGATCGCGTTGCCCGCATCGTGCGCATCGGCGTGTTTGTGCAATCTTCCGAAGGTTTCGCGGATCAGCCCAAGGTCGCCAACGGCGCGTCGGAGCTGCTCGTGCAGGTCTTTGGTGACGCCGGCAGGCACGCCCGCGCTGCCGTGGGGACGAATACGTTGCCGCTGAATGCAACCGTCGAAGTCGAACTGCTTGCGGAGCTTAAAGCGCCCTAGAGGGGTGGCCTGCCCGCATTGACCAGCCCTTGGGCGAATATGCCAGGGAGGAATCCCAAACCACGCCGGGATCGCCGCTTACGCACCCGCAACTTCCTCCAATTCTGTAAAAAATCGAGCGCCCACCTTCTCTCCTCACATAGCCATGTCAGAATGGTAGCGCAACCCAGCAACGACCTCTGCCGCCGGCTACAGTGGGCCAAAGCATCCGCCGGCCCGAAGGAATCTGCAGTGAGGAGGACCGCCGTGGCAACGAGAAGGAACACCGCCAGGAGATCAGCAAGTGCACGCCGCCAATATCAGACCGCGCTTGTCGAATCGCTTGAATCGCGCACGCTGCTTTCCGCGGCGCCCACGCCGGCGCAAATCGTCGCCCAATCGGACAATCAGTTCGCCTTCGACCTCTTCCACCAGCTTTCTGCCTCCGCCGGCAGTCAGAATATTTTCTTTTCACCCTATTCCATCGCCACCGCCCTCGAGATGACGCTCCAGGGGGCTAATGGCAACACCGCAGCCCAGATCATTCAGGCCCTGCACCTGCCTTCCCAGGATATCGCCCAGGCGGGCATCCAGGCGCTCTACCAATTGTTCCAGGCCGATCCTGCCACCGCGGGCTACACCCTCTCCACCGCCAACCGCCTCTGGGTCAAGGACAATTTTCAGTTGCTGCAATCCTTCCTCGATACCGCGCAGAATCTCTTTGGCGCCCAGCCCCAATCGGTCGATTTTTCCGATCCGGTGGCTGCCGCGGGCATCATCAATGCATGGGTTTCCAACCAGACCCACGGCAAGATCCCGGCCCTCATCTCGCCCGACGCCATCGACGACCTCACCCGCCTGATCCTCACCAACGCCATCTATTTTAAAGGCACGTGGCAGAATTCCTTCAACGGCGATCTGACCCGCCAGGCGGATTTCACCACCGCCCCCGGCCAGAGCAGCCCGGTCCAGATGATGTTCCAGAACAAAGACTTCGGCTATTACGCCCAAAGCGGCGACAACGCATTCCAGGCCATCGACCTGCCCTACACCGGCAACAACCTGGATATGCTGGTGATCCTGCCGGGCAATCCGGACCTCACCAATTTCGACGCCTCGCTCACGCCGGATCTCTTCAACCAGATCAGCACCGGCCTCCACGCCACCGACGTAAACCTCTACCTCCCGCGCTTCGAGTTGAAAGAAAGCTACGACCTCGTCAAACCACTCCAGAACCTCGGCATCACCGACGCCTTCAGCCCGCTCGCGGATTTCAGCGGCATCACCGATTCCGCGGCCTTGAATATCAGCGATGTCGTCCACCAGAGTTTTCTGCAGGTCGATGAGCAAGGCAGCGAAGCTGCGGCTGCGACCGGCGTCATCGCCACGACCAGCGCCGTGATGTACCCGGCCCCTCCCCCGCCTCCGACTTTTGACGCGAATCACCCGTTCCTCGTGGCCATCCGCGACCACGCCACCGGCACGATCCTGTTTCTCGGCCAGGTGACAAATCCAGGCAACTTCACCGACGGCGAAACGCCCCCATCCCATACTGGCGGCGGCCCAATTCTCATCGGTAGCCCGACCTTCCCTTTCGGCCCCGTCACGGTTGCACCTCCCGCGCAACACCAAACACCCGCGAGGCCTGGCTCGATTCATCTGATTCCATTCGTGGTGCCGACGAACTTGCAGGCGGTGATCTCCGTTCCCGCCACACCGCATACGAACCATGCTGCGGCACAGAGCCTCACCAGCATCCCGTTGAGCCCGCGGGCGAATTCATTTCTCAACACTGCCAACGGCCTCGGCAACGCGATCTCGGCCGCGAGCGGGCCGGCACTTCAAGCGGCGATTGAAATCACCAGCCCGCCCCTCCCCCTGAAGCCCTTCGGCCTGTTTTCGCTCGACCCTTCTATTTGACCTAAGCAATTGCAGATTGGACGGTTGCGCCGAAAAAGCGGAGTAATGAGTCCTGCCCTGCTTGTTTTCTTAAGTTCTTCTTTCATTCTGCGATTTTTGGGTTAGAATGGATGAGTTACCCAATTGTGGGCAGAGCGGCGGTCTGCACTTGGACCGAGGAGGAACTGCGTGGCATCGAGAAGGAAGCCTTTATCCCAAGTGATCGAATTCCTGGAGCCACGTACGCTTCTTTCGGCAGTGGTGCACGGCCCATTTTCCATTAGCGCCATTCCCTTTACCGCGCCGGTGGTTGTGCAGGCAAATGCCCCCACAATGGCCCCGGCTTGTGCATCCAGTTCCGCACAAGCCTCGGCTGGCAATGGCACTAGTTTCGACAATCCGTGCGCTCCATCCGGTTCGGGCGGCTGCGTCGTGATTAGCAACACCACAGCCGCTGGAGTTCTCAACCTTGGAAGCGGCGGAGAAGAGCTGTCCGGCGGCAGCCTCTTGGTCTCCAACGTCGAGGGGGTTTCTGGCAGCCTCACGCTTATCACGCCCCCAAGCGGACAGATAGGGATACTCACAATCGGAAGCGGCTCTCCTGAATCGATTACGTTGATGGGGGGTTCCGAACTCGGCTTCGATCTGGGGGGACCAACCCAGGGCGGAGGGGGCTCGGTCTCACTTTTAAATTCCGGCACTGTCAACTTGAACCTGAACAATTCCATCGCCACGTTGACGGCTCCGCAGTACATTCTTAACGTAGGCACCGCGAGCATTTCATCGTCTCTTTTCCAACTCGGAACGATCCCCAGCGGCTTTTCCGTAACGCTCTCATCGGCCGGCACGACGCTTCTTGCCAACATCAATACCACCGATCCCACCCAGTAATTTCGAAACAGCCACCTAATTTGGCATCCACTTCTTAACAATTGCAAAAAAAGCGTGGACCGGTGACTGATTGCCTCTTCCTATTCGAGGCGTCATCCCCCTATCCCATCCGATATATACGCCGCCCGGGCGCTTGCATGGTACCGGCCCATGGGATACAGTTACGGGCTCGTTTTTGCGGGATTCGATTGATCTCTTGAGCGCGGAAAAGGGTAGCAATGCCAACCATCAACCAACTTATCAAGAAGCCCCGCGTGGGCCTTAAGCGTATCAACAAGGTGAAGGACCTCGAAGCTTCGCCGTCGAAGCGCGGCGTCTGCCTGATCGTCAAGACGATGACCCCCAAGAAGCCCAACTCCGCGCTCCGGAAGGTCGCCCGCGTGCGGCTCTCCAACGGCAAGGAAGTCACCGCCTACATCCCGGGCATTGACCATAACCTGCAGGAACACTCGATCGTTCTCGTCCGCGGCGGCCGCGTGCGCGACTTGCCGGGCGTGCGGTATCACATTGTCCGTGGCGTACTCGATGCCTCTGGCGTCGAAGCCCGCCGTCGCAGCCGTTCCAAGTACGGCGCCAAGAAGCCCAAGTAAGTTCCGGGTAACTTCCAGACCAATTGCTGAGGACACGTCTTTCAGCATCTGTTTTGAATTTCGCGTTTTAAGTTTTGCGTTTTTCCCAAGTATCCCCCGCCTTTATGGTGGAACCGGGAGAAAATGAAAGGAAATTTCCATGGCTGCCAAGTCTTACACTTCCTCCGTCGAAAACCTCAAGCCGGATCCCGTCTACGGCAACCTCCTGCTTTCCAAGTTCATCAACTGCCTGATGTACGATGGCAAAAAAGCCACGGCCCAGCGGCTGGTGTACGGGGCGCTCAAGATTGTCGAGAGCCGGGTGAAGGATCAGAAGCCGATCGACGTTTTTGAGCTGGCGCTCAACAACATCAAGCCGAACATTGAAGTGCGTTCCCGGCGCGTCGGTGGTGCGAACTACCAGGTTCCGATGGCCGTGGGCCGCAAGCGTCAGCAGTCGCTGGCGATCCGCTGGCTGCTGGAAGCGGCCCGGGGCAAGGGCGGCAAGCCCATGACCGAACGTCTCGCCGAGCAGCTCATTGCCGCTTCCCGCCGCGAGGGCGAAGCAATGACCACCCGCGAAAACGTCCACAAGATGGCCGACGCCAACAAGGCCTTTGCCCACTTCGCGTGGTAATCCTGTAAAATAGATGCATGTCAAACCGACATGGCAATTCCGGTCGCAATGCCGCGCCCCGGGTGCGCGCCCGCCGAAAAAACGGGAAGGGCTCGCTTGTGCAATCGCACCAGGCCCTGCGCCGCGCGGCCAAGGCGAGTGCCGCCCAGGTGCGGGCGATTGTCGATGCCGCGGTGGATGCGATCATCACTATCGACCGCCGCGGCCTGATCGCCACCTTCAACAAGGCCGCCGAGCGCATGTTCGGTTACCGCGCCCGCGAAGTGATCGGCAAGAATGTCAAAATACTCATGCCCGAGCCCTACCGCGGCGAGCACGATGGGTACATGGCCAATTACCAGCGCACCGGGGAGCGCAAAATCATCGGCATCGGGCGCGAGGTCGCGGCGCAGCGGAAGGACGGCACAATTTTCCCGATGGAACTCGCCGTGAGCGAAGTGCGCCTCGGCGATGAACTCACCTTCACCGGCATCATCCGCGATATCACCGAGCGCAAACGCCTCGAAAAGGAAATCCTCGAAGCCACCGAACGCGAGCAGCGCCGCATCGGCCAGGACCTCCACGACGGCCTGTGCCAGCAGCTCACCGGAATCGCCTTCCTGATGCAGGCACTGCAGCAGGGGCTCCATGACGAGCCAAAGTCTGCCGACGCCCGCCGCATCACCGGACTGCTGAAAGAAGCCGTGCACCAGGCGCGCACGCTCTCCCACGGCCTGTATCCCGTGAGCCCGCATTCCGACGGCCTGATGCTCGCCCTGCGCGAGCTCGCCGGCAGCATCGAGAGCATCTTCAAGATATCCTGCACCTTCGCCTGCGAGAGGCCGGTGCTTTTTGCGGATAATTCCGCGGCAACGCACGTTTACCGCATCGCCCAGGAGGCGGTGCAGAATGCCATCCGCCACGGGAAGGCGACGGCCATCGCCATCGAATTGATCCCCCGCGGGAAAGGCGGCTGGCGGCTTGTGATCCGGGACAACGGCACGGGCCTCCCGGCGAAAAACTTGCAGCCGGGCATGGGACTGCGCACCATGACGCATCGGGCCCAGGTGATCGGCGCCGCGTTTTCACTGGAACCGCTTCCGGAGAAACAGGGAAGCCGCATGACGCTGGAGTTTTCCGCTTCGCGCAAAGGCAGGTAATCATGGGCAAAGAAGACGACACCGGCGTGGCCGCTCCGGAGAGAAAGAGCCGCATTTTCATCGTGGACGATCACCCGATTGTGCGTCAGGGCCTGATGCAGATGATCTCCAGCGAGCCGGACATGGAAATCTGCGGCGAGAGCGAGGATGCGTATCATGCGCTCAAGGAAATCCGCCAGACCCGCCCGGACATGACACTGCTGGATCTCTCGCTCAAGGAGACCGGCGGCCTCGAACTGCTCAAGGAGCTGCGGGCCCAGGATGCCGAAAGCCGGGTGCTGATCCTGTCGATGCACGATGAATCGCTGTATGCCGAGCGGGCACTGCGCGCGGGCGCCCGCGGCTACGTGATGAAGCAGGAAGCCCCGCAGGTGCTGCTCTCGGCGATCCGCAAGGTGCTCAAGGGCGAAGTGTATGTCAGCGAAAAAATGAGCGAGGTGCTGCTGCAGCGCATGGTCGGCAACCGCAAGCCGGGCGGCATGCTGCCGATGGACCGCCTGACGGACCGCGAGATGGAAGTGTTCCGGATGATCGGCGCCGGCCAGACGATCAAGGAAATCGCCGGCAAATTGTTCCTGAGCGTCAAAACGATTGAAGCCCACCGCGAACACATCAAGGATAAACTGGGTTTCAAAACCAGCGCGGAATTGCTGCGTTTCGCGGTGAGAAACGCGCCGGATCAGGAATGATCACCCCGCCACCGCCTCGGCCGACTTCTCCCAGTCATCGATCTCCGGCGTGAAATACTTGACCCGCACTTTTTTGTATTCCACGGACGAATAAAGCGCGGAATATTCTGTGATGCCGGATTCCTCGGAGATTTTTTTCAGCACCGTTTCGCATTGTTCGTGCGTTTGGGCGTGGACCATTGTAAAAATGGTGTAGGGCCAGTCCGCATAGCTGCTGCGCAGGTAGCAGTGCGACACGGCGGCGAATCCGGCGGCGAGCCGGCCAAACGCCTCCTGCTTTTCCGCGGGCACCACCCAGACGCCCATCGCATTGGCCGAAATGCCCGCCTCGCGATGCTTCAGCACGGCGGCAAACCGCCGCATCAGTTTGCGATCCAGAAAATCCTGGGCCTTGTTGAGCAGTTGCGACACCCGCACGCCCGCCTGGTCCGCCCACAAAGCGAATGGCTCGCGCACCAGCGGCAAATCCTGCTGCAGGACGCGGATCAGGGCGCGGGCTTCGGGGCAGATCGTCGCCGGTGTCTCGCTGGTGGCGGGGATGAATCCCGTCTCGGATTTCGCATCGATCTCCGCCGCCTCCCCGGAAAGATCGAACTTTACGCCGATCTTGAAGAGCCGCAACGTCGGCAGCATGCGCGTGGAGACCGCCCCGGACTGCCGGTGCAGCAGCGCCAGCGTTTTCTCAAGACCGAGCGTGGAATCCGGCGGCACCGCAAGCGTGTACCACAAATTAAACGCATGATTCCGCCGGTAATTGTGCGAGACGCCCGGATGCTTGTTAATGATCGCCGCCGCTTCATCCAGCCGGGCTTCATCGATCTTCGCCGCGACCAGCGTGGTCTGATAGCCCAGCGACTTGGAATCAAAAATCGCGCTGATCTGCCGGATCACCGGGCGCTCGGGCGCCGGCGGATGCCGCAGCGCCTTGAGCCGCTCGATCACCTGGTCTTCCGTGCAGCCGATCTGCTGCGCGATGTTTTCAAATGGCCGCGGCACCAGGGGAATCTGCGTCTGAAGAACGTCGAGCAGGGGGCGATCTGATTCAAGAATGGCCATGGTGTCTACCCCGCGTGAGCAACCGAAAGCCGCGTGGAGTGAAATGCCTCGACGAGCATTTGTGCCGGGGCGCTGGTACCCGCCTGCCGCACGGTGCTCACGCACGGATGCATCAATTTTGCCACCAGTCGATCCGCAAGCTGCTCGACGGCGTGCCGCTGATCGTCGCTGAATTCCGGGCATCGCGAGAACGTCGCCCGCACCTCGATTTGCGCCAGCGTCCGTACGTCGGCGAACATCTGCTGGATCAGCGGGCCGACCCGGCTCTCGGCGATCCATTTCTGGAAGGCCGTGACTTCGTCCGAAACAATCTGCTCGCTGGTATCGACCGCGCTCGCCCGCTGCCGGCGCACTTCCTCGACGAGGTTGCCCAGGGCATCGACATCAAAAAGCGTCACGCCCGTCACCCGCGCAACCTCCGGATCGATATTCCGCGGCACCGACAAGTCAATCAAAAGCTGCGGCCGCTCCCCGCC
>Ga0265314_10001649_pt1 | contig 24433 bp, 16 predicted proteins | sample 4126metaG_FD_203106 | JGI IMG/M metagenome (GOLD analysis project Ga0265314, IMG submission 203106) | Rhizosphere microbial communities from Carex aquatilis grown in University of Washington, Seatle, WA, United States - 4-1-26 metaG | ecosystem: Host-associated > Plants > Roots > Rhizosphere >... | reverse complement strand
GGCGAAGGCGGCGGTGTCGCCGGTGATGAAGGGCGCCTCACCCGAGACCTTGATGTAGCTCTCGTAGGTGGGGAAGGCGTCGGCTTCGGCCGGGGCGGGCGCGGCGGCCAGTCGGACGCCGGGCAGTGCCAGGGCCGCTCCAGCGCAGATTAGGCTGGTGCGGCGAAGGAGTGAGGAGAAGGTCGTTTGCATGGGTGTGGTCTCCTGTAAAGGTTAGGGCCTGAGTGAAGCGTTCACGTTGGAACCATGGACATCTTCGTGGCAGGCTGCGGACCAGCAGGTGCCCTCCGATAGCCTTGATCCTACTGCGCTCGCGTGGCTGCTGCCTGCGGCGTACCCGCCGAAGTTGAAGCCCGGCGCCAGGTCAGCCAGGTGGCAGCGCAGGCAGAGGTTGGCGTCGCGTGCGATGAGCATCTTGTCGTTCACGGATCCGTGCGGGTTGTGGCAGGCCGTGCAGCCTTCCTCGCGGATCGCGCCGTGCTGGTAGACAAACGGGCCGGCCTGCTGCGTGTGGCAGCGGATGCAGGTCTCCGTCGAGGCCGCGAGGGCGGCGCCGCCGCCGCGAACCGAGTTGCCCTTGTGGACATCGTGGCAGTCGACGCAGCTTACCTTGCCCGCCAAAACCGGGTGGGTGTGGGGTAGGCTCATCTCGCCGCGCTTCTCAAGGTGGCACGCGAAGCAGGTCTCCGGCGACTTGCGCGGGTTGATGATGCTTCCGGCGCCGCCGCCTGCGGCGACGTGGACGCTGCCGGGACCATGGCAGGCCTCGCAGCCGGTGTCGCCGACCTTGGGGTCGGCTCCGTTGAGGGCGAGGCGGCTGTGCGTCGAGCCCGCAAAGTGGTCAACCTGGTCGCCGTGGCACTGGGCGCAGGCCTTTGAGCCCACGTACTTGGCTCCCGTGATGTGCGGCGGGACCACGACGGTGCGGTCGACCGAGATACAGGAGACAAGGAGGAGGCCCCATACAGCGAGGCCGCTGAACAAAAGGGTGGTCTTGGACCAGTGAAGTTTCGGGCTCATGAGTGTAATATCGGCAATTTATTGGTGTCTGGCTGCGCAGTTTCTGTCCAACTCTGCGCAATTATTAGCAATTATACGGTGTTTGGTGAGGGATTGAGGGGTAGGCTGAATCTGCTCCGGGCGGCTGGCGGGTAACGTTGGATCTGTCCTGTCGCCTTGCAGTTTCTCAGAATTGTGCGCTGCGCGCTCCGCACTTATTGCCGAAGTCTGTGCAGGTCTTGGCGAAAGCGACGGCGCTAGCGTAGCCGCCTTACTATCAGCCATTAGTCTTGCTGTTTGAGCGAGGACCCTGGCCGCCGGACGGCGCCCCCTACCATAATATGGCCCAGCAATGTGCATTTATATATAGAAGGGTTCAGAGAGAGCGCAGCGAGCGATGAGGGGTGCGCAGTGACGCGCTGTCTCAATCGGGTGCCCTTGGACCCCATCGGTGTGAGAAGGTTGCACAGGGCAAGATTTGCGGAGGTCTGGGCAAGCAATGAAGCGACAAATGGCCCGACTTACGTTACCTTCCTCCTCCGAGAGTAACAAATCCGCCGCTTGTCGAACCTGCCGGGCTTGCGCTCGGCTGGGCATGCGGCAAAGTTTCCACAAGAATCCCACACCCAAAATGAACATCACCTCCAAGATCGCAGTCGCCACCGTAGCGTTGGCTTTTTCGTCGGGCGCGGCCTTCGCCGCGACCGCCTCTGACAATTGGGACAATTCCTGCGCCTCCTGCCATGGCTCGGACGGCAAGGCGCAGACGAAGACCGGCAAGAAACTGAAAATTAAGGACTACACCGACGCCGCGGTCCAGGCGACCCTCAAGGACGACGAGATGACCAAGGCCATCACCGAGGGCATCAAGGGCGACAACGGCAAGGATAAGATGAAGGGATTCAAGGACGACCTTTCGGCTGACGAGATCAAGGACCTCGTCGGCTTCATCCGCAAATTCAAGGCCTGACCCAAGGTCCAGCCCCGACTAAACGAGGCCGACAGGGCACACCCGCTCTCGTCGGCCTCTTGCTGTCCTAGCCCGCGCATCCAGCCAATTCCATGCCCGACACCTCTCCCACGCCCCGCCCGAGCGCCCCGCGTTCGCACTTCAATAACTGGATCAGTGCCATTGGCACGGTGGTGGCCGTCGGCGCCCTTTTCTCCTTCGCGCTCCTTGTGTGGATGGACTTCACGCAGGGCGACCGGAACCCGTACCTTGGAATCTTCACGTACATCGTCGCGCCGGCCTTCCTGATCACGGGCCTGATCCTCGTGTTCTTTGGCGCATGGGCGCAGAGGCGTTGGGCGATCAAGCATGCGGCGACGACCCCCGACAAGTGGCGCCTCGACCTGAGCAACCCGTCCCAACGCCTTTACCTCGGCGTCTTCGGTGCGGGCGCACTTGGCTTCATCATGCTATCGGCCTTCGGCAGCTACGAGACCTACCAGTACGCCGAGTCCACGCAGTTCTGCGGGCAGGTCTGCCATAGCGCAATGAATGCGGAATTCACGACCTACCAGCGCGGCGCCCACGCCCGGGTCGCGTGTGTCGAGTGCCATGTGGGCGCCGGCATGACGGCTGCGATCAAGGCGAAGGTCAACGGCACGCACCAACTCATCGCTTTCACCCTCAACAACTACCATCGGCCGATCGACACGCCGGTGAAGAACCTTCGCCCGGCTCGCGACACCTGCGAGAAGTGCCACTGGCCGCAGAAGTTCCACGGCAGTGTCGACGTCTCCTTCGATCATTACCTCTCGGACAAGAAGAACACGCCCTACACGGTCCGCCTCCTCCTTCACGTCAATTCGGGCAACCCTGGCAGCCCGAGCGGCGGCATCCACTGGCACGTCAACCCTGACAACCTGGTCGAGTACTATGCGGCCGACGAGAAGCGCCAGGACATCGTCTGGATGAGGGTCACGAACAAGAAAGACGGCAGTTCGCGGGTCTACCGCAACGAGGAGTTCAAGGGGGAGCCGCCCGCGGCCGCCATCCGGGAGATGGACTGCATCGACTGCCACAATAGGCCCGCCCACGTCTTCCCGACGGCCAATGACGCCGTGGAGCGCTCCATGGCCTCGGGCGCACTTAGCACCTCGCTTCCCAATATCAAGCGCAGTGCCGTTCAGGCCCTCATGCAAAAGGACATTAAGACGGCCGACCTGGCCCCGCAGAAGATCGCCGATTTCCTGACCGCAAAATACAAGGACAGCCCGGCCCTGCCGGCGACAATCGCCGAGGTCCAGCGCATCTACTCCCAGACCATCTTCCCCGAGCGCAAGGCGGACTGGCGCATTTACCCGACGAACATTGGGCACAAGGACTGGCCCGGATGCTTCCGCTGCCACGATGACAAGCACAAGACGGCCGCGGGCGAGACGGTTAGGGCGAGCGACTGCACCTCGTGCCACGCCATCATAGCCCAGGGCAAGGGAACCGATCTGGCCGCAATGAATCCGGCGGGCCTCGTCTTCAAGCACCCGGGCGGTGAATACGATGCGGACCTCACCTGCACCGACTGCCATAACGGCGGTATCCAGGGGAAGTGACCTGAGTCCGCCCTTGCTCGTGCTCCGGGCCGCTCAGGGGGCCCCGTGCGTTGATCCGAGGACCGATTCTTCACGATACGCGCATGATTGGGCAAGAGCTGCGCAGCTAAGCAGATCGAACCACGCCATACTCGCCTCAAGGGCCATATGAACGCGGAAGAACCCCCTCCGTCCCCGTCCGCGCGCTCCGAAGGAACCGGCATTACACCAGCCGGCTCCCCCGGAGCCGCTTCGCGCACCGATTCCGAGCGGCTCCAGCGCCGGCTCGAGGCGCGGCTTTTTCGGATGGAAAGCTACCTTGGGTTCAGGCCGCTGACGGACGCCGAGGCCGACTTGATCCTGGGCGGCGAGGTCCCGAAGTCCCCAGTCGCGCTCATCGGGCCTGACGGTGACGGCGGCCTGGAGATGCAGATAGGCGAGTACTGGCTCGCAAGGGTGGGGGTGCTGGCCCTCAGCGTGGGCCTGGCCTTCCTGGTTGCGTTTCCCTTCTCCGGCGTGCCGCCGCTTGTGTCGTGCCTCATCGGCTACGTCGCCGCCGCGGCGTTCTTCGCCGCCTCGCGCCACTGGATGAAGGCGCTTCCTGACGCATCGCAGATCCTTTTCGGCGGTGCGCTGTTTCTCCTCTTTTTTGCGACGCTGCGCCTGCATTTCTTCTCGGCGAACCCGGTCGTCGAGGGGCGCGGCGCGGGGCTCGCTCTGGTGGTCTCCGTTCTCGGGGCCGAACTCTGGCTTACGGCGCGCCGCCGCGGCGAGGTCATGGCCGGCTTCGTCTTCACCTTCGCCATGGCTACGGTCGCGATCTCCGATCTCGCATGGTTCCAGCTCGGCTTCCTGGTCGTACTCGCGGCGGCCGCCTACGCTCTTGCCCGGGCACGAGGCTGGGCATGGCTTGGGCTACTTGTGGCGGGTCAGGCCTACCTCCTGCATCTGGACTGGCTCCTTAACAACCCGCTCGTCGGACACGCCCTGCGCGGGGCCGACTCCCCGCAGGGCAACCTCCTGGCCTTGGCCGGGTACTCGGTGCCGCTCTTGGCCATCGGTTACCGTCCGGGTGCGGGGGGCGACCCGGTGGCCCTGCGTATCGGCAGGGCATTGCTCATCAGCGGCGGCTCGATGTTGATCGCGCTTATAAATGTGCAGCTCTTCTATGGTGCCGCCGCCCCTTGGGTGGAGACGGCCCTAGGGTGCGGGCTCCTCCTGGCCGCGGTCGCCTACTGGCGCCACCACCAGAGCGTCTATGCCACGTCGATCTATGCGTGCTCGGGATACATGATGCTCAGCCTCGCGATCTTCCGATACTTCCCCGCGCCGGACTTCTACGCGTGGCTCGCTTGGCAGAGCCTCTTGGTGGCCGCAACCGCCGTGTGGTTCCGCTCGAAGATCGTCATCGTCGCGAACATCTTCATCTTCGGGGGCATCTACATTGCGTACCTCGCCCTGGGCCAGGCCACGGGCCCGGTGAACCTGAGCTTCGCGGTTGTCGCACTGCTGACGGCCAGGGTGCTCAACTGGCAGAAGGATCGCCTGGAGCTGCGCACCGAGCTCATGCGCAACCTCTACCTGGGCGCGGCATGCATCGTGATTCCCTACGGACTCTTCCACACCGTCCCCCGGGGATGGGTAAGCGCCTCCTGGCTTGGCGCCTCAGTGCTGTACTTTGTGGCGAGCGCCGTGCTATCGAACGTGAAATACCGGCTGATGGGGATCAGCACGATCATGGCGACCATCGTCTACGTCTTCGTGGTCGACCTCGCCCGCCTCGAGGCGGCGTACCGAATCGTCTCGTTCCTTGTGCTGGGCGTCGTCCTGCTTGGCGTCTCGGTTGCCTATGCCAGGCAGCGCCGGCGGGAACGCGACAAGGCCGTTTGACGGGGGGCGCCGTCAGGCGCCGCAGGTGCAGCCGCCGGAGTGCTCCGTCGGATCGACGCCGGCAGTGTCTTCGGGCGCGGCCAGCTCGTCGGCGAGGCTGCAGAGGGCCTGGTAATAGAGCTCCCGGTCGAGGCCCAGGGCTGCCGCGGCAAACGCCTCCGCGTCGTCCGGCGATGCGAAATCGCCGTAGTTAACCACCACAAGCTGGTAGAGCACGAGGTACGGCACCATGGAGGGCCGCGACTGATAGATGGGGTGGACGTAGAGGGTGAACCCGTCCTCCGGAGACGGACCTGCAGGCTCGGGATAGGCGAATTCGCCGGGCTGCAGGCGCGATGAGTCGAATTCGATCCTGCAGGGATACCGGACGCAGGTGCGGTCATTGAGCAGCGCTTGGAGCTCGCTCCAGCCTATCTGGGGCCCGTATTTCGCCTGGATCTCGGCCCCCTTCGCCTCGACGTGGGCGGTGAGGGACTGCTTGGCGTCTTCTGCGGTGAGTTGCGTGGCCATGGAGGCGGACCGCTCAATGCGGGGTCGGGGCGGGAATTCCTTCTCCAGCCGCATTACCCTCGGGCAGGCGCTCGTTGGCCTTGCTCAGGGTCCCCTGGAGGATCGGCACCGACATGCGAAGGAAGATCGTGTAGCAGAGCAGCCCGAAGGCCCATATGCCGAGGCAGACCAGGGTTTCGTTTAGGCTCGGAGTATACTCGATCAGGGCCCCCAGTGGCGTGGGGATGAATCCGGGGATCACGAGCCCCATGCCCTTCTCGATCCAGATTCCGACGATGCAAAGGACGCAGGCGACATCGAGCCACTTCAGGCTCCGGCTGAGCGGAAGGATCAGCAGGAACATGCTGATCAGGTTGAACGCTATGGCAGTCCAAATCCACGGGACCAGGGCATGGTGCCCGTCCAGGCCGAGGAAGAGGTACCGCGATGAGGCCACGTGCAGGTTTCCCGAGTAGAACTCCTTGAACACCTCGTTGATCAGCAGGAACACATTGATGAGCATCGATACCTGCACGATGCTTCGCAGGGTCAGCAGGGCCTTGTTCGTAATGTGGTAATGCGTGACGCGGCGGATCACCTGCAGAGCCAGGATGATGATCGCCGGCCCGGCTGAGAAGGCGGACGCCAGGAACCGCGGCCCCACGATGGATGAATTCCAGAAGGGCCTCCCGCCGAGGCCGACATAGAGGAAGGCCGTTACCGTGTGAATGGAGACCGCCCAGAAGATGGCCACGAAGACGAACGGGATGTAGAACCACTTTGAGGGCTTCCGGTTCTGGTAGCGGCAGTAGAGCAGGTAGCCGCAGATGTGGATGTTGAGCAGGAGGTAGCCGTTGAGCACGATGACGTCCCAACTGAGCATTGAGCGCGGGAAATTGAGCTGTCCGATGCCCGGGATCAGGTGCCAGAAACGGTCGGGCCTGCCCAGGTCGACCGTGACGAAGGCCAGGCACATTATGATCGCGGCGACCGCGAGCAGTTCGCCAAAGATGACGAGGTCATGGAGCTCCTCGTTGTCATAGATGTAGACCGGGATCACCATCATCACGGCCGCCGCCGCGACACCCACCAGGAACGTGAAATTTGCAATGTAGACGCCCCAGGAGACCTCGTCGCTCATGCCGGTCACGATCAGCCCGTGGACCAACTGGTTGCAGTAGGCATGCAGCCCGAGGAGGCAGAAGACCGTGAGGCCGCCCATCCAAGCGTAGTAGCGCCAGTCGCCGACGAACGCAATTTGCGCGCATCGCCACAGGAAAATAAGGTAGTCGCGGGTGGCTCTTATCATTTCTCGAAGTAGTAGAAGAAGCGGGGGTTGGTCCCCATTTCCTCCTTCAACTGGATGAATATTCGCTTCTCGCGCAGGATGTACGAGACCTCGCTCTCTGGATCGAGGATGTTGCCGAACTTGCGCGCGCCGACGGGGCAGACCTCAAGGCACGCGGGATACTTGCCGACGCGGGTGCGCTGGATGCAGAAGTGGCACTTCTCCATCACGCCCTGCTTGCGGGGGCGGTTGCCTAGGTAGGCCATGTTCGGGTTGAGGCGCTCCTTGGGAATCTCGGGCTTTGTGAAGTTGAAGCGCCGGGCCCAGTACGGGCAGGCGGCCTCGCAGTAGCGGCACCCGATGCACCAGTCGTAATCGATGACCGTAATGCCGTCCTTCTCCTGCCACGTGGCGTGCACGGGGCAGACTTTGACGCAGGGCGGGTTGTGGCACTGCTGGCATTGAACCGGCATGTAGAAGAAGCCCTTTTCAGGAACGAGCTCGGGATTGTAGGTGTGGTCGGCCTTGTCGACGTCCATCGAGCCGTGCGGCAGCTTGAGGACCCGGATGTACTGGATCTCGGGATTTCGCGACTGGTTGTTCTCCGCAACGCAGGCATGCACGCATTTCCGGCAGCCGATGCAGCGGGTCAGGTTCAGGCAGTAGACAAACTCCACGCCGTCCATCGGCCTGAGGTCGCGCACATGGGGCCTGATCCCGTACTGCTTCTGCACCTCGTTCTCGATCCGCTTGATGGCCTTGGCCATGTCATCGGGCGTCATCTCCTTGTAGTACTTCTGCATGAACTCATCGACCGACGAGTAGTCGTGCAGCTCACGCAGGGGGGAGAGGCTTGCGGCAAGGGCGCTAAGCCCCGCGAATGCCGCCGAGGACCTTAGGAAGTTGCGCCTTCCCATCAGCCGATCGGTCTCGTCGGGGGCCGCTGCGGGAGGGTGATCGGGCTGGGGCATGGTCAAGGGGTGGTCGCCGCAGAGACCGGGGTCTCGGGTTTGGCCGGTTCGCGCAGCGGGTGGGGCGGGGGGGCGGGCTTGCGTGTGGGAATGCGCGGAGAATGCGGATTGTGGCAGTTGACGCAGTCCAGCCTCCGGAAGTCACCGAGCTTGTGGTTCCAGTAGCCGTTCATGCGGCCATGGACGCCGGCCTCCCAGTCGCGGTAGTTGGGGCCATGGCAGCTGCCGCACAGCCGCGAGCTCTCTGCGAACTGGAGCTCGTTGCCGTCGCGCGTGGAGAAGGTCAGGAGATTGCCCTCGTTGTGGCAGTTGTAGCAGAGGTTGTTTCTGTTGTGAGTGCCGTGGCCCATCTTGATGTCCGAGTGCTCGTCGGGGACGATGAGCACGTGCTGGGCGTCGAAGCGCAGCGGCGGTGGGTTCTTCTTCTCATGGCAGACGTAGCAGTCGAAATCCGACATGTCCGCCTTCTCCCTCGTCATGTCCGCGTAGGACTTGCGCGACGCGGTCTGGTCCAGGAACGAGGGATCGACGAGCGGGATCTTCCGCTGGACGGTTGCCTGTCCCCACGGGCCTCCGAGCATGGCCGCACCCAAGGCGAAGAAGCCGCACGTGACGCAGATGAGAACGATGTTGGTCCTGCGAAGCACCTTCTCCTGAGGCCTCTGGGGAGCAGGGGTCATCGCGGAGGATAAACGGCGGCGGATCCTACTTCTTGAGCTCGCGAACGTGCTTTACGAGCGCCGTGATCTCGTCATCGGCTAGGCCTTCGATGGGCTTCATCTTGACCTTGCCTGTGGGGTCCTTGATGCCCTCCTTGACCGCCTTCACCGCCTCCTCGTCCGTGAACGATGCCTGGAACGTGGCGTCCGCCATGCTCCTTATCTTCAGCTTCTTGCCCATCTTTGTGTCGCCCTGGCCGTCGGGGCCGTGGCAGCTCATGCACTTGTCCTTCCAATTGGAGTCGGCATCGGCAGCGATGGCGATCGTTGCGAGGGTGGCACTGGCAAGGGCGAGGGAGATGCGAAGGTAGTTCATCGGGGTGATGTGATTTGGGGTTTCATGCATCATCGGCTTTTTCCACGAACCTGACTACCGGCCCTTTGTTCAAGGCTGTGCATTTCTTGCCCTCTGCTTTGTGGGCCGTCGAAACGGCATTTTGCGCGAACGTCGGCAAGAGATGCCTAGAACTGCGCAACGGCTGCGTAGCCGCGCGGACGGTATCGGCGCATAGTCGCCAACAAGTAATATGAGGGCGGACTCCACAAAAATCATCCGGACGGCCTTAGTTGTGTGGGCCGCGCTGCTGATCGGAGCCAGCGCCAAGGGTGCAGCCGGCGACGGGCCAAAGGCCGGGCCGGCTGCTACCCTGGCCGCCCCGGTGCAGAGCGCCCAGCCTGTGCTCGCAAAGGCGGCGCCCGCCGTCGCGAACAGCGAGTGCATGGACTGCCACGAGGCCGAGTTTAAGCCGAGGAAGAAGGGCCTGGCGCCGGAGTGGATCGGGGTGAAGTCCGAGGCCTTCGCCCGCTCCATGCACGGCAAGCTCAACTGCGTCGACTGCCACACGTCGATCACCGAGACCCCGCACGACAACAAGCTTCCCGCCGTCCAATGCGCTGCCTGCCACGCGAACGAGGACAAGGCCTATTCCAACAGCATCCACGGCATGAGCCACGCCATGGGGGCGTCGGCCGCCGCGACCTGCGCGAGCTGCCACGGCAACGCGCACGAGGTCGCGTCCGTCAAGAGCATCGATTCGCCGGTCTTCAAGCTGAACCTGCCGGAGACGTGCGCCAAATGCCACAGCGACGCGAAGTTGATCGCCGCCTACCGGATGAACGCCCACACGGCGGACTTCTACAAGGACAGCATCCACGGCCAGGCGCTGATCAAGATGAAGCTGATCGTGGCGCCCTCGTGCGACGACTGCCACGGCGTCCATGACATCAAGCGCAACGTCGATCAGAGCGCGCGGACGAACCACGCGAACATAGCCAAGACCTGCGGGCAGTGCCACATGGGCATCGAGGAGACCTACAACCAGAGCGTGCACGGGCAGCTTCTGGCGAAGGGGGACCCCAAGGGCCCGGTCTGCACGGACTGCCACAGCGCCCACCAGATCGTGGCGCCGACGGGCGAGTCGTTCAAGGCCGCGAGCGACGAGGTGTGCGGCAAGTGCCACCAGGACCGCCTGGCCCACTACCGCGAGACCTACCACGGCAAGGCGATGACCCTGGGGCGCCCGAACGTGGCCTCGGACGTGGCCGCCTGCTACGACTGCCACGGGCACCACGACGTGTTCCCGATCTCCGACCCGCGCTCCAGGCTCTCCAAGGAGAAGATCCTGGGGACCTGCCAGCAGTGCCATCCCGGTGTGGGACCGAAGTTCACCGAGTTCCAGCCGCACGCGGATCCGCGCGACGGGGTGCACTATCCGGTCCTCCATGCGGTGTACCTGGCGATGACGGCGCTCCTGATCGGGGTCTTCTCGTTCTTCGGCCTGCACACCGTCCTGTGGATCGTGCGCTCGGTCTACCTCTACATGAATGACTCGAAGACCTTCCGCGAGGCGAAGGTCAAGGCGACGGTGGACGACGAGGTGTTCACGCGCTTCACCCCCTTCGAGCGCTTCCTGCACCTGCTGGTCGTGACGAGCTTCCTGCTCCTCGTCCTTACGGGGATGCCGCTCAAGTTCAACTACACGGAGTGGGCCAAGGTCATCTTCAATATGCTCGGGGGGGCGGAGGTCGCCCGCGCACTGCACCGGTTCGGGGCCTTCGTCACCTTCATCTACTTCGGCCTCCACCTCTTCGACCTGCTGACGGGCTTCTGGAGGAACCGCTCGATGCTGCGCGACCCCGCCACCGGCCGACTGACGCTTCGGCGGGTATGGAGCGCCATGTTCGGCCCCGACTCCATGGTCCCGTCGTTCCAGGACTGGCGCGACTTCGTCGCCCACCAGAAGTGGTTCTTCGGGAAGGGCCCGAAGCCGCAGTTCGACAGGTGGACCTATTGGGAGCGCTTTGACTACTTCGCCGTGTTCTGGGGCATCTTCATCATCGGGGCTTCCGGGCTCGTCATGTGGTACCCCGGGTTCTTCACGCGCTTTGTCGGCGGGTGGGTGATCAACATCGCGCTCCTGGTCCATTCTGACGAGGCGCTCCTTGCCGCCGGCTTCATCTTCACCTTCCACTTCTTCAACACCCATTTCCGGATCGAGAAGTTCCCGATGGACACGGTCATCTTCTCCGGGCGCATCTCCAAGACAGAGCTGATCCATGAGCGCAAGCGCTGGTACGACAGGCTGATCGCGGAGAACCGTCTCGAGGAGCACCGCGTGAAGGACGACTGGGAGAGCCGCAAGAAGATCGCACGCACGTTCGGCTTCATGTTCTTCGGCCTGGGCCTGATCCTGCTTGGCCTCATCGTCTACGCGATGGTGTCGAGGCTTAGCCACTAGGCCCCTCGGCTCCAAGCCGCCGCCCGTCCCGGACGGCATCGTTTTGGGTGGCGCCCGGGGTGTGACCCACAAGCTACGCAAGAGATGATGAGGTCTGCGCAAGCGCTGCGTAGTACCTTTGGCCCAATGGGAGCATAGTGGATTCTAAAGATGAAGGCGGACTCCAGAAAGATCATCCAGGCGGCCTCTGTTGTGTGGGCAGCGCTGGTGATTGGAGCCAGCGCCTGGGGTTCAGCCGGCGACGAGGCAAAGGCCGCGCCGCCGGCTGCGACCCAAACACCGGCGGCTCCGGCACGGGCCAAGGCCGCGCCGGCGGTTGCGAACAGCGAGTGCCTGGACTGCCATGAGGCCGAGTTCAAGCCGCGCAAGAAGGGCATGAAGCCGGAGTGGATAGGGGTGAAGAGCGAGGCTTTTGCACACTCCGCCCACGGGACGCTCAACTGCGTGGACTGCCACTCCTCGATCACCGAGACGCCGCACGACAGCAAGCTTCCCCCCGTCCAGTGTGCAGCCTGCCACGAGAAGGACCTCCCGAAGCACACCTTCCACCCGCGCATCACCGCTAGCCCCATGCCGGCCGGCCTGGACACCTCGTGCACCGAGTGCCACGGGACGCACGAAGCTTCCCCGGTCAAGCTGAAGGATTTCGCCTTCGCCTCGGGGCACCAGACGGAGGCATGCGGGCGCTGCCACGAGGCAGCCCGTAAGGATTTTGTCGCATCCGCGCACGGTGCCAACCCCACCGGAGGGCGCGTGGCCCTGGACTGCCTCACCTGCCACGACCAGCCGATCTCCTCGGCCGGCAAACCGGCCGGGGTCGCGCTCAAGATCGCACAGGCCAGGCTCTGCGAGTCGTGCCACGTGAAGAAGGCCGAGGTGGCGGACCAGTCGCTGCGCGGCGCGAAGTTCGTCTCCTCCTTCGATAAGTCGGTGCACGGCGCCGCCCTTGCGGCAGGCAAGACCAACTCGGCCACCTGCATCGACTGCCACGGTGCTCATGCGATGAACAAGGCGGCCGTCGCCGGGGCTCGGATCAGCCGCCTCCAGATCCCCGAGACCTGCGCCACGTGCCACGAGAAGCAGGCGCGGGAGTACGGCACAAGCGTCCACGCGATGGCGCTCGCCAAGGGCAACGTCGACTCGCCGGTCTGCACGGATTGCCACGGCGAGCATGACATCCGCAAGCACACCGACCCGTCGTCGCCCGTGCACAACACGAACCTCGCCCAGCAGGTGTGCGCGGAGTGCCACGCCTCGGTGCGCCTGACGAGCAAGTACGGCCTTAGGAGCGACACGTTCAAGACATTCACGGACAGCTACCACGGCCTGGCCGTGAGGGGAGGGGCCGTCGAGGTCGTCAACTGCGCCAGCTGCCACGGGGCGCACGCGATCAAGTCCCACACCGACCCGACCTCGAGCGTGTACAAGGACAACCTCGTCAAGACCTGCGGGGAATGCCACCGCGGCGCCAACGCGAGGTTCTCGATAGGCGCCGTGCACGCGAGCTCAACCCGCAGGGACACCTCCTCGCTGCTTTACTGGATCGCGACCGTCTATGTCGGGCTGATCATCGTGGTGGTGGGGGGCATGGCCCTGCACAACATCCTCGACTTCCTCAAGAAGATCCGCCGCAAGCTTGCGATCCAGAAGGGCGAGGAGCTGGAGATCCAGGTGGCCCACCGGCTCTACGTGAGGATGTCGCTTCACGAGCGCCTCCAGCACGCCGTCCTCGTCCTGAGCTTCGTCGCTCTGGTAGTCACGGGATTCATGCTGCGCTACCCCGAGGCGTGGTGGGTCGTCGGTATCCGCCAGCTGAGCAGCCGCGCGTTCGACCTGCGGGGCCTGGCGCACCGCGTGGCCGGCGTCGTCATGCTGGCCGGCGGAGCCTGGCACCTCTGGTACCTCGCATTCACCCGGCCGGGCCGCAGGCTCTTCATGGACCTGCTGCCGCGATGGAACGACGTGACGGACCCCTGGAAGGTGCTCAAGTACAACCTGGGCCTTGCCCCCGACAAGCCGGCCTTCGGCAGGTTCTGCTACATCGAGAAGGCGGAGTACTGGGCCCTGGTTTGGGGCACCCTCCTGATGGGCGCCACCGGCGCCATCCTCTGGTTTGAGAACGCGTCCATGGGCTGGTTCACGAAGCTCGGCTTTGACGCCGCGAGGACGGTCCACTTCTACGAGGCGGTGCTCGCCACCCTGGCGATCATCGTCTGGCACCTGTACTTCGTCATCTTCAACCCGGACGTCTACCCCATGAACCTGGCCTGGCTCACGGGCCGGATGTCGGAGAAGGAGATGATGGAGGAGCACCCGCTCCAGCTCGAGGAGATGAAGGCCACGGAGCGCGCGGCCGAGGACAGCCCCGACGCGGACGATCCCTCCGTGCCCCCCGCGGCGCCGGACGAACCGGATACAGCGCCCGAGGAGCCGCCCGAAGACGGAAGCCTGACGGATTGACGGTCCTAGGCGCCGCGCGCCCCGAGGCTCTTCCACCGCTCCAGGGGCTGCAGGGCAAGGGCGATGATCATCAGCTGGCTGATTCCGAAGCCGATAAGCCAATAGAAAGCCTCCTCCATGAAGCCGTAGCTGTGGAGGCCTATCCCGAGCATGTTGACGCCAAACCAGCTCCAGCTCGTGACGACGTTTCCGAACACCGCCATGACCATGAGGCCCCGCGACCGTATCATTCCACCCCAGCGGGCATGGAGGATCATGGCGTTCCAAAGGACGATCAGGAGGGCGCCATTCTCCTTGGGATCCCATCCCCAGAACCGGCCCCAGGACTGGTCCGCCCAGATCCCGCCAAGGACCGTGCCCACAAAGCTGAACAGGGTGGCGAAGCATACGACGCCATAGACCATCCGCGTGAGGGCCTCGGCGGACACCCGGTCTAGGGAGCGCGTGAAGAGTCCCCTGCCGATGTAGATGAGGGCAAGGAAACCGGACAGGAAGGTTGAGGCGTAACCCAGCGTCACCACGACCACGTGCGTCGCCAGCCAGAAGTTGGAGTCGAGCACGGCGCGCATCATCTCGAGGGTGTCGCTGCCCAGGGCCAGGTGGTGGGCTATCAGCAGCGTGGCGAAACCGATCATGCCGGCCGCGGCCGCAGCGACGCCGTTTCGGTAGACGAGCTCGAGCGCCATGCATAGGGCTACCGCGCCCCAGCCGACGAAGAGGGCCGAGGAGTACAGGTTGGTGACCGGCGGCCTTCCCTCGAGCCACATCCGGGTCGCAATCCCGGCGGTGGCGACCACCCAGGCGACGAGCACCAACCAGAACGAGGCGCGGGCAAGCTCCGCCGGCCACTTGAGCCACGAGAGGGCCGCCAGCAGGAACGCGAGCGCGTAGAGCACCATGCTCGTATAGAAGGGCTCGGACCGGTTGAACCGGAGTTCGACCGCCGTCTTCGCGTGCTCCCCCGGGAACCGCGCCTGGAAATCCTGCTCCAAAGCGCGCACGGTCCCGTTGAACGCTCCCGAGTCCCCGGCACGCCAGGCCTGCCCCAGCCGCGCATAGGCCATCGCCGCCGGATTGATCGCGCCGGATTCGAAGGAGCGCATGAGCGCCGTCCCTGCGGATTCCCAGCGGTCCGAATCGGGGCCGCCGGTTGGCGGAGGGATCGGGCGGATGTAGGCCATCTGCTCCATGTAGCCGAAGCGGTTTCCCATCTGGTCCATGGCCCCAAGGACCGTTCCATCGTGGGCCTCACCCCGCTGACGTGCGGATACCGCCCGGATGCCCGCCGGAAGCGCCTCGCCGAACCGCACGAGGGCGGCGGCAAAGTCCGGGACATCGTGGGTCTGCACGCTTGCCCTAAGCCGGGTGTAAAGCACCACCCGGTCCCGGGTTGCCAGCACCTGGCGCTGGAAGTTGCTCCGAAGCTGCGCTTCCACTCCGTCCGCCAGCCGCGCCTGGCGGTCCAGATCGTCAAGCTTTGGGGCCAACTGGGAGTAGGAGAACCGGCTCGTGGTCGCAGGAAGCAGGCCAAGGACCGCCATGACTCGCTTGGCCGCCGAGCCGTAGGCGATCCGGGTGTCGGCCTCCGTGATCCCGAGCAGGTCCCGAACGTCGGGCGAGTCGATACGGAACGTGGGGTAGAGGTCGGCCCTGGCCGGTGCGAAAAAGACGTCCGCCAACCACGCGGAAGGCGACGCGACAATTGGCTCGCTGTTCTGCGGGGCGCCAACCCGCTGGCGGCCCTGGAGCATGAGAAGGGACGTGCGGGCGACCGAGTCCAACGGCTTGATCCGCCCGTTGGCCAGGACCGGAAGTCGGCCGAAGGCGGGCAAGTCGAACGCCGTGCCGGCGTCCGGCACCGCCAGGGTCGCCGCCGCATAGGCGACGCCCAACGCAAGGGCGGCCCCTGGGAGGATTCGCTTTATAAAGTGTGAAATGGGCATGCCCGGGTGGCCAATTTGCGCGGCCACGATGGCTACCGGATGGGGGAGGGGGAGTCGAGAGGCTCTTGGGTTCTCGCCGAGGGCGGCTCACTGCTCCCCATTAGGTGCCCTGTTCCTGAGTCGGCCGTGGGCGGGCATCAATTCGCTTCCAGAATTTCGGCAAAGCGACGCAATTCCAGTGCAAGTTGCGGAGGACCCGCTCACGGAACCTGCTGCGGCGGAATACGTGCTGCACGGGCTGACTACGCAAAAATACGTAAAAACCGCTTAAGGCCCGTTTTAGCGGTCCGATAAATAGCCGCATGAATATTGATTTCAGACTAACTAGCGCCTGCCGTCGCGGCACGGCCTTCGTTGTGGCCCTCGGGCTCATTGCCGGCGTTGCCCGTGCCTCCATTTCGATCGAGAATACTAATATTCAGATCGGGGGCTTCTTCAGCCAGGGGTACCTCTACAGCAGCGACAATAACATCCCCACCGCCGACAAGGGCGGCACCTGGGACTTCCGCGAGATGGCGTTCAACGTCTCCGACACGTTTGGGGCCCACCTGCGCGTCGGAGCCCAGGCCTTTGCGCAAAGCTTCGGCGAGATCGGCCAGGACAAGGTCATCCTCGACTGGGCCATCGCTGACTACAATTTCAACAGCTGGTTCGGCATCCGCGCCGGACGCGTCAAGTACCCGAAGGGCCTCTACGGCGAGGCGCTCGACCTCGACGTCGTTCGGCCTTTCATCCTGCTGCCGGAGTCGGTGTACAGCCCCATCCTGCGCGACTTCACCGCATCCTTCGACGGGGCGATGATCTACGGCTCGGTGAACGTGCTCAAGAGCTCGTTCGACTACAAGGTCTTCGGCGGCACCATCCCGGTCAACCCCGAGAAGGGTGTGACGGACTTCTACAACGACGGCGGCGGGCTCTTCGCGGCCCCAACCGGCGCCACCTCGCTGAAGATGGACTCGGTAAAAGGAGCGCAGCTGGTCTGGAACACGCCCGTCAACGGCCTGAAGCTGGTCGGCTCGTACTCGTTCTTCACGAACCTCGACGCCTTTGGACCGTTCGCCGGGTATCCCCCGGTGGTTCTCTCCACGAACATCCCGAAATTCTCGTGGATCACCTACTCGGGCGAGTACTCGGTCGGCGACTGGGTGTTCGCGGCCGAGTGGCAGCGCACGGGAGGCGACCTCCTGCTCGCCGTGCCGGCCATCGGCTATTCCGGCGGAGAATTCATCGGCTGGGACGGCTGGTACGTCTCGGTATCCCGAAGGCTTGGCGACAAGTTCCAGGTCGGCGCCTATTACGGCAACAACCAGGTTCGCACCGGCTACAACTCGAGCAATCCGGCCGACTACCAGCATGACAGCGCCGTGAGCCTGCGCTACGACCTCAACGACCACGTGCTGTTCAAGATCGAGGCGCACTACATCGACGGCACCTATGAGACCTTCGATACGCCGAGGATCCCGAACCCGACCCCGAAGAAGGACACGACCCTCTTCGCCGTGAAGACAACCCTCAGCTTCTGAGCAACTTAGGATCCAAGACATGAACACCAGATCATTACGCCGCTTTGGCGCACTTGCCTTCATCATCGCGTTTGCGACGGCGGCCCACGCCGCCCCGGTGATCATCGCGAACAAGGGTCTTGAGAAGGAGAAACTCGATGTCGCCACGGTTAAGGCGGTCTTCCTTGGAAAGAAGGTCGCGTGGGACGTGGGCGGCCGCGTCATCCTCGCGGTCATCAAGACCGGTCCGGTTGCCGACGAGTTCCTCAAGGCAAACGTCGAGATGAGCAGCAGCGGTTTCAACAATCTGTGGCGCCGACTGGCCATGACGGGGGGCGGCACAGCCCCGAAGTCCTTCGAGTCCGAAGAGGATCTCAGGAAATTCGTGGCGGCCACGCCGGGGGCCGTCGGTTTCGTCGACAGCGCCAACGTGGACGCCTCCGTGGTCGTCCTGACGCCAGGAGCCTGAACCAGGCAATCCGCGTTCGTCGCGGGCCACCCCGCCTAGAGAAATACAGAATCCATCATTCGCCCGTCGCACCCATGTCCCACAACCTAAAGACGTCATTCCTTGGAATTACTCTGGGTTTCGCCTTCCTAGCCGCACTCATTGTGTTCCTTGGGACGACGACCTTCCAGCTCTCCCGAACCGGGACCGCAAGGACGGCTGAGCTGAGCGGGCGCCTGCTGCCCGCCCTGGAGGCGCTGGCCGGGCTTCAGGAGGCGACGCTCAAGTACAACCTGACGAACATGGAGTTTGTGGTGGCCCGCGACGAGGAGACGATGGCCCGGAAGACCGCAGCGGCGACGGGATACCGGAGCGACATCGATCGCCATGCGTCGACCCTCGGGAAGCTCCTGGACTCGCAGGAGGCAAAGGCCCTTCAGGAGCGGCTTGGATCGACCCTTAGGGACTACGACTCTGCCGCTGCACGCCTCCAGAAGGCATTGAAGGCCAGTGACTTTGACGAGGCGATGAAGGTCCTGGACGGAGACATGAACAAGAATTACCGCGCTCTCGAGGCCGCATTGAGCGACTTGAGCCGCTTCGTCTTCACGCTCTCGACGGACAACGGAAACGCAACGAAGGGAATCCTCGACCGGAATCTGCGCATCACGATCATTCTGAGCGCCTCGATTGCAGCCCTGGCGCTCATCTCGGTCGGCGCCGTCCAGTGGCTCTCCCGCAGGATCACCAAGCGGATCAAGGAACTCTCCGACTCGCTTTCCCACCTGGCGGACGACATCTACGGCAAGGCGGAGGGATTCTCTTCCGGGAGCGCCATCCTCTCGGACGGCGCAAGCCGCCAGGCCGCCTCGCTGGAGGAGACCAGCTCCTCGCTTGAGGAGATGGCTAAGGTCACCGACCAGAACGCCAGCGACGCGGGAACCGCAAAGACGCTCGCGGCGCAGACCCGCAGCGCCGCCGACACCAGCGCAACGGACATGGACCAGATGACCAAGGCGATGGACGAGATCAAGGTCGCGAGCACCGGGATATCGAAGATCATCACCACGATCGACGAGATCGCCTTCCAGACGAACATCCTCGCCCTAAATGCGGCGGTCGAGGCGGCCCGCGCCGGCGAGGCCGGGGGGGGCTTCGCGGTCGTGGCCGACGAAGTGCGCAGCCTTGCGCAGCGAAGCGCCGAGGCGGCCCGCGAGACCGCGACGCGGATCGAGGATTCCATCAAGAAGAGCAACCGCGGCGTGGAGATCAGCTCTAAGATCGCCACCAGCCTTAGCGAGATGGTCGGCAAGAGCCGCGAGGTCGACAAGCTTGTGAGCACAATCGCCCACGCCTCGCGGGAGCAGTGCGGGAGCTTGGGCCAGCTCAAGGAGGCCGTGAGCGAGATCAGCAACGTCACGCAGAGCACCGCCGGCCAGGCGGACGAGAGCGCAACCGGCGCCCGCGACCTCAACATCCAGATAGCGAGCCTTCGCGAGACGGTCGACAGCCTGAACGCGTTTGTCGGTCTTCGCATCAGCCACACCGCCGATCGCGAGATGGCCAAGCCCGTCGCTAGGAAGCGCGCCGTGATTCCGGCCAGGAAATCTCCTGCCCCCGCGCCTAGGTCCAAGAGCGTCGACATCGCCAGGGCCAAGGCGGGGATGCAGATCTGGAAATAGGGCCCGGCCAGCCCAGCGCGGTGGCCGGACCGCACAGGTGGATAGGCTCCTGGCAAAGCCAGCCCGGTGGTTTCCGGTTGCGCGGACGCTGGGTGATTGGATGTCCCTAGACCTGGCCGGACTGTGAATGGGTTCCATTCCGGCATTTCGGAGACATGGGGGGCTGTTAATCCGCGCATCGGAAATGGCAAAATTTGCGCAGTAGAAATGGTCCACACATGGCAGAATAACGGGGTCTCTAATTTCCCGTACAAACTCCATGTCCAACGCCGGCAAAGCGCCTTCTCCTGGTTTCGTAACTTGCGATGCAAATGAGGCTGTGTCCTCAGTTGCCTACCGCCTCAACGAGCTGATAGCCATCTATCCGATCACGCCATCCTCAACGATGGCGGAGACTTGCGACGAATGGGCGGCTGCGGGGCGCCTGAACCTGTGGGGCCAGGTGCCGCGCATCATGGAAATGCAGTCCGAGGGTGGTGTGGCCGGAGCGGTGCACGGCGGCCTCCTCGGGGGGGCCCTTACGACAACCTTCACGGCCTCCCAGGGCCTGCTGCTGATGATCCCGAATCTCTACAAGATCGCCGGGGAACTCCTTCCGTTCACGTTCCATGTCAGCGCCCGCGCGCTGGCGGCCCAAGGACTCTCAATATTTGGAGACCACCAGGACGTAATGGCATGCCGGGCAACAGGGTGCGCGCTACTGTGCAGCAATTCCGGCCAGGAGGCGCACGACATGGCGCTCATCGCCCATGCCGCGAGCTACCGCTCGCGCATCCCTTTCATCCATTTCTTCGACGGATTCCGCACCTCGCACGAGGTTTCGAAGCTTGAGCTGCTATCCGACGATGATCTGCGCAAGGTGATCGACGAGAAGGACATCGCCGCCTTCAGGTCGCGGGCAATGACGCCTGACAAACCGACACTTAGGGGCACCGCGCAGAATCCCGACGTGTATTTCCAGGGCCGCGAGGCGGTGAACCGCTTCTATGACGCACTGCCCGCGACCGTGCAGTCGACGATGGACCTCCTCGCGAAGGCGACCGGCCGCAAGTACCACCTCTTCGACTATCATGGGCACCCCCAGGCGGAGCGCGTCGTCGTGGCCATGGGCAGCAGCATTGAGACCATAAGCCAGACCGTGGATTGGCTGGTCGGGAAGGGTGAGAAGGTCGGAGTCGTCGCCGTGCGCCTCTTCCTGCCGTTCGACGTGCAGGCGTTCCTCGCCGCATTGCCAAAGACCACGAAGGCCATCGCGGTTCTCGACCGAACCAAGGAACCGGGCTCCTCGGGCGAACCCCTCTATCTCAATGTCTTGACCGCGCTCGCGAAGACGGGCTCGCCGCTCGCCGGCTCGCCCCGGGTCGTCGGTGGGCGCTATGGACTCGGCTCGAAGGAATTCACGCCCGGAATGGCGAAGGCAGTCCTCGACCAGTTGAACGAAAGCAAGCCGAAGAACCAGTTCACCGTGGGCATTATCGACGACGTGACCGGAACCTCCCTGACGTACGAGCCGGACTTCAACCCGGAGGCCGCCGGCATCCGCCAGTGCGTCTTCGTCGGCCTCGGTGCGGACGGGACGGTCGGCGCCAACAAGAACTCGATCAAGATCATCGGTGAGCAGACGCCGAATTTCGCGCAGGGCTATTTCGTCTACGATTCGAAAAAGTCGGGATCGATGACGACCTCGCATCTGCGTTTCGGGCCCCGCCCGATCCGGGCGCCGTACCTCATCCGCCAGGCGGATTTCGTCGCATGCAGCCAATTCAGCTTCGTTGGGCGCACTGATGTGCTCCGCTACGCCGCCGCCGGCGCGACGGTGCTCCTCAACTCGCCCCACAGTGCAGAGGAGACCTGGAAGAAGCTCCCCCGCGAATGGCAGGAGGTGCTGATTGCAAAGAAGCTGCGCCTCTTCGTCATTGACGCCACCCAGGTGGCCCAGGCGAGCGGCATGGGACGGCGCACCAACACGGTGCTGCAAACCTGCTTCTTCGCGCTCTCCGGTGTGCTGCCCCAGGACGAGGCAATCAAGCACATCAAGAAGGCGATCGACAAGACGTACGGAAAGAAGGGCGAGCAGATCGTCAAAATGAATTACGCGGCGGTGGACGCCGCGCTGGCTGGGCTCCACGAGGTGGCCATCCCGGCCGCGGCCGACCTGGCATCCGTTGCGACGGTGCCGCCAGCCTACAAGAACGCACCGGAATTCGTCCGCGAGATCACCTCGCGCCTCCTCGCCGAGGAGGGCGACATCATGCCGGTCAGCGCCATTCCCTTGGACGGATGCTGGCCGACCGGCACCGCACGCTTCGAGAAGCGCAATATCGCGCTGGAGATCCCCGGTTGGGACTCCTCGATCTGCATCCAATGCAACAAGTGCGTGCTTGTCTGCCCGCACGCGGCAATCCGAGCGAAGTTCTTCGATCCGTCCGAGCTCGGCGGGGCACCGTCTGGGTTCGTGTCGGCGCCATTCCGCTCAACCGAATTCCCCGGCCAGCGTTACACCATTCAGGTCGCGCCGGAGGATTGCACCGGATGCTCCCTTTGCGTGCAGGTCTGCCCTGCCAAGGATAAGACCAACCCGCGCCACAAGGCCATCGACATGCTGCCGCAGCCGCCGCGTCTGGCGAGCGAGCGGGCGAATTGGGACTTCTTCCTCAAGCTTCCTGATCCCGACCGCGCCAAGCTCGACATGAGCTCCGTCAAGGGGACGCAGTTTGCCGCACCTCTGTTTGAGTTCTCCGGGGCATGCGCGGGCTGCGGCGAGACCCCGTATGTGAAGCTGCTGACCCAGCTTGTCGGCGACCGGCTGATCATCGCCAATGCGACCGGCTGCTCCTCAATCTACGGCGGGAACCTGCCGACAACCCCTTATTGTTCAAATAAGGAAGGGCGCGGCCCCACGTGGGCGAATTCCCTGTTCGAGGACAACGCCGAATTCGGCCTTGGCCTGCACCTTGCAGCCGAGCAACGGTCCCGCACCGCGCGCGAGCTGCTCGCTCGCGTGTCGGGAAGGGTAGGGAACGACCTGGCCAAGGCCCTTATCGAGGCCGACCAAACCACTGAGGCAGGCATCGCGGCCCAGCGCTCCCGGGTCCTCGCCCTTCGCGACGCGCTCCGTGGCGCCAACGACGACGATTCCCTGCGGCTTACAGCGATCGCCGACGAGCTGGTGAAGAAGTCCGTCTGGATCATCGGCGGCGACGGCTGGGCCTATGATATCGGCTACGGCGGCCTTGATCACGTACTGGCGTCCGGTGCCAACGTGAAGGTGCTCGTACTCGACACAGAGGTTTACTCAAACACGGGCGGCCAGGCGTCAAAATCGACGCCTATGGGCGCCGTGGCTAAGTTTGCCGCCGGAGGCAAGGCCGTGGCAAAGAAGGACCTCGCACTCATTGCGATGCAATACGGCCATGTATATGTGGCGAAGGTCGCATTCGGGGCAAAGGACAGCCAGACGATCTCGGCATTCAGGGAGGCGGAGAGCTACAATGGCCCCGCGCTCATCATTGCCTATTCCCACTGCATCGCGCACGGGTTCCCCCTGCACCTCGGACTCGAGCAGCAGAAACTGGCGGTGGACTCAGGCTACTGGCCGCTCTTCCGCTACGATCCAAGGCTGGCCGCCAAGGGCGGCGTGGCGCTCAAGCTCGACTCGGGCGCGCCCAAGATCGAGCTCTCGCGGTTCACGGCCAACGAGACCCGCTTCGGCATTCTCAAGAACATCAATCCCGACCGGGCCGCTGAGCTCGGCGCCGAGGCTCAGGCCGAAGTGAAGCTGCATTACGCCCTCTACCAGCATCTTGCGGAGCCGGCCTCCACGGCAAACGGCAACCCGCCCGGGGCGACTGCACCCGCCGAATCCGCAAAGAAATAACCGCACCCCACGGACATGAAACTCGAAACAACTTATCTTGGCCTGAAGCTCAACAACCCCCTGGTGATTGGCGCCTCCCCGTTTTCGGAGGAGGTGCACGTGGCCTGCCAGCTTCAGGACGCCGGGGCGTCGGCCATCGTCATGCGCTCACTCTTCGAGGAGCAGATTGATGCGGAGCAGCGGGCGCTCATCCACCACATCGAGACGCCGGCCGAGAGCAATGCCGAGGCGACCTCATACTTTCCGAGCTTCTCGGAGTACCAGCTTACCCCGGACCGTTACCTGAAGCAGATAGAGAACCTGCGCTCCGCCCTCACAATTCCCGTAATCGCGTCCCTCAACGGCTGCCGGCCGGGCGGCTGGACCGACTACGCGGCCCGCATGGAGGCTGCCGGCGCCAGCGCGATCGAGCTGAATCTCTACCAGATGGCCACCGACCCGGTGCTGGATGCGGAGCAGGTCGAGACAGCGATGCTGGAGACCGTGAGCCTTGTGACTGCGGCCGTTAACGTGCCCGTGTCGGTCAAGCTCTCACCCTTCCATACCTCTCCGGCGCAGTTCTCGCTCGCCCTGGAGAGAGTGGGTGCCGCGGGTGTTGTCCTGTTCAACCGGTTCTACCAGCCCGACTTTGACATCGAGCAGCTCGACGCGAAGTCGCAGCTTAAGCTGTCGGATCCAAGCGAGCTGCTCCTTAGGCTGCGGTGGCTCGCCATCATCTCGCCCCACCTGCGGGGATCTCTTTCGGCGACCGGTGGAATCCACAGCTCCGACGATATCGTGAAGGCCATCCTCGCGGGCGCCCACACCGTGCAGCTTGTGTCGGTCGTCCTAAAGCATGGGCCGCGGGTGCTATTCAGCCTGCTTGACGGACTGGAGACCTGGATGACCGACC
>Ga0265314_10001648_pt1 | contig 24435 bp, 25 predicted proteins | sample 4126metaG_FD_203106 | JGI IMG/M metagenome (GOLD analysis project Ga0265314, IMG submission 203106) | Rhizosphere microbial communities from Carex aquatilis grown in University of Washington, Seatle, WA, United States - 4-1-26 metaG | ecosystem: Host-associated > Plants > Roots > Rhizosphere >... | reverse complement strand
GACGATCGCGCGGCCCGGATCGACCAGGGTCGACCAGCGCTCGGTGATCTTGCCGGCCTTGATCTTCACGGCGCCGATCTCGAGCAGGTCGGCCATCTTGGGATCCTTGCCCGTCGTCTCGACATCGACGACGACGAACTCGGCCTTGGCCTTGGCCAGCTTGACGAAGTCGAGGACCGACTCGGTCAGGGGCTCGAGGTAGGGCAGGCGCTTGGGCTTGCCGACGGCCGCGCGGAGCTGGTCCTGGAGGTCGACGATCGGCTGCAGGGCGCGATGGCCGAACAGGATGGCCTCGGCCATCACGTCTTCGGGCAGCAGGTTGGCGCCGGCCTCGACCATCATGATCGCGTCACGGGTGCCGGACACGATCAGGTCGAGCTCGGAGTCGGCCAGCTCGGTGTGAGTCGGGTTGACCACGAACTCGCCGTTAATCCGGCCGATGCGCACGGCGCCGATCGGGCCCTGGAACGGGACCTCGCTGATCGTCAGGGCGGCCGAAGCGGCGATCGTGCCCAGGACGTCGGGGTTGTTCTCCTGGTCCGTCGAGAAGACGGTGATCACCAGCTGGACGTCGTCCTTGTAGCCCTCGGGGAAGAGCGGCCGGATGGGGCGGTCGGTCAGCCGGGCGGCCAGGATGGCGGCCTCGGACGGGCGCGACTCGCGCTTGATGAAGCCACCCGGGATCTTGCCCGCGGCGTACATCCGCTCCTCGAAGTCGACCGTGAGCGGGAAGAAGTCGAGGCCGGGGCGCGGCTCGGAGCGGTTGGCGGTCCCGAGGACCATCGTGTCGCCGTAGCGGACGGTGACCGAGCCACCGGCGAGGCGGGCCATCCGGCCGGTCTCGATCGTCAGCGTTCGGCCGCCGAGCTGGGTTTCAAAGGTTTGCGGTACTTGAGGCATGGAAATCTGATTCCTCCTTGACGTGCGGAGGAGGGACCTGCGGGCGCGTGACCCGGATCGACGCTTGCGTCTGACGCGAGAGGACCCCGGGATTGACCCGAGGTCCGGAGCGGCGTGCGCCTAGCGGCGGAGTCCGAGCCGTCCGATGACGGTCCGGTAGCGCGTGTTGTCCTTCTTGATCAAATAGGCAAGAAGGCGACGGCGCTGACCGACGAGCTTGAGGAGGCCGCGGCGCGAATGGTTGTCCTTGGGGAAGCTGCGCAGGTGCTCCGTGAGGGTCTTGATCCGCTCCGTCAGGAGCGCGACCTGGACTTCCGGGCTGCCGGTGTCGCCGTCGACGACGGCGTACTCCCCGATCACCTGTTGCTTCATCTCCCGCGCGAGCGGCACTCGGTCCTCCGAACACGAATTCGTTGATTGTTCATCTGTTTGACCGGCGGATGGTACCACAGGCTCGCGTGAGTGCCCGTGCTCCGCGCTGTGGGCCCGTGCGCGGCAGCCGGCGCCGGCGCTCTTCGCTGCGGATCGTAGCGCCTCGCCCGCCCGGGCCTCGGTTTGGGCGGCGGCCGAGCGGTCAGCGGTCCGGTTCTGCCGGATTACCAGCCCGGGTGGTGGTACGGGACGATCCGCGTCGGTTCGGGACAGATTCGAGGCGGCGGATGGCCAATCCGTGCGTAACGTTGCGCTGCCGCTCCCCCGCGGCGCCCGATGGGCGGTAGATTCCTTCCCTACCACCACCCCGGCTGGTAGCCCGGAAGGATCGCGCTGCCGGGACGGCGGCTCCGGTGCCATCCGGGCCTCGAAGCCGACTGGCCAACGGCGCGCACGATTCGCGGATCGAGTCGAGGACGGAGCCTCGGTCGGGCTCGCTCGTCAAACGGCCGGGGCAGCCGCGGCAGCCGTGTGGTCCGCGCCCGAGGCGGTCGACAACACCCGTCGGCCAAGGACCGCCGCGACAAGCAGGACGGCCGACGCGACGAGGTACGGGGCAAACGCCGCGACCTTCAGGTACAGCAGCCCCGCGAGGAGCGGCCCGACTGTCTGGATGGCCGAGCCGATCGCCGACATGCTGCCGGCCAGCCAGCCCTGCTCGTCGTCGCCGACAGCCTTCGACAGCAGGCCCTGGAGCACGGCGCCGGTCGCGCCCTGGGCCATCGCGAACACGAGCGCGGCGCAGACGAACAGCCACGATGCGGGCAGGAAGGCCGCCACGGCGACGATCAGGCCGCAGCCGAACGCCTGCCAAAGGAGGCCCGCGAGCACGACGCCGCGCTCGCCCATGACCCGCAGCAGCACGGCCAGCAGGCCACCCTGGACGATGATGTCCACGATCCCGACGCCCGACATCAGCAGCCCGACCTCGACCGTGTTCCAGGACAGCACGTCCATCGTGAACACGGGCACGTTGCCACCGAACAGTGCGAGCGGTACGGCTGCCAGCGTGAAGACGAGGATCAGCGCACCGAGCCCCGGCCGCCGGACGGCGCCGGCGATGGCGGCGAACGGGTTGATATCGGACAGCGAGATGCGCTTGACGCGCCGGTCGGGGTCCAGGCTTTCGGGCAGCGCGACCGCCGTCAGGATGGCGGTCAGAATGCTTACCGCTGCGGCCGCCAGCATCGGCGCCGCGAGGCTCACGGAGGCGAGCAGCCCGCCGATCGCCGGGCCCACGAGGAACCCGACGCCGCCCACGGCACCGGCCAGCCCGAACCGCCGAGCCCGGTCCTCGGGCGCCGTGATGTCGGCGAGATAGGCGAAGGCCACGGACATGTCGCCCGCAGTCAGGCCGTCGATCACTCGCGCGAGGAGCAGGACCCACAGCGCTCCGCCGAGGCCGAACAGCACCCAGCCGATCGCCGAACCGATGAGGCTCACGATCAGCACGGGGCGCCGCCCGATTCGATCGGAGAGTGCGCCGAGGAACGGCGCAGCCACGAAGGCACAGGCGGCATAGGCCGCCTCGAGGATGCCCACCCAGAACGCGGTCGAGCCGGCGTCGCCGACGTGCGACCCGACAAGGAAGGGCAGCACGGGAAAGACGAGCGCCATCCCAACGGTGCTCAGGAAGCTGATGGTGAGGATGATCACCAGCGGAAGCCGCTGGGATCGAAGCGTGATCATTGAATGGATCCTTCGGGTGAGGGCGCGATCAGCGTGCCGGCGGCTATTCGGCCAGCAGCAGGTACAGCGCCTTGCGGGACTGATCGATCAGGGCGACCGCTTTCTCGATCTGGTCTGATGTGCCAGTGCGCTCGATCTGGCTGCTGGCCGCGAAGAGGGCGCCGACCGACTGGCGCAGCGCCAGGCGTGGGCCGGACGACTCGGCGATCTGTTCCCAGGGCATCGGCTCGCGCTCGTGGCCTGGCGCCGCCAGCGCAGCGCGACCGGCGTCGGTCAGCGAGAACGTCCGGCGGCTGCCGTCCTGCTCGCCACTGACGAGGCCCTGCTCCTCCATCGCCTGGAGGGTCGGGTAGACCGAACCGGGACCCGGCGTCCAGACGCCGCCGCTGCGGTTGGCAAGCTCCTGGATCACCTGGTAGCCGTGCATCGGCTGCTCGGCCAGCAGGCCCAGGATCGCGGCCTGCATGTCGCCGCGTCGTGCCCTGCTGCCCGGCATCTGGCCAAAGCCTCGTCGTCCGAGGCTGAAGCCCGGTTCGCCGCGCCCCCGCTCGACCCGGTGTCCGTGGGCCCAGGGTCCATCGGCATGTCCTGGTCGCCGGCCGCCACGTCGTGTGTTATCTCGTTCCATCGTGTTGCTCCTTTCATGAGCTGTATCACTGTGCAACACGATATATCGCTATCTATCACGATGTCAAGCCCCGGGTTCGGGACCGGGCTCAGCTCGCCTCCGCCCGTGCGTGCCGTGGCTTCGGCCGACCCCGCGAACCTGGCGAATATCAGTCCCGTGCTACAGCGCGGGGACGCGACCACGAGTCGCGCCGGAACCTCGGCGGGATCCGCTAGCTCGAGCGTGGCTCGGGATGAAACCATCGCTCGACGGCCCCACTTGGGCCTCCTTTGGGCCTCGGACCCGGCGCAGCACTACGGGGACTGATATTCGCCAGGTTTCGGCCCTTGCGGGCGATCGGGCGAGCCCGTTCTGCCGGATTACCAGCCCGGGTGGTGGTACGTACGGATCTGCACCTGTTCGAGGCAGGCTCGAGGCGGCCAACGCCCAGTTCGTGCGTGAGACCGCGGCGTCCCGCCCCCGCGGCGCCCGATCGGCGGTCAATTCCTTCCTTACCACCACCCCGGCTGGTATCCCGGAAGAATCGAGCTTCCGGGGCTGCGGCTCAACCTGGGGCGGAACCCACCCAGTCGTCGATCAATCCCAGCAGGCTGGCGCGTTGTCGGGCAGGCAGCGTGCTGTGGTCGGACGTCATGCGTGTGTCGAGGGACAGGGCCATTGCCCGAAGCTCGGCGGCCAGGTCGCGACGCTGCACTCGGACGGCGCCGAGCAGCGCCCCGAAGATCCCTTGGGCCGCTCCTTCGCGAGCAACGTCCGAAGCCCGCGTTCCCGCCTTGACCAGCGACACTTCGCGGACGAGGCGGCGAGCTCCGGCCAGGAGCGTGTCAACGCTGTCGGCCGTGAGCAAGCCGAGCAGGACCAGGCACTCACCACGCACGTAGGGATCCGGATCGGTAGTGCTGGCCGCACGGATCGCGGCGACCACCAGCGGGTCTTCCATCGACCGACCGAGAAACACCACGGCCATCCGGCGCGCCTCGGGCCGTTTAGCCCTGAGCTGGGCTATGAGCGTCGCCTTGCGTCGAGCGGTGGCTCGCCGCGGCAGGACGAGCGGATAGTGGAATCCATCGGGCGCCGAAAATGGCCCAGCCACGCCCTGTGGCTCGAGCGCGGACCGCACGAGCCCGACACCGAGCCGATCGGCGACGGCGTCGACAATCGCATCCGACTCGTGGGTCTCGCCGCGGCTCGCACGTTCTGCGACGACGTCCCGCAACGCCTTCACGAAATCAGCCTTGCGCGGTGGCCCGCCCACGACTAAGCCGGCCCGACGAATCGGATGCGGATCCGGTCCGAAGCAGGCAGCGCCGTCTTGCCACGAGCCTCGAGCGCCAGGCTCCCGTCGGCGCCGACGGTACCGATCCCGGGCACCGGACGGCCGGCTCGTGCCAGGCCCGGGGCCCAGGCTGGCTCGACTTCGACCCGATAGCGGCCCGCAGGCGGCAGCGCGACCGGCAGCTCGAACGAGACGCGCCCGGACGCAACCCGCCCCACCACGGCGACGGACCGGCCGAGCAACCGCCGGGCGCCTTGCAGTTCGCCCGCCGCGATCGACGAGCGGATCTCCGTGCTTCGGACCAGCCGGCCGTCCAGGGCGAGCGGCTCGACGACATCGACCGCGAATCCGGCGGAGCGGCCGAGCTCTGCCAGCGCGGCCGGCGTCCCCAGCCGGTCGTGGCCGAAGGCGGCATCGGGCGTCATCAGGAATCCGGCCAGCTCGACCCGCTGGCTGATCGCGGCGACGAAGTCCTGGTAGGCGGTCATCCGGACCGCCGCGTCGAAGTGCTGGACCACGACTACGTCGACGCCAGCCCGCCCGAACCGGACGAGTCGCTCCGCGGGATCGCACAGGACGGGCGGCGCAGCACCGACGAGGATCTCGTCGGGATGGTGGTCGAACGTGATCACGCCGGGCCGGGCGTGATGGCGGGCCGCCGCGGCCCGCAGCTGGGCGAGCAGGTAGACGTGTCCACGGTGTAGGCCATCGAAGGCGCCGACGACGAAGAAGAGCGGCCCGAGCTCGCCGCCCAGCCCAGTGTCGGCCTCACCGAGCCCACCGCCGAGGACCCCGGCGATGACCCGCGGCGAATCAGGCATCGACGAGGACTTTGTCGGGCATCACCCGCGTGCCGTCCCAGCGGCCAAATCCAGCCAGCTCGCCGCCGGGTGCCAGCAGCCGCACGGGCCGCTCGCTCGCCGGGCCGGATGAGCCTGCCGAGGGTCGGATGAACTGGCCGCGCACGACCGCCTTGAGCTCATCGTCGGTCAGCTGGATCGCGGGCAGGTCGAGGCCTGAGTCGATTGGCAGGAGCAGCTTGGCCAGGGCCGCCGGCCCCTCCTCAACCGCAGCGCGCACGGTGTCGAGCGGGATCGCTTCAGCGAGGCGAAACGGACCGCTCGCAGTCCGGCTCAACGCCCCCAGGTAGGCGCCGGACCCGAGCGACGCACCTAGGTCCCGGGCGATCGCCCGGATGTAGGTGCCCGCCGAGCAATCGACCTCGATCACCGCGATCGGTCGCTCCGGATCCGCAGCATCCCATTCGAGCAGCTCGATCCGATCGATCTCCACGGACCGTGGCGCGAGCTCGGGCTGCTGTCCCGCTCGAGCCAGGGCGTAGGCGCGCCGGCCGGCCACCTTGATCGCGGAATAGGCCGGCGGCACCTGGACGATCGGGCCGCGGAACGCCGCCAGCGCGGCCTCGACGGCGTCACGCGAAATGACCAGGCCGGGCGCCGCGCCGGGGCCGCCAAGGAGCACCGGTGTCAGCTCGCCCTCGAGGTCGTCGGTCGTCGACGAGGCCCCGAAGCAGACCGTCGCCCGGTACTGCTTGCGGTCGCCGAGGTGGTATTCGACCACTCTCGTGGCCCGGCCAAGGAAGATCGGAAGGACGCCGCGCGCGAACGGATCGAGGGTGCCGCCGTGGCCGACGCGCTTCATCCCGCTCAGCCGCCGGACGAGGCCCACGATGTCGTGCGAGGTCGGCCCGGCGGGCTTGTCGACGACGAGGATCCCATCGAGGCGGACGCGGCCGTCGACCGCGCGCGAGGTGGTCGTCACCGTTGGACGGCTGCCGCGAGCCGGCGTGCCTCCGCGAGCACGGCCGCCTGCGCCGCATCGACGGGCAGGTGAATCGTGGCGCCCGCCGCCCGGGCGTGCCCTCCCCCGCCGAACGCGCCGGTCAGGACCGTGGCATCAACGCCGCCGGGCTTGGTCCGGACGCTGATCCGGGTCTCGCCGGCCGCCTCCTTGAAGATGATCGCCACCTCGGCGTCCTCGGCCTGGGCCACGAGATCGATGATCCCCTCCGAATCGGCCGGCCTGGTGCGGGTTGCGGCCAGGTCGGCATCGAGCAGCGTCGACCACACGACGCGCCCGCCATCAGCCGAGTCGAGGCGCGAGAGCACCCGCCCAAACAGGCGCAGCTGCGCGTCGGGCTTCGTCCGGTACAGGCGGCGCGAGATCTCGGCCAGCGGGGCGCCGGCCTCGACGAGCGCGGCCGAAACCTCGAGCGTGCGCGGGGTAACGTTGGAGTGGGCGAACGTCGAGGTGTCCATCACGATCCCGGCCATCAGGGCCTCGGCCAGGGAACCATTCGCGGTGTCGAGCGGCACGCCCAGGCGCGCCGCCAGCAGGACGACCATCTCGCAGGTGGCGGCGCTCGCCGGATCGACCCACTCGGCGCCCGGTTGCGACGACCCGGGGTTCGAGAGGTGGTGGTCGATCACCACGTGGGGCAGCCGGCCGAACAGCTCGGCGTTGCGGACGCCGATCGCACCGACCCGCTCGAGGGTCCCGCAATCGACGATCACCAGGAGGTCGTAGGCGACCGCCGGATCGGGATCGAGCCGCTCGGCGGAGACACCGGGCAGGAAGTCATACAGGGGTGGGACCGGATCGGTGCACACGGTCGTCGCCCGGCCGCCGTGGAATTCGATGATCCGGGCGACACCGAGGGCGGCTCCGAGCGTGTCGGCGTCGGGATTCTCGTGGCTGACGATGAGCGCCTCGCGGGCGCCGGCGACCAAGCTGGCAAGGACGTCGGGGACCGCGCCCAGGTACGCGTCGAGCGCGACGGTCAACGCCCCGGCCTTCGGCTCCCTGCCGTGCGATTCGTCGGTCGCCCGCCACTATTGCCCCGGCAGCGGCCGCGGCGGGCCGCCCGGTTGACCGGCGGCAGGGGCACGATCAGGTCGGCCGGTCCGGCATCGCCGGCGGCAGCCGGTGCGTCGTCGGCGGCCGGCTCGGGCTCGGCATCGCCCTCCTGGTGCCGGCGGATCACGGGCGTCGGCAGCGTCTCGCCGAGCGGTGCCTCCTCCTGGGGCGTCCGGCCCTGCTCGAGCTCGTCGATCAGGTGCAGGATCCGGGTTCCGGTCTCGGCCGACTCGTCGAGCCGGATATGGAGGTTCGGGATCCGGCGCAGGCGAAGGCGCGAGCCGAGCTCATGGCGCACGAAGGGCATCGCGTGCTCCAGCGCCCGGACGGTCTCGGTCCGTTCGGCCGGGCTGCCGATCACGCTCACCCACACCCGGGCGTGGGCCAGGTCGGCCGTGGTCTCGACCCTGGTCACGGTGGCAAAGCCGATCCGGGGATCCTTGACCTCGCGCGACAGGAGGCCGCCGATCTCCTGGCGCAGGAGCTCGTCGATCCGATCGGTGCGCGCCGTCATCAGCTGGCTCGCGCCCGGCTGACCGTCTTGGTGCTGAAGCACTCGATGATGTCGCCCTCCTGGAGCTCCTGGTAGCCGGCCAGGCCGATCCCGCACTCCAGGTTCTGGGCGACTTCGCGGGCGTCGTCACGGAACCGGCGCAGCGACTCGATCCGGTCGGTGGCGACGACCTTGCCGCTCCGCCAGACCCGGGCGCCGCCCCGGATGATTCGGCCGTCGGTCACGAAGCAGCCGGCGATCACGGTCGACTTGCCGACCTTGAAGATCTGGCGAACCTCGGCCCGGCCTTCGACGACTTCGACGATCTCGGGCTCGAGCAGGCCGCCCAGGGCCGCGTCGATATCGTCGGTCAGCTTGTAGATGATGTCGTAGATCCGGACGTCGACACCCTCCGACTCGGCCGCCCGGCGGGCGGTGTCGGTGATCCGGGTGTTGAAGCCGACGACGATCGCGTTCGAGGCCGAGGCCAGCAGGATGTCGTTGTCGGTGATGTCGCCGGCCGCCTCGTGGAGGATGTTCAGCCGGACATCGTCGGTCGAAAGCTGGTCCAGGGCGTGGGTGATCGCGCCGAGCGAGCCCGATACGTCGGCCTTGAGGATGATCCGGAGCTCCTTGGCCTGGCCGGCCTGGATCTGGCGGTAGAGGTCCTCGAGGGTGGCCCGGCCGCTGGCATCGCCGGTCTTGGCCGCGGCCGCGAGGTTGCGCGCCTCGACCAGGATCCGGGCTTCCTTCTCGTCGGCCACGACACGCAGGATGTCGCCCGCCTCAGGCACGTCGGCCAGGCCGAGGATGACCGCCGCCGTCGACGGACCGGCGCTCGTGATCCGCTCGCCGACCGAGTTCTCGAGGGCCCGCACCTTGCCATACGTGCCGCCCACAACGATCACGTCGCCGACCCGCAGGGTGCCGGTCTGGACGATCGCCGTGGCAACCGGGCCGCGGCCCTTGTCCAGCTCGGCCTCGACGATCGTGCCGACCGCCGCCCGCTTCGGGTTGGCCTTCAGCTCCTGCAGGTCGGCGACCAGCAGGATCATCTCCATCAGCTCGTTGAGGCCCGTGCGGGCCTTGGCTGAGACCGGGACGAGGGGCGTGTCGCCACCGTACTCCTCGACGATCACGCCGGCTTCGGACAGCTCGTTCTTGACCCGCTCCGGGTTGGCGTCGGGCTTGTCGACCTTGTTGAGGGCGATGATGATCGGCACCTTGGCCGCCCGGGCATGGGCGATCGCCTCGAGCGTCTGGGGCATCACCCCATCGTCGGCGGCCACGACCACGACCGCGATATCGGTCACCCGGGCACCCCGGGCGCGCATCGCGGTGAACGCCTCGTGGCCCGGTGTGTCGAGGAAGACGATCCGGCGGCCGTCCTTGACGATCTCGCTCGCGCCAATGTGCTGGGTAATCCCGCCGCGCTCGCCGGCGGCGACCGTGGTCGTCCGGATCGCGTCGAGCAGGCTCGTCTTGCCGTGGTCGACGTGGCCCATCACGGTCACGATCGGGGCCCGGGTCTCGAGCAGTGCGGGGTCGTCCTCCTCGAAGAGGACTTCCTTGGTCGCTGCGGCGACGGGCTCTTCGCCGGCCGGGGTCTGGACCGGGCTGCTGGCGGTGACGACCTCGCCGACCTCGTAGCCAAGCTCGCCGGCCACGAGCGACGCGGTGTCCCGGTCGATCAGCTGGTTGATGGTCGCGAAAATGCCGCTCTTGATCAGCTCGCGGATCACGTCCGCGGCATTGACGTCAAGCAGCTCGGCGAGCTCCTTGACGGTGATCGTCGGGGGCAGCTCGATCGCGCCGCGCTCGCGCGGATCGAGGACCTGTACGCCGCCCGGACCCGTACCCGGATCGCGGCGCGGTGGTTTGCGCGGCCCGCGTCGGCCGCGGGTGCCACTCCTACTCCTTGCCACGGTTGTCTCCTTCAGTCATCAATTGGGCCCGATCCCCCGCTGGGATCGAGACGGACAGCGCCCTGGCGAGGGCGCCCTTGTGCAATGCAAGCTCCCGGCAGTTGCCGTCGGCGCAGACATACGCGCCGCGGCCCCCGAGCCGGCCGCTGGGATCTTCGAGGACCTGCCCGGCGGGCGTCCGGACGATCCGGACCAGCTCGGCTTTCGGGCGGGTGGTGCGACAGGCGACACAGGTCCGGGCCGGAACCGGCCGGGTGCGGAGCGGCGCGGCCGGGCGGCCTACGACGCCACCTCCCCGGTGGACTTCTTCGACGCGGCTTTGGTCGCCGGTTTCGCGGCGGCCTTGGCGGCGGGCTTTTCGGCCGCCTTCGCGGCGGGCTTTTCGGCCGCCTTCGCGGCAGGCTTGGCGGCAGGCTTGGCCGGCGCCTTGGTGCTCGACTTGGCCGCAGGCGTTTCCGCCGCGACGCCAGCCACGGCCTCGAACGTTTCGGGCTCGACGGCGGCCTTCTTCGCGCGCGGCTTGGGCGTCGCCTTGACGGCCGGTACCGCTTCGGCGGCGACGGCTGCCTCGGCCGCAAGCGCATCGGCGGCGGCCTGGACGATGGCCTCCTCCGCAACCTTGGCCGCCTCTGCAACGCTCACGTCGCTGCGAATATCGATCCGCCAGCCGGTCAGCTTGGCCGCCAGCCGGGCGTTCTGGCCCTCGCGGCCGATCGCCAGCGAAAGCATTCGCTCGGGGACCGTGACGCTGGCAATCCGATGCTCTTCGTCGATCTGGACGTCGAGGACCTGGGCCGGGCTGAGGGCATTGGCCACGAACACGGCCGGATCGTCGTTCCAGGGGATGACGTCGATCTTCTCGCCGGCCAGCTCGGCCACGACCGCCTGGACCCGGGCGCCACGCTGGCCGACCGTCGCCCCGACCGGGTCGAGGCCGTCCTGGCGGCTCCACACCGCAACCTTCGAACGACTGCCCGCCTCGCGGGCGATGGCCTTGATCTCGACCGTGCCGTTGTGGATCTCGGGCACCTCGAGCTCGAACAGGCGGCGCAGGAAGTTCTTGTGGGAGCGGCTGATGAACAGCTGCGGACCGCGCAGGCCGCGGCGGACCTCGAGGACGAGGGCCTTCACGTTCTGGCCGATCCGGTAGTGCTCGAGGGGCGACTGCTCGGTGGTCGCCAGAATTGCCTCGGCCCGGGCAATTCCGCCCTGGCCGACCAGCTCGAGGATGATCGCCCGGGGCTCGATCCGGTTGACCGTGCCGGTGATCAGCTCCCCATCGCGGCTGGCGAACTGGTCGAAGGCGACGTCGCGCTCGGCCTCACGCAGGCGCTGCAGGACGACCTGCTTGGCGGTCTGGGCGTGGATCCGGCCGAAGGAGTTGGGGTCCATCTCCTCGATCTCGACGAGATCGCCGAGGACGGCCGTGGGGTTGAACGCTTGGGCCTCCTCGAGGCCGAACTCGGTCAGCGGATCGGTGATCTCGCCGACGGCGACCTTGGCCCGGAAGACGCGGACCTTGCCAGTCTCGCCGTCGATCCGGACGCAGACGTCCTCATCACCCGGCTGGCGCCGGTAGGCGGACTGGATCGCATCTTCGACGGTGTGGATGAGCTGGTCCCGGGGGACCTGCTTCTCGGCATTGAGCTGGAGCAGCGCAGTGACGAAGTCACGGTTCATGGTGCGCCTCCCGTCACATCTGCCGTTCGCCGGCCCGAATTCCGTCTGGTCCGACCGCCAAAAAAAACGTGGGGGGTCACCCACGTTCTAGCAGAGCGGCCGTGAAGTTGAACAGGAGTATACACCCGAGGGGGTGGACCGTCGATGAGCTCAGGCGGCGGTCGGCGACGGCTCCGGGTAGTGGCGCTCGACGTAGTCGTCGAGAATTCCCTTGAACTCCGCGACGAGGCCGTCGCCGCGCAGGGTCCGGTCGAGCTTGCCGTCGATGAACACCGGCGCGACCGGCTCCTCGAAGGTGCCCGGCAGGCTGATCCCGATGTCGGCGTGCTTGCTCTCGCCCGGCCCGTTGACAACGCAGCCCATGACCGCGACGCGCAGTTCCTCGACGCCCGGGTGGCGCGCCTGCCAGACCGGCATCTGGTCCTTGAGATAGGCCTGGATCTCCTGGGCCATCACCTGGAAGAAGACCGAGGTCGTCCGGCCGCAGCCGGGACAGGCGCTGACCTGGGGCAGGAAGCTGCGCAGGCCCATCGACTGGAGGACCTGCTGGGCGACCTCGACCTCGAGCTCGCGGCCGGCCCCGGGCTCGGGCGTCAGCGAGACCCGGATCGTGTCGCCGATTCCCTCGTTGAGCAGGATCGCCAGGCCGGCAGTCGACGAGACGATGCCCTTCATGGCCATGCCCGCCTCGGTCAGGCCCAGGTGGAGCGGGTAGTCGGACAGCGGGGCGAGCTTGCGGTACACGTCGACCAGGTCGCGCACGCCGGAGACCTTGGCGCTCAGGATGATCTTGTCGTGACCCAGCCCGGTCGCCTCGGCCAGCTCCGCCGAGCGCATTGCCGAGGCGATCATCGCGTCGATCATCACGTCGCGGGCGTCGCGCGGCTCGGCCAGCCGGGCATTGGCCTCCATCAGCTCGGTCAGCAGGGCCTGATCGAGCGAGCCCCAGTTGACCCCGATCCGGACCGGCTTGTCGTTCTCGATCGCGATCCGGACGATCGTCTGGAAGTGCTCGTCGTGGCGCTTGGCCCCGACGTTGCCCGGGTTGATCCGGTACTTGGCCAGGGCGGCCGCCGCCTCGGGGTATTTCTCGAGCAGGACGTGGCCGTTGTAGTGGAAGTCGCCGATGACCGGCACGTCGACGCCCAGGCCGCGGACCTTGCGCATGATCTCGGGTACGGCCTCGGCAGCGGGTTCGTTGTTGACCGTGATCCGGACCAGCTGGCTGCCGGCATGGGCCAGGCGGGCGACCTGGATCGCCGTCGCGTCGGCATCGGCCGTGTCGGTGTTGGTCATCGATTGGACCACGATCGGGTGGGCCGAGCCGACCAGCACGCCGCCGATGTCGACGCTGACCGTCGCCCGGCGGCGCGGCCGGAGGAGGTCGGGGCTGGTCACGGCGTGCCCGAGCCGAGGTTGGTCACGTCGAAGTACGTGATCCAGACCAGGAAGGCCATCAGCAATCCGAACCCGGCCAGGTAGGTCAGCTGCTCGGCCCGCACGCTGAACCGGTTGCCCACGACCCGCCGGATCAGCAGGAACAGGACCCGGCCGCCGTCGAGCGGCGGGAAGGGCAGGATGTTGACCAGGGCCAGGTTGGCCGACAGGAGCGCCGCTATGTACAGCAGGTAGATCGGGCCAAGATCCCAGAAGACCGTGCCGACGTCCTGGGCGATCCCGACCGGGCCGGTGACCGGCGGCCGCTCGGTGGGGTGGTTGATGATCGAGCTGCCCAGCTGGCCCAGCCCGTTGGCGATCAGGCCCAGCGCGTTCGAGGTCTCATTGAGCCCGGTCTGGACCGAGCTGACCAGGTCGTGGCCGACGTAGGCGCCGGTCGGCTTGGCGGCCAGGTTGACGATGCCCAGGGGACCGACCTGGACGGAGCTCCCGGCAGCGGTGTTCGCGGCGTTGATCTGGTCGATCTGGGCCTGCGAGCGGAGCGCGATCGAGAGCGTCGAGGCGCTGCCGTTGGCATGGCTGACGACCATCGTCACGGTCTGGCCGGCCAGTGCGTACAGGTCGTCGACCGTGGTCGGGCCATTGAACGCCTCGTAGACATGGCCGTTGATCGAGTCGATCCGGTCGCCGACCACGAGGCCGGCAGCGGCTGCCGGTGAGCCCGGCTGGACCGACTCGAAGGTGACCCCGATCCGGGGCGTGGCCACCAGCGCGATCGCGAAGAAGATCACGAAGGCCAGGACCAGGTTCATCGCCACGCCGGCGACGAGCACGACCAGCTTGACCAGCAGCGGCGCGCGCACGAACGATCGCGGGTCGTCCGAATCGCCGTCCTCGCCCTCGAGCCGGACGAAACCGCCGATCGGCAGCCAATTCAGGGTGTACAGGGTCTCGCCCCGCGAGGCCAGCACCTTGGCCCGCGGCGGGAAGCCGATCCCGAACTCGTGGACCCGAATGCGGGCGAGGCGAGCCGTGAAGAAGTGGCCGGCTTCGTGGATCACCACGATCACGGTCAGCACGGTCACGAAGATGATGATCGTGACCAGGGTCTGGCTGATCGAGCCGAGCAGCTCCATCTAGGCCACGGCTCCGGTGGCGTACGTCGCCCGGACCTCGCGCTCGAGCTCGACCAGGTCATCGACAGCGGGCGCCTGGTCGGCTCCACCGCCGAAGCGCGCGACGGCGGCCTCGAGCAGGCGCGGAATGGCCATGAAGTCGAGGCTGCCGGCCAGGAAACGGTTCACGGCGACCTCATCAGCGGCGATCAGCGTCGCTGTGGCGCGCGACCCAATCCGACCGGCGGCGCGGGCGATGGGCAGCGCCGGGAAGCGGCGCACGTCGGGCGCCTCGAAGCCGAGGTGGCCGACGCTGAGCAGGTCCGGCGCTGTCGCCGGCGATGGGTATCGAGTTGGGTAGGTCACGGCGTACTGGATCGGCAGGCGCATGTCGGGCGTGCCGATCTGGGCCTTGAGGGAACCGTCGACGAACAGCACAGCCGAGTGGACGACGCTCTGGGGGTGGATCACCACCTCGATCGCGTCGTAGTCGACATCGTACAGCCAGTGCGCCTCGATCACTTCCAGGCCCTTGTTCGCGAGGGTCGCCGAATCGATCGTGATCTTGGCGCCCATCTGCCAGGTCGGGTGACGGAGCGCCTGCTCGGGCGTCACGCCGGAGAGGTCCTCCAGCGAGCGTTCGCGGAACGGACCGCCCGACGCGGTGAGGATCAGCCGGGCGACGCTCGACATGGCTTCGCCGGCGAGGCATTGCCAGATCGCCGAATGCTCCGAATCGATCGGCCGCAACCAGGCCAGCGGGCTCGCCCCCGAATCCATCGGGCTGCCCGCCGCGCGCCGTGCCGCCTGCTCGCGAGCCAGCGCCATCACCAGGTGGCCGCCGGCGACGAGGGTTTCCTTGTTGGCCGTCGCCACGACCTTGCCCTGGGCCAGGGCGGCCAGCGTGGGACGGAGGCTGACGACCCCGCCGGTGGCAACGATCACGAGGTCGACATCGGGCCGGGTCGCGAGCTCCAGGAGCTGGTCCGGCCCGCCGACCCGTTGCGTGCCGGCCGGCAGGTCGAGGGCGGCCAGGGCCGCGTCATCGGCGAGGGCGACGGCCCGTGGCTTGAGCCGGCGCACCTGCTCCTCGAGGAGCGCCGATTGCGAGCCGGTCGCCAGGGCCACGACCTCGACCGCGCGGCCGAGGCCTTCCAGGACGTCGACCGCCTGGCGACCGATCGAGCCGCCCGAGCCAAGGAGCGCGATGCGCGACGGCGCTGGTGGTCCGCCGCTCACCGCAGGAAGGTCAGCACGAAGAGGGCCATCACCGGCGCCGCCAGCAAGAACGAGTCGACCCGGTCGAGGACGCCGCCGTGGCCGGGGATCAGGTCGCTCGAGTTCTTCGCCCCAGCGGCGCGCTTGAGCATCGACTCGGCCAGGTCGCCGCACTGTGCCGCGAGCCCGACGATCGGGCCCAGGACCAGCCCATCGACCACCGGCTGGCCGGCGGCCCACAGCCCGATCAGGCTCACGACCGTGGTCGCGACCAGCCCGCCGAGCAGGCCGGCGTAGGTCTTCGAGGGCGAGATATGCTCGAGGAAGCGCTCCCGGCCGATCAGCTCGCCGAAGCGCTCGCCCCACGTCCGGCCGACCAGGTAGGCGCCCGTGTCGTAGGCCCAGACCGACAGGATCAGGATCATGACCCAGGTCCGCTCGGACCCGAGGATCGCAGCGGGCGCGCCGGCCGGCACGGGCGGAGCGCCAGCACCGAGGCGGACGACGAACGCCAGCAGGCCGACGTACAGGGCGCCGAAGACGGTCCCGATCCACGCATTCAGCCCGTCTCGGGGGTCAGCCCGGGTGAACGCGCCCGCGGCGGCCAACACGATCCCGATCGCGGCCAGGATCGAGCCGCTGCCTGCCAACACCGTCGGCACGGCCGCGTCGATCACGATCGCCACGGCGATCGCCAATCCGAGCCAGGGCAGGGCCGGGTAGCCGGCCGGCTTGAGCAGCCGGAAGACCTCGATCCCGGCCAGGACGGTCAGGGCGATGATCGCCAGGGTGATCCACCAGCCGCCGAGGAGGACGATGACCACGAGGGGCGGCACGAAGAGCAGTGCGCTCCGGCCGCGTTCCTGCACGGGCTCGCTCGCCTACCGACCGAACCGGCGGAACCGGCTGGCATAGTCGACCAGGGCGGCATCGAACGCCACGGGGTCGAAGTCGGGCCACAGCTTCGAGCAGAAGTAGAACTCGGCGTAGGCCGCCTGCCAGACCAGGAAGTTGCTCATCCGCTGGTCGCCCCCGGTCCGGATCACGAGATCCGGGTCGGGCAGGCCGGCCGTGTACAGGCTGTCGGAGATGGCCTGCTCGTCGATCTCGCCGGGGGTCAGGCCGCTGGCCACGATCCGCCGGACGGCATCGACGATCTCGGTCCGGCCGGCGTAGTTGAAGGCAATGTTGAGCAGCAGGCGCTCGCCCTGGGCGGTCGCTGTCAGCCCGCCGTCGATCGAGCGCTGGGTGGCGGCCGGCAGCTCCTCGAGCCGTCCCAGGAGGCGGATCCGGACACCCTGCCGGCGGAGCTCCTCGGTCTCGTCGCGGATCGCCGATTCGAGGAGCGCGAACAGGCCGCTGACCTCCTCATCGGTGCGCGCCCAGTTCTCGCGGCTGAAGGCGTACAGGGACAGGATCGGGATGCCCCGCTTGACGGCGTGCTTGAGCAGGGTCCGGATCGTCTCGACGCCGGCGGCGTGGCCCTCGAGCTCGGCCACGCCGTGGGCCCGGGCCCAGCGCCGATTGCCGTCCATGATGATTGCCACGTGGCGAGGGGTCTCTTCGGGCGATGCCAGCCGCTCGGGCGCCCCGGCCCCCGACAGGGCGGGCTCCAGCGGGAGCGCCGGAACGGGCGCGTGGGCGATCGGCGGTGCGTCGGTCGGGCGAGCCAGCGGTGTGCGAGCCACCAGGCGGGCCACTAGACCTCCATCACCTCGTGTTCCTTGCGGGCCCCGAGGCGATCGACCTCGGCGATGAACCGGTCGGTGACCTTCTGGAGGTGGTCGAGCTCGCGATGGGCGGCGTCGCTGCCCAGGCTGCCGTCCCTCTCCTCTTTCTTGAGGCTGTCGCCGGCGTCGCGGCGATGGTTGCGGATCTCGACCTTGGCCTCTTCCATCCGGCGGTGAACGGACTTGACGATGTCCCGCCGGCGCTCCTCGGTCAGGGGCGGGATGTTCAGCCGGACGACCGAGCCGTCGACGTTGGGGGTCAGCCCGATATCGCTCTTCTGGATGGCCTTCTCGATGGCGCCAAGGACGCTCCGGTCCCAGGGCTGGATCACGATCTGGTGTGCCTCGGGCACGCTGATCCCGGCGATCTGGTTGAGCGGGGTGGGCGTGCCGTAGTACTCGACCACGAGGCGCTCCACCAGCGAGGTCGAGGCGCGGCCGGTGCGCAGGCCCTGGAAGTCGCGCTCCATGATCTCCACGGCGCGGCCCATCTTGGCCTCGATCGAGCTGATCACCTCGTCGCTCATCCCTTGAGGCTCCCCGAGATCACCGTCCCGACGGCCTCGCCCCGGGCGACCCGGACGATGTTGTCGGGCTGGGTCAGGTCGAAGACGACGATCGGCAGGTCGTTCTCCATGCACAGCGAGACCGCGGCCGCATCCATCACCTTGAGCTGATCGCGGAGCAGGTCGGCGTACACCAGTTCAGCGTAGCGCTGCGCCCCCGGATGTGTCAGTGGGTCGGCGTCGTAGACACCATCGACTTTCGTCGCCTTGAGCAGTACTTCTGCGCCAATCTCGACCGCCCGCAGGGCTGCCGCGGAGTCGGTCGTGAAGTACGGGTTGCCGGTGCCGGCCACGAACACGGTGACCCGGCCCTTCTCGAGGTGGCGGACCGCCCGGCGGCGGATGTACGGCTCGGCGATCTCGTTCATTCCGATGGCGCTCATCACCCGGGTCGGCAGGCCGGTCTTCTCCAGGGCGTCCTGGAGGGCCAGCCCGTTCATGACGGTCGCGAGCATGCCGATGTAGTCGCCGGTCGCCCGGTCCATGCCCCGGGCGGAGGCGGCCAGGCCGCGGAAGATGTTGCCGCCGCCAACGACGATCCCGATCTGGACGCCGAGCTCCTTGACCTGGGCGATCTGGCGGGCGATGGTCAGGCAGAACTCGGGGTCGACGCCGTATTGGCGGTCCCCGAGGAGGGCCTCACCAGACAGCTTGAGCAGGATCCGTCCGTAACGGACACGCTCCGTCCGGGCGGTGCTCACCTTCGCCGGCTGGAGCTCGCTCACCGGCCCTCACCGAGCTCGTAGCGCACGAACCGGCGGACCTGGATGTTCTCGCCGATCGTGGCGATCGCGTCGATGATCAGCTCGCGGACCGAGTTGTCGGTGTCGCGGTAGGGCTGGTCGAGGAGGGCGACGTCCTTGAGCCACTTCTTGAGCTGGCCGTCGACGATCTGCTCGCGGATCGCCTCGGGCTTCTTCTGGACCGACTCGTCGGCCAGCAGCTCCGCCTTGCGGGCGGCGAGCACGTCGGCCGGGATCGAGTCCTGGTCGATGTACTGGGGGTTCATGCCCGCGACCTGGATCGCCAGGTCCCGGACGAGCTTCTGGAAGCGGTCGGTCCGGGCCACGAAGTCGGTCTCGCAGTTGACCTCGATCAGGACGCCGATCCGGCCACCGGTGTGGATATAGCTGCTGATCAGGCCTTCGCGGGCTTCGCGATCGGCCTTCTTGGCGGCCGCCGCCTGGCCGCGCTCACGGAGCAGCGCGACGGCCTTGTCGATGTCGCCGCCGGTCTCTTCGAGCGCACGCTTGCAGTCCATGAACCCCGCTCCGGTCTTCTCCCGGAGCTCCTTGACTGCGCTCGCTGAAATGTCCGCCATGAGGTGCTGTGCTCCTGTTCCGTTCTCCGGCGCCGCCCTGCGGCGGGCGCGGCATCGTGATCGACTGGGGGTCCGCCCGCCTTCGGGCGGTCTGGCTGCCGGCCTGGATCAGCCGGCAGCGGGCGCGGACCCGTCGTCCGCTTCGGCCTTCTCGCTCGCTTCGCGGGCGAGCTCGGCCGCGATCTCATCCGGGGTGGCTTCAGCCGGTGGCTCGGGGATCGCCGCCGCAGCCGCGGCGGCGCCGCGGACCGCCGGCAGGAGGTCATCCTCGTCCGGCGAGAAGATCAGGGCCGCGCCGCCGGCGAGGGCCGCGACGAGCTCATCGGAGGCCGCTTCGGACTCCTCGCTCGTGACGTCGGGCTGCTCGATCTCGGGCTCGGGCTCCACCGCGGCCCGCGAGGCGCGCTCGCGCTGGCCTTCGATCGCCGCGTCGGCGACCAGTGAGCAGAGCAGGCGAATGGCCCGGATCGCGTCGTCGTTGGCGGGCACGACGTAGGTCAGCTCGTCGGGATCGACGTTGGTGTCGCCGGTGCCGATCAGCGGGATCTCGAGCTTGTTGGCCTCGGTCACCGCGATCCGCTCGCGATGGGGGTCGACGATGAAGATCAGGCCCGGCAGGCGCTTCATCTTGCGGATGCCGCCGAGGGTGCCGAGCAGCTTGGTCAGCTCCTCCTGGAGCTTGGCCGCTTCCTTCTTGGGCATCCGCTCGAAGTCGCCATTGAGCTGGCGCGCCTCGAGCTGCTCCATCAGGGCGATCCGCTTCTTGATCGTCGTGAAGTTGGTCAGCATGCCGCCCAGCCAGCGCTTGTTGATGTAGGGCTGGTTGGCTCGCGCGGACTCCTGGGCGACCGGCTCCTGGGCCTGCTTCTTGGTGCCCACGAAGAGAACCTGGTCGCCGCGACCGACGGTCTCCCGGACCGCGGCCAGCGCGACCTCGAGGCCCTTGACGGTCTGGGCCAGGTCGATGATGTGGATGCCGTTGCGCTCCGCGAAGATGTACGGCTTCATCTTCGGGTTCCAGCGGCGGGTCTGGTGGCCGAAATGGACACCGGCCTCGAGCAGCTGGCGCATCGAGATCGTCGGCACGGGCAAGGACCTCCTGTTCGGTTCTATCCTCCGCGGACCTGCCCTCCGGGAACCGGATCCTCGATCCGGCACCGCCCCGGCTGGAACGGTCGCGCGTGTGAGCTCCACCCTTGCGGGTGGGCATTTCTCGGCTCGTTGGGCCGCGGGGGAGTGTAGCACAGGGTCCTTGCCGGGCTGATCGTCCGGTGGCGCAGTCAGGTGTGCGCGGTCCGCCCGGGGTGTGCACTTGGTGCAACAGAACGCCGATTTCGGGGTGCCGGCGACGCCCGCAGCCGGGTCCTGGCCGCTGGTCCAGCCCGAGCCACGCGCAGCGCGGGATGAATCTGTCGCCGCAACAGGCTTAGCCGGCCAGGCTCACCCTCGGAAGGGCCCGTTTGTTGCACCCAGTGCACATCTTGGCGCGCGAGAAAGGTCGAAGCCCCTGGCCGGAGAACGCTGGCGGCTGGGCAGGGCCCCAGGTCAGACCGGCGGTGCCGCTCCAATGCAGCTATGGGCGAGGACTGCCGCGACCCCGACCGCATAGCCAAGTCCCAGGAGCACGACCTCCACACCAAGGCCGACCGCGACCGCCCACCAGCGAACCCCGGTGTGGAACAGCCAGCTGACGAGCAAGCCGGTCAGCCCGAGACTCGCGCCCGCGAAGAAACCAATGATCAGGGCGTACGGTAGGTAGTCGATTGCCGGAGTCACGCTCCCGAAACCGCAATCTTCGGGAGCACCGATCCATTGCCAGACGAGCAGCGCAGCCCCACTTCCAATGATCCCGCCGACGACAGCCGCTGCGAGCTTGGCGTGGCGCAGCGTCAGCCGCCGCCAGATGAACCCGGCAACGATCGGCGACACGAGCCAGAGGGGGGCGCCGATCACCCAGAAGACGGTCGCTCGATCCAGAGGACCGATCGATTCGACCTGGTCGCTCGCCCAGGCGACGAGAAATGCCGCGGAGGCGAGCGCTACGGGGATCGCGATCCCGGCCGCGAGCCGGCTCGAGTCGCGCTGGACCGAAAGCTCGGTCAATTCGGCAGGCCGCAGGTGCCACCGGTCGAACCGTAACCCGCGCCGAGGGCCACGACGGCAAAGCCGAGGATCGCCAGGAAGACCATTCCGAATTCAACCGCCAGGGTGATGAACACGGCACGCCACGGGTGTCCGGACCTGACGATTGCCGTGCCCAGCAGCCCGCTCGCGGCCAACCCGGCCCCAATCGTCAACCCGACGAAGGCGGCAGGGATCGTCCAGCCGATGGGCGAGCGCACCGGGTTGGCACATTCCGGGAATGCCACCGCCTGCCAGAGCAGCACGCCCGAAACGGCCGCAACGATCAGCGCCACGACCGCGGCAGCCGCCCGCCGCTCGCCTCGACTGAGCAGTCGCCAGGCAAACGCGGCCGAAACGGGAGCCGCACACCAAATCGGGATCACGACGGCCCAACCGAACGCTGCCCGATCAAGCGGGCCGACGTACAGCAGCTGATCGCTGATCCGCCAAAGAACGTAGGCCAGCACAACGACCGCGACCGGCAGGGCGATCGCCACGATCAGGCGCACCGTCCCCGAGCGGGTTGTGCCCGACCCTGAATCCGCAGGACCGAAGGCCGCAGACGTCATGGGCCGAGCCTCGTGACTCAGGACCACCGTGTCAATGCCCGGTGGCAACCTCACGAGGCAAGGGCGTCCCGGTGGTGGCGCATCCGGAGCGGCCCGTCGCGCTCGCCCGGCTCGACGATCACCAGGTCGATCCGGATCGGCAGCCTGGGCAGTGCCGTGCCGTCGGGCAGCGCGGACATCTCGTGGAGGCGACCAACGGCCGCTCGCAGGTGGCCGCGCTTGCGCCAGTCGAAGGTCTCCTCGCCGATGCCGTACGCCCGGCTCGCCCGCCAGCGGACCTCGACCACGACCAACGCCGGCGGCGGACCGGGATCCACGGCCAGGATGTCGACCTCGTTTCGGCCAAATCGCAGATTGCGACCCAGGACGGTCCAGCCGGACGCGGTCAGCTGCTCCACGACCTGCCTCTCGGCCGCATCGCCCAGGCGCTGAGCCGCGGTCCGCGCTGGGCGAGCTCCCGGGATTTGGGCGTCTGCCATCGCCGGAATACTGGCGATCGGCGCTTATCAGCCGGTTATCGACCTCAGGCCGGCAGCGACAGCGACGCCAGGGCCGACTCGAACTCCTCGCTGATCGCGTCGGGCTCCATCTCGAGCCCGGGCCGCGAGGCCTGCTCGGACATGACCGGCACGCCGACCCCGCCTGGCTCCAGCCCCTCGCCGAACAGGTCGAGCGTCTCCTGGTCGCCGGCCAGCGTCCGCTGGAGGGCCAGGAAGCTGCGCCGGTGGAAGGGCGTGAGACCGAGCTCGCGGATCGCCATCCGGTGCTCGAGCGTGGCATAGCCCTGGTTGCGCTCCCAGCCGTAGCCGGGGTAGCGCGCCGACAGCAGGCTCATCATCCGGTCGCGAACGACCTTGGCAACGACCGATGCCGCGGCGATGGAGTAGACCTTGGCGTCGCCCTTGACGATCGCGGTGTACGGCCCGACGGCCGCCTCGAACTCGGCGATCCGGTTGCCATCGACCAGGACGTGGTCGTGCTCCCCCACCCGGCGGATCGCCCGGCGCATCGCGAGGTGGGTGGCGTGGTAGATGTTGAGGCGGTCGATCTCCGCCACCGACGCCGCACCAACGCCGATCGCCCACGCGCGCCGGCGGATGATCGGGGCCAGCCGCTCACGCTGGGCGGCAGACAGCGTCTTCGAGTCGCGCACCCCGGGGATCCGCCGGCAGTTGGGACGCATGATCACGGCCGCCGCGACCACGGCGCCACAGGTCGGGGCGACGCCGACCTCGTCCACGCCCACGACCCGTTCCAGGCCGTCGCGCCAGTACGAACGCTCGTACCGGAGGGTCGGAACCTGGCTGCCCATTCGTCCAGAGTCTAGCGAGGTGACGCGAGCGGCGAGCCCGCTGCCGTGCCCCCTGTCGCCGCAGGACACCAAACAGCGGGAATCGATCCTGCAATCGAGCCTGCCCGGCGGTCGTTCCCGCGAATCGTTCGCCAGCGGCGACCAAACACGGGGAACGGCCGCGTCATCGAGAAGAAAGTGCCGCGGATTTGGCCGATTTGTTCGCCCCCGGCGACGGGGCTGGGAATCATCGCCCCCGGCGACGGGGCTGGGAATCAGTGCCGCCGGCGACGGGCACGGGCTCCGGCTCGGGTGCGACGGACGGGGCCAGGAATCGGCGACCCCGCCTCCGCGGCGGGGTCAAAGGCCCAGGAGCGCAACGAGGCTACGAGCCGCGGCGCTCGCGCAGGGTCGCGGCCTTGCCCACCCGGTCGCGCAGGAAGTAGAGCTGCGCCCGGCGCACCTGCTGGTGGCGAAGGACCTCGATCTTGTCGATCCGGGGGCTGTTGATCTTGAACGTGCGCTCGACGCCGACGCCGCTGGCGATCCGGCGCACGGTGATCGAGCGGGTCACCCCGCCGCCACGCAGGCGCATCACGTCACCCTCGAAAACCTGGATCCGCTCGCGGCTGCCTTCGACGACCTTGGCATGGACCTTCACCCGGTCGCCCGGGGCGAGCGCCGGCAGGTCGGTCCTGATCTGGTCCTGGACGATCTCGTCGAGTACGGTCACTGCGGTTCCTTGCGTGTGCTTGGCGCAGCATCGCCGCGCGAGGTTGGCATCCGGGATGGGCCGTTATGCACGACCGAGGGCGCAGTGTAGCACGACCCCGCGCCTATTCGGCCGGACCGCGCCTGCCGTCCATCTCGGGCTTGACCTCCGCTTCGACCTCGGCCAGCAGCGTCTGATCCTCGGCGTTGAGCGTCCGTCCCGCGAGCAGGTCGGGCCGTTGCGCGAGCGTCCGGCGGAGCGCCTCGCGCCGCCGCCAGCGGCGGACCGCACCGTGATCGCCGCTTGACAGGATCGCCGGGACGTCGCGCCCCTCGAACACCGCCGGGCGGGTGTACTGCGGGTATTCGAGCAGTCCGTCGGCGAACGACTCCTCGTCGGTCGAGGCGTCGTCGATTGCCCCGGGCAGCAGCCGGATCAGGGCGTCGATGACGACCAGGGCGGCCAGCTCCCCGCCGGTCAGGACGAAGTCG
>Ga0265314_10001647_pt1 | contig 24450 bp, 23 predicted proteins | sample 4126metaG_FD_203106 | JGI IMG/M metagenome (GOLD analysis project Ga0265314, IMG submission 203106) | Rhizosphere microbial communities from Carex aquatilis grown in University of Washington, Seatle, WA, United States - 4-1-26 metaG | ecosystem: Host-associated > Plants > Roots > Rhizosphere >... | reverse complement strand
CCGATCACGTGTCCATCGTCGCGGATGACGAGCATCGCACCGACGGGACGCGGCGCCGAGCCCCACGTCCGGATCACCGTTACGAGCGTCGCCTGGTGGCCTGCGTCGAGCCAGGCCACGGCGGTTTTTACAACTTCAGTGTCAACGCTGTCCAAGGTAAACCTTTCAATTTCCGCGCCCGCGCTTTGCATCAATCCATTCGGCTAGAGTAGTGCACGAATGTAAGGGGGTCAAGCCGGCGTCGCGCGGTTGCGCCGGTCACATGCATCAGCTAGCATCGGTTACATTCGCAGTCCACGCGCGCCATCCCTTGCGCAGCGCGGGCCGCGCTTAAAATCTCCACCGTCGCCGATTCGACCCGATGAATACCCGATCGTTCCTTAAACATTTGCTGCGCAGCGTCGCCGCGCCCGTCGACAGCGCGCGCTCGGCCGAACGCAAGGCGCGCGAGGCCGTGGCGTTGTGTCATGCGCTGTTGTCAGAGCGCGGCGAAGTTTCGGGCGCCGCGCTCGCGCGCGACGTGCTTGCCGCTTACGATGCGCTGCCGGCCAACGCGTTCAAGCCCTTCATCGACCTGCTCGCGGGAGAGTTCTCGCCCGCGCCGGTGAAGATAGCAGCAGCGGCCGCCGCTTATGCGCGCGACCCGTCGCCGCATAATCTCGTCGACCTGCAGCGCGCGGTGGAACCGCCGCGCCAGGAACTGTTCCGCCGCATGAACGTGGCGCCCGGCGCGACCGCGGCGCTCGTCGACTTGCGGCGCCGGTTGTTGCACGAACTGAAAGCCAATCCCGATTGGGTCGGCGTGGATGCAGACCTCGAACACTTGTTCGGCTCGTGGTTCAACCGCGGCTTCCTGCGGCTGGAACGCATCGACTGGCGCACCCCGGCGCTGATCCTAGAAAAACTGATCGAGTACGAAGCGGTGCATGAAATCGCGGGCTGGAAAGACCTGCACCGCCGCCTCGCTGCCGACCGCCGCTGCTTCGCGTTTTTCCATCCCGCCCTGCCGGAAGAACCGCTGATCTTCGTCGAGACTGCGCTGACCGAGCGCATCAGCGCGACCGTCGCGCCGCTGCTCGACCCGGATTCGCCTGAGGCCGATCCCGCGCGCGCCGATTGCGCGATCTTCTATTCGATCACCAACTGCCAGGACGGCCTGCGCGGCATTTCGTTCGGCAACCTCCTTATCAAGCAGGTCGTGAACGAACTGGGACGCGAATTCCCCCGCATTAAAACGTTCGCGACGCTGTCGCCGGTGCCGGGTTTTCGCGCGTGGCTCGCGGGGCTTGCGCGCGAGCGCACGGCGAACCTGCCCGACCTGGCGCGCTTGAACGACAAGGACTGGTTCGCGGATGCCGGGCTCGCCGAGCAACTGCGGCTGCCATTGATGGGCTTGTGCGCGCACTACCTGACCGTGGTGAAAAAAAACGACGAACCGCTCGATCCTGTCGCGCGCTTTCATCTCGGCAACGGCGCGCGCATGGAAAAACTGAACTGGCTCGCCGACACGTCGAAGTCCGGGATGCAGCGCTCCGCCGGCATCATGGTCAACTACGTTTACCGGCTGGCCGACGTCGAAAAAAATCACGAGGCGTTCGTGCACGAGCATGAAATCGCCGCGTCGCACGAATTGAAAAAGCTCGCGCGCGACTGCGTGCTGGCGGCGCCCGCGGCCCGCGCCTGACCGCTTCTGCTCCTGCATTTCACTCGCGTCGGCGGCGCGGGCAAGGTAACATACCGCGCACTATGGAAATCACCGGCGAACAAGTCATACCCAAACCGCAGCAGGAGACGTGGGACGCGATCTGCAATCCCGCGGTGCTGCAAGTCTGCATCCCGGGCTGCGAGACGATGGAAAAAATCTCGGACTCCGAATTTCATCTGACGATGTCGGCCAAGGTCGGCCCGGTCAGCGCGAAATTCAAAAGCAAGATCACGCTGACCGACGTCGACGCGCCGAATGCTTACACGCTGATCTTCGAGGGCCAGGGCGGCGTCGCCGGTTTCGCCAAGGGCGAAGCGCGCGTGACGCTCACGCCGGCCGGCGACAACACAACGCTCGGCTATGCCGCCAAGGCGACCATCGGCGGCAAACTCGCCCAAGTCGGCTCAAGACTGGTCGACGGCGTCGCCAAGAAGCTCGCCGAGCAGTTCTTCACCAAGTTCAACGCGCACGTCACGGCGCAGGCGTCCTGACGCGCGCCGCTCGCCGCAACCGGCGGCGGTGACGGACACGGTTATTCCCTTTACGATATGGCCTGCATAAAGGCGGGAGACGCGCACCCGTGACACTCGGCAGACTCGCACTCATCGCAGCGCTCGCCATCGGCGGCTACCAATACTGGCACTCGCACCGCACGCATGCGCCAGCCGTCGGCGCCACCGCCTCGATGGACCATGCGTGGAACGCCTACGGTTACCAGATAACGCCGCTGGAGAAATTCGACTTCGAAGCCCGCGTACTTCGCTCCGAGCATTACTCGATGGACCGCGAAGCGCAGTTGGCGCCGGTCGATCTCGCGCTCGGCTGGGGCCCGATGGCCAACCCGTCGATTCTCGACAAAGTCACCATCACCCAGTCGAACCGCTTTTACTACTGGCACGTCGACGAATGGCCGATTCCGCGCCGCGACATCGAGGTCAACAGCGCCAACATGCACATGGTGCCGGCAAACGCCGAGGTCGAACGCACGCTGCGCTCGATCCACTCCGGACAACACGTCACGTTCTCGGGTTACCTGATCGAAGCGCGCGCGCCCGACGGCTGGCATTGGAAGAGTTCGCTAACCCGCGAAGACACGGGCGCGGGGGCTTGCGAGCTGGTTTGGGTGGAAAGAATTGCAGCCGACTAAATCCTCGCCACAGAGGGCACAGAGAACAAATTAGGGTACGAATGGAATGTGGTGGAGGCGGTGCTCAACCTCGTAGGTACGTAAAGATCGACGACCACACTTATGACATAACGGTGTTCGTGACCCGCATTCGGATTCCGTCCGAGCTATCTAATGAACAGGACTCCATATTGGCGTTAGCAGTCGAAGCATTTGCAGTTGAATTAGGGTTCTCGACTTCTAGGAAACTGGCCGTCGAGTTCAACTTGTGATCATTTGTGATCTGTAATCAACGCTTATAGTCTACCAATGGAAACGTTGCCGCCTAACCCATCAGTGAACGCGAACGCGCGCGAACCGAAGGTGCCACGCACAGATCGCACCGCGCGCGTCGGTTACTGGAAACGTTGGGGCGAGAAAATTGCCGTGAACTGAAATCTGCTTCCCGCCTCTAATGGAGCAGAACGCCCGCAATCAAGTTGGAGCAAGCTATGCAAGTTACGATCACCTACTGCGCCGCCTGAAACTATCTGCCGCAGGCTGCCGGTCTGGCAGCTGACATCGAGCGCGCAGTCGGCACCAAGGCCGAACTCGTCAAAGGCGCGGCCGGAGTGTTCGACGTTACGGTTGACGGCAGATTGATTTATTCCCGGCATCGCACCGGCCGCTTTCCCGACGCCTCGCAGATCATCGGGCAAATTCGCAAGCCCGGCTAACCGTTAAACCGGCGCTCTGCGCGCGCGGCGGGCGGCGCCTCAGGTAGACTACGCATCTTGAGGGAGGGACGATCATGCTCAAAATCTGGGGCCGCACGAATTCCATCAACGTGCAGAAAGTTTTGTGGTGTTGCGGCGAACTCAATGTGCCGTTCGAGCGCATCGACGCCGGAATGCAGTTCGGCGTCAACAACACGCCCGAGTACAAGGCAAAGAACCCGAACGGGCTGATTCCGCTGATCGACGACGACGGCTTCGTGCTGTGGGAATCGCAGGCGATCGTCCGCTATCTCGCGCGCAGGCACGGCCTCGGCTCGCTGTGCCCGGCAGACGCGCAGGCGTGCGCGGACGCCGACCGCTGGATGGACTGGAACGCAACCACCGTGTGGCCGAACTTGCGGCCGGTGTTCTGGAACCTCGTGCGCACGGAGCCTGCAAAGCGCGACATGGCGCTCGTTGCAACTTCGCTCAAGGGTTTGACGGCGAGCATGGCCATCCTCGACGCGCATCTTGCCAACCGCCAGTACGTGACCGGCGCCAGCTTCACGATGGGTGACATTCCGGTAGGCACATCGATCCAACGCTGGTTCAGGATGGACATCGAGCGCGCAAACCTGCCGAACCTCGCCGCGTACTACAAGCGTCTGCAGGCGCGGCCCGCGTACGCCAAGCATGCCGATCAGCCGCTGACGTAAGGCGCGCGCCGCCACGCCATGTTTTTCAGGAAACTCTTCGCCGGTTCCAATTCGCAGGACGCGGCGCCGGTCGAATATCCGCTGGAAACCGAAGAAGCGTTGAACCGGCTGCACGACGCGGCGCCGGCGGACGAGCACCTGCGTATCCTGTTTCAGGACGTGAAGGTCGGCAGCGAAAATTTCGTCGACCTCTACCGGCGCTGTCTTGCTCAAACCGGCACGCCCGTCACGCCATTCAACGTCTTTCACCGCTATCAGAGCCGCCGCGATCTCTTGCAGTATTTTTTTGCGACGCTCGCATTGCCGGGCGCGCGCGCGGAATGCGGCACCTACCGCGGCGCCACGGCATTGCTGCTCGCGCACGCATGGAAGAGCCGCGATCCGGCGTTCACCGGCGAAGGCCTGTACCTGATCGACAGCTTCGTCGGCACCAGCGAGTCGGGGCAACACGATTTGATCCCGGTGCGCGGCGGGGACGGAAAAGCGCGGCGCGAGGCGTTTTTCCCCGTCGCGAAGGCGGACATCTCGCCGGAACTCGTGCGCGGCTACTTCGGCGAATTTCCGCGCGTCGGCATTTGCGCGGGCTGGATACCGCAGGTCTTCACGACCGTGCCCGAACAGAAATGGGCGTTCGTACACCTCGACGTGACGCTGTTTGAACCGACGCTCGCCGCGCTCGAATATTTTATTCCGCGCCTCACCGCGGGCGGCGTCATCATCTGCGACGGCTCCATCTTCTGTCCGGGCGCCAAAAAAGCGTGGGACGAATTCTGCACGGAGCGCGGCCTGCCGTTCGTCGTGCTCGGCAACCGCGAATCCATCCTGATCAAAGCCAACTAGAGCGCTGATGCTCGGCAGCCTCTTAAAACGCCTGCTCGGTTCGCGCGCACCGTCGCCATCACCGGATACCGCCGGCGTCGACACGCGCTGGATCGCGGAAACGCTGCTCTTGCAACAACAACGATCGCACGCGGAAGTTGTCGCTCGGTGCGAGGCGGCGCTGGTGCGCGAGCCCGACCACGCGGACGTTTTGAACTTGCTCGCCGCCGCGCTGCTCGCGCAAGGCAAATCCAAAGAGGGAACCCGGGCATTGCGCCGCGCGATCGAAGTGGCGCCGTCGGCCAAAGCTCACGCTCACCTGGGCAGCGTCCTCGCGGCGACCGGCGAGTTCGACGGCGCCATTGCGAGCTATCGCGCGGCGCTCGCGCTCGATCCGCAATTTGCGGAAGCGTGGAGTACACTCGCCGCGCTTCTGAAAGCGCTGGGACGCTACGACGAAGCCGAAGAATGTTGTGCGGCCGGTCTGCGCATCGATTCCGGGCATGCGGGACTCAAATACACGCTGGCCACTGTCATGTTCGAGCAGGCGCGCGTCGAAGAAGCTATCGCGACGGTCCGCGAATCACTGGCGCTGCAACCCGGCAATCCCGCGGCGCACAGTGCGCTGCTGCGCATGTTGAGTTATTCGGATACCCAGGATCCTGCGGAAATCTTCCGCGAGCACCAGGCGTGGGCGGCACGCCACGCGCACGCGCTGGAGGCCGCGGCGGCCCCGCATCGCAACGACCGCGACCCCACGCGCCGCCTGCGCGTCGGCTTCGTCTCGCCCTATATCCACAAGCACGCGGTCACGTTTTTTCTCGAATCCGTGATCGAGCATCACGACCGCGCACAGCTCGAGATCTTTTTGTACGCCGACGTCGCGCGACCAGATGATTACTCCGAACGGCTGCAGGCGCACGGCGCGCACTGGCGCAGCACGCAAGATCTTGACCATGCGCAACTCGCGAGCCTCGTGCGCGAAGATGCGATCGACATCCTGGTCGATTTAAGCGGCCACACGGCCAACAACCGCCTGCTCGCGTTTGCGCGCAAGCCCGCGCCCATCCAGGTCAACTGGCTCGGCTTTCCCAGCACGACCGGGATGCCGAGCATGGATTACCGCGTCACCGACGCGTGGTGCGATCCACCGGGCATGACCGAACATTTGAATTCCGAAACGCTCGTGCGCCTGCCCGGCATATACATGGCGTGGCGGCCGCCCGACGGCACGCCCGCAGTCGCGCCGCTGCCCGCACTCACGAACGGCTACATCACGTTCGGAACCTTTCACAGCGCGTTCAAGATTTCGCCCGCCATCGCCGCGTTGTGGGCGCGCGTCCTTGCGCGCGTGCCGGGCGCGCGGCTGCGCGTGATGGCGATCACCGGCGTCGCGGCGGAGCGCCACATTCGCGAACTCTTCGCGCGCTGCGGCGTCGCCGCGCATCAACTGGAAATCCTGCCGCGCGTTTCGTTCGACGAATATCTCGCCGCGTTCGGCCGCGTCGACATCGCGCTCGACACGTTTCCGTATCACGGCGCGACGACGACGTGCTTCTCGCTGTGGATGGGATTGCCGGTGGTCGTGCTGGAAGGAACCACGCACGCCTCGCGCGCCGACGTGTCGATGCTGAACAACGTCGGCCTGCCGCAACTAATCGCGAAAACCGGCGACGAGTATGTCGAGATCGCGGCACGGCTCGCGCAGAACCGGCCGAAACTTGCCGAGCTGCGCGCGAACCTGCGCGGCATGATGGCACGATCCCCGAACGCGGACGGCCGAGCGTGCGCGCGCAATCTCGAGCGTGCGTTTCGCGAAATGTGGGTTACGTGGTGTAGCAAAAGCGAAAAACATTAGCCACAGAGGACACAGAGAAATTCCAAAAAGCAAATCTAAAGCAAAGTTTTGGTTTGTTTTTCCTCTGTGTCCTCTATGAACTCTGTGGCCAGATTTTTTAGTCGGCCCAAAACATGCCGACGACCGCTCCCGTCATGCAGGTGGCGAGCGTGCCGGCGACGATGGACTTCATGCCGAGCCCGACGATTTCATCGCGGCGCCCGGGCGCCATCGTGGCCATGCCGCCGATCAGGATGCCCAGGCTGCCGAAATTGGCGAAGCCGCACAACGCGTAGGTCATCAGCAAGCGGCTGCGCAGCGACAGTGCGCCCTCCGGCAGATGTGCGAGGTCGAGATAGGCGATGAATTCGTTGAGGACGGTCTTGGTGCCGAGCAATGCGCCCGCCGCCGGCGCCTCGCTCCACGGCACGCCGACCAGCCACGCGAGCGGCGCCAATACCGTGCCCAGCATGCGCTGCAGCGTGACGGGCCGGCCCTGCACCGCCGGCAACGCTTCGAGCATCAGGTTCGCGAGCGTCACCAGCGCCACCAGCACGACCAGCAGCGCGAGAATATTGAGCAGCAGGCCGAGCCCGTCGAGCGTGCCTTTGGTGATTGCGTCCATGCTGCTCGATGCCTGCTGCGCAGGCACGAGCGTCCCGGACGTGGGTTCACCCGTCGCCGGCACCATCAGCACGGAAACGACAATCGCAGCGGGTGCGCTGATGATCGATGCAATCAGGATGTGACCGAGCGCGTCGGGAATCACGGGGCCGAGGATGCTCGCGTAGATCACCATCACCGTGCCCGAGATGCCCGCCATGCCGCACGCCATCACGATGAAAAGCTCGCCGCGCGACATTTGGTCGAGATAGGGGCGGATGAACAGCGGCGCCTCGACCATGCCGACGAAGATGTTCGCCGCCGTCGACAGTCCGACCGCCCCGCCGACGCCCATCACCGCCTCGAGCACGCGCGAAATCCCGCGCACGATCCACGGCAAAATGCGCCAGTAGAAGAGCAGCGACGACAGCGCGCTGATCACGAGCACGAGCGGCAGCGCGCGAAACGCCAGCACGAAGCTCGAGCCCGGACCGGATTCGGCAAACGGCGGCGCGGCGCCGCCGAGATAACCGAACACGAATGCAGTGCCCGCCTGCGTCGCTTTTTCGAGCGCGAGCAGCGTGTTATTCAGCGCGAGGAAGAACTGCTTGAAAACGGCAAGCTTCAGCAAGGCCGCCGCCAATACGATTTGCAGCACGATGCCGGCCGCTACCGTGCGCCACGCCACCACCCGGCGGTTTTCGCTGGCGAGCCAGGCAAGGACGAGAATTGCGACAAATCCGAACGCGCTCTGGAAGGCCGATGCCAAGATCGATCCGCGCGCGCGAAAGCGGCTAGTTACGCCGCCAGAGCGTGCCCTTGGGCCCGTCTTCGAGCACGATACCCGCAGCCAGCAGGTCCTTGCGGATGCGGTCGGCCTCGGCGTAGTTCTTCGCCTGCTTGGCCGCGGCGCGCGCGACGATCTCGGCTTCGATCCGCCCGGGCGTCCACGCATCGCTGCCCGGCGCACCCTGCAGAAATTCCGTCGGAGGACGCTGCAACAACCCGAGCAGGCCGGCCAGCGATTTCAACAGCGCCGCCGCCTCGCGCGACTGGCTGCGGTTTACTTCTGCCGCGAGTTCGAACAGGATCGCCACCGCTTCCGGCGTATTGAAATCGTCGTCCATCACGTCGCGAAAGCGCGCCGCGACCGGATTGCTCCAGTCGACCGGGCCCGCCGCGCCAGCGTGCGCTTTCAACGCCGTATACAAACGCGTCAGCGCCTGGCGCGCGTCGTCGAGATGCTGGCCGGAGTAATTGAGCGGGCTGCGGTAATGCGCGCGCAATATGAAGAAGCGCACGACCTCGGCGTCGTACTTCGCGAGGATTTCGCGCACGGTGAAGAAATTGCCGAGCGACTTCGACATCTTCTCGTTGTCGACGCGCACGAACCCGTTGTGCAGCCAGTAGTTGACGAACGTGTTGCCGTGCGCGCCCTCGGACTGCGCGATCTCGTTCTCGTGGTGCGGAAACTGCAGGTCCTGGCCGCCGCCGTGAATGTCGAAATGTTCGCCGAGCAAAGTGCTCGACATAGCCGAGCATTCGATATGCCACCCCGGCCTGCCCTCACCCCACGGGCTCGGCCATGCCGGTTCGCCGGGTTTGGAGCGCTTCCACAGCACGAAATCGAGCGGATCGCGCTTGGCCTGCGTGATCTCGACGCGTTCACCGGCATTCAGGTCGTCGAGCGACTTGCCCGAGAGCTTGCCGTAGCCCGGAAAATCGCGCACCGAATAATTGACGTCCTGGTCGGGCGCGACATACGCGAGCCCCTTTTTCTCCAGGAGCCCGATGATGGCCTGCATTTCCTTGATGTATTCCGTCGCGCGCGGCTCGAAGTCGGGCTTGATCACGCCGAGCGCCGCGGCATCCTCGTTCATCGCCGCGATGAAACGCGCGGTCAGCGCCTCCATCGGTTCCTTGTTCTCGGCAGCTCGCTTGATGATCTTGTCGTCGATATCGGTGATGTTGCGCACGTAGGTGACCTTCAACCCCGACGCGCGCAACCAGCGCGTAATCATGTCGAATACCACCATCACGCGCGCATGCCCGAGATGGCAATAGTCGTAGACAGTCATGCCGCAGACGTAGATGCGCGCTTCGCCTGGCACAATCGGCTTGAATTCCTGCTTGTCTCGGGTCAGCGTGTTATAGAGTTTGAGCATGGCGGGAGGCTGAGGGGACGGACACAATCGGGGCCTTTCTTGTGCCCGCCGCGGCCGTCGTGCAAGGGACGGGACTTTGCCATCCGGGGCTGGGCCGAACGCCGCGCGCGACGGCTTATTTCCGGCGATGGCAAATGACGTATTTAAATTGGCTTAGGTTCTTGGTAAAATCTGTTAGATTAGTCGACTAAGACCCTGAAATTCCAAAAAGTATAGCACAATGACCTTCATGCCCGCGCTGCGCCGAATCCCCGGTATCGCATTACTTCTCGGCAGTCTCGCGTTCGCCGCCGTCGCCATTGCGCAAAACGACGATTTTGCGGAAGCGGGCAAGCTGTTCCGCTCCGGCCAGCAGGCGCAGGCGCTCGAGCGCGTCGATAATTTTCTCAAAGCGAATCCGAAAGACGCGCGCGGACGTTTTCTGAAAGGCCTGATCCTCACCGAGCAGGGCAAGCAGGCCGACGCGATAAAAATATTCACCGGCCTCACGGAAGATTATCCGGAACTGCCCGAGCCGTACAACAATCTCGCCGTGCTCTACGCTTCGCAGGGCCAGTACGACAAAGCGCGCGCCGCGCTCGAAATGTCGATCCGCACCCATCCGAGCTACGCGACCGCGCACGAGAACCTCGGCGACATCTACGCCAAGATGGCCTCGCAGGCTTACGACAAAGCGCTGCAACTCGACAAGAGCAATACCGCCGCGCAGACCAAGCTCGAAATGATCAAGGAATTGTTTTCGAGCGGCGCGCGCGGAACCGGCAAACCCGCGGCAGGCAAATCGACGTCGACGATAGTCGCGGCGGCGAAGCCGGCGCCGCTTGCGCCGCCACCCGCAGCGGCCCCCGCCTCGCCGCCACCTGTGGCGACTGCGACACCCGCTGCGCCTGCAACACCGCCCGCTGTGAAACCCGTGGAACCGGCAAAATCCGCGGCAGCGCCCGCCGACAGTGACGTGCTGAAGGTGGTCAACCACTGGGCAAAAGTCTGGTCGGACAACGATGTGGCCGGATACCTTGCCTGCTACGCGCCGGACTTCCAGACCCCGGGCGGCGAACCGCGCGCCGATTGGGAAGCCGCGCGCAAGGCACGCATTGCCAAACCGAAAAAAATCGACGTGCGCGTCGAGTCACCCAAGGTCAAATTCACGGACAGCAATCGCGTCGCGGTCACGTTCCGGCAAAGCTATCGCTCGTCCAATCTCAAGGTCGCCAGCACCAAGACGCTGATCCTGGTTAAAGCCGGCGACCGCTGGCTGATCCAGCAGGAGCGCGTCGGCAGTTGATGATAACCATGACAGCGCGCCACGCCGGCACCATCAGCCCGTTAATGCGACTGTTGCGACTGGCAGTCGCCGCAGCGTTGGCTGCCGTCGTCGGCCAGGCGGCGGCGATGGGCAGCCGGCAGGCGGCGCAGAAGGCAGGCGACGAAGCGTCCCAGATCGAACCCGAAGCGATGCTCGTCAAGACCCTGATCGAGGTCCGCAACAACCACCTTGAAGCAGCACTCGCCGAAGTCGAAAAGGTCATCCAGAGTTATCCCAATTTCCGGCTCGCGCACCTGATCAAAGGCGACTTGCTGCTCGCGCGCTCGCGCCCGCTGAAAGAACTCGGCGAAGCGCCCAACGCGCCGCGCGACCGCATCGAGGATTTGCGCGACGAAGCGCGCGTGCGGCTCGCGCGCTACCAGTTCGAACGCCCCGCCGACCGCGTACCGAAATACCTGCTGCAGCTCAATGCCGAGCAAAAGCACGTGCTGATCGTGGATACCCGGCATTCGACCCTCTACGTGTTCGAAAACAACAACGGCGTGCCGCGGTACCTCGCCGACTACTACGTGAGCAGCGGCAAAAACGGCTCGGACAAGACCAAGCAGGGCGACAAAAAAACGCCGCTCGGGGTTTATCACGTGACGGACAATCTGCCGCGCGCCAGGCTCGGCGCGCTGTACGGCATCGGCGCGTTTCCGATCAGCTATCCGAACGAAATCGACCGCCGCGAGGGCCGCAACGGCAACGGCATCTGGCTGCATGGCGTACCGCTGGACACCTACAGCCGGCCGCCGCGCGCGAGCGACGGTTGCGTCGTACTCACCAATCAGGATCTCGAAACGCTCGGCAAAGACCTGCGCATCGGCGTAACGCCCGTCATCATCGCCGACGGCATCGACTGGATCAAACCGGAAAAGCTCGAGGAGGTGCGCAAGGACCTCGTAGCGAGCGTGGAAAGCTGGCGGCGCGACTGGGAAAGCCTGGATACCGACACCTACCTCAAACACTACGCGCCGGGATTTTCGAGCGGCGGCCAGGATCTTGCCGCGTGGTCGCAGCAAAAACGCCAGGTCAATGCCGCCAAAACCTACATCAAGGTCAAGCTCGACCGCATCAGCGCGTTCCTGTACCCGGGACGCGACGATCTCGCCGTGGTGAGCTTCGATCAGGATTATTCGAGCAGCAACCTTTCGAACGAGATGAAGAAACGCCAATACTGGGTCTACGAAAAAGGCCGCTGGCGCATCCTGTACGAAGGCGGCGCCTGACAATCCAGGCCGTTGGTTTAGCCGTTGCCGCCCGGGCTTTCATATTTCCGCTTTTTCACTTCTGTTAACGAGACCACCCACATGAAAATCAGCGCATTTTTCGCCGTTGCCCTGCTTGCGTTCAGCGCCGTCGCGGCGGCGGCCAATCCCGTAGTCGAGTTGAAAACCAGCATGGGCGCGATCACGCTGGAACTTTATCCCGACAAGGCGCCCAAGACAGTGGAGAATTTCCTCCAGTACGTGAAGGAAGGCTACTACAAAGGCACGATCTTTCACCGCGTCATTCCCGGTTTCATGATCCAGGCCGGCGGCTTCACCAGCGGCTTAGTCGAGAAGAAAACGCACGACCCGATCGTCAACGAAGCGAGTAACGGACTCAAGAACGACGCCGGTACCATTGCGATGGCGCGCCGCGGCGACCCCAATTCGGCGACCGCCCAGTTCTTCATCAACGCGGTCGACAACGAAGGGCTCAACCGGCCGAATCCTGACGGTTATGGTTACGCCGTGTTCGGCAAAGTCGTCAAGGGCATGGACGTGGTGAAGAAGATCGAGGCCGTCGACACCGGCAACGGGCCGCCCCCGCACCAGAACGTGCCGCGCAAACCCGTCGTCATCGAAGACGCCAAACTCCTATCCGCCGACAAACCGGCCGCCAAGTAAAGGAAGCACCATGGTCAAGCTCCACACCAATCACGGCGTCATCACGCTGGAACTCGATGCCGCCAAGGCGCCCGTCACCGTCGAAAATTTTATCGGCTACGTCAAAAGCGGGCATTTCAACAACACAATTTTCCACCGCGTAATCGACGGCTTCATGATCCAGGGCGGCGGCTTCGAGCCCGGCATGAAGCAGAAACCGACCGGCGCCCAGATCAAGAACGAAGCCGACAACAAGCTGAAGAACGACAAGTACACTGTCGCGATGGCTCGCACGTCCGACCCGCATTCGGCCACGGCGCAATTCTTCATCAACATCGCCGACAACGACTTCCTGAACCACACCGGGCCCAACGCGCAAGGCTGGGGTTATTGCGTGTTCGGCAAAGTCACGGCGGGCGCCGAGGTGGTCGACAAGATCAAAGGCGTGAAAACGGGAAACCGCGCCGGCCACCAGAACGTGCCGGCCGAAGACGTGATCATCGAAAAAGCGGAAGTCGTTTAAGTTCGTGAGGAGCGAGGCGTAAAAGCGGGTAGGCTCTTTTCCCCTCCGCCCCTCTCGCCTCACCAAAAATGCACAGCATTTTTGTTTCCGACCTGCACCTCTGCCCGACCCGTCCCGCCATCAACGCGACGTTCTTTGAATTCCTGCGCGGCCCCGTCGCGCAGTCCGAAGCGCTCTATATCCTCGGCGACCTGTTCGAATACTGGGCGGGCGACGATGACGACGATCCGTTCAACGCATCGGTGCTGGCGGCATTGCGCGAGTTGAGCGACGACGGGGTTGCGCTGTACGTAATGCACGGCAACCGCGACTTCCTGATCGGCGAGCGGTTTAGCGCTGCGTGCGGTGCGAAACTGCTTCCCGACCCTACGCTGCTCGACCTCTACGGCACGCGCACGCTGCTGATGCACGGCGACACGCTGTGCACGGACGACGTGAAATACCTCGAATTCCGTGCCAAGGTACGCAGCCCGGACTGGCAGGGTCAGTTCCTCGCGCAGACGCTCGCTCAACGCAAAGCGATCATCGCGGGTCTGCGCAGCGAAAATGCGGTGGAAAAGAAGTTCAAAACCGAAGAAATCATGGATGCGACCCCGGCCGGCATCGAAGCCGCCCTGCGCGCGCATGACTACCCGCGCCTGATTCACGGCCATACGCACCGCCCCGCGCTGCACCGGCATGATGTCGATGGACGCACCTGCGAACGCTGGGTGCTGGCTGACTGGTATGCGAGTGGCAGCTATCTCAAGTGCGATGCTGCGGGTTGCCGCGTGGTCAAGCTCGCTGCCGCCTGAGTTGCACGCATCGCGCTACCGCGCTCCGTAACCAGCGGAGCACGATCAGGCGAGGGCCTGTTTGAAATCGCCGATCAGGTCGTCGAGGTCCTCGATGCCTATCGACAGCCGGATAAGCGAATCGGCGATGCCCATCTCGGCGCGGCGCTGCGGCCCCATCTCCCAATAGATCGTGTGTGCGATCGGGATCGCCAGCGTCCGGTTGTCGCCCAGGTGGCTCGATGAAATCACGAGTTTTAACCGGTTGAGGAAATCGAAACAGTCGATGCCATCCGCGAGTTCCACGCTCATGAGCGCACCGTAAGTTTTGAATAGCCTTGCGGCAAGCCGGTGCTGCGGGTGATCTTCGAGGCCCGGATAATACACTTTTCTCACTTTGGAATGTCCGGCCAGGAAGCGCGCAAGCTGCAAAGCATTGTCGGAAGCCTTCTCCATCCGCAACGCCAGTGTTTCGGCGCCAACCGCGATGCGGTGCGCGGGCTCGGCGGCCAGCGTGCTGCCCACGTCGCGCAATCCTTTCTTGCGTATCTGCATGATTCCCCAGAGCGCGGGCTGGGCATTCTTGTAGTTGTCGTAAATGTTGGAAAAGCGCGTCCAGTCGAAGAGACCGGTATCGGTCACCGCGCCGCCCAAAGCGTTGCCGTGACCGCCGATGTACTTGGTCAATGAATTGACGATCAGTCCCGCCTTGTCCCCCTTCGGCCGATACAGATAGGGCGACGTCATCGTGTTGTCCACCACGTAGAGCAGGCCGCGCGCGGCGCAAAGCTCGCCGATGCGTGTCAGATCGGCGATCTGCGTGCGCGGATTGGCGATCGTTTCAACGAAAACCAGCCGGGTGTTGGGCCGGACGGCTTGGGCGACATTCTCGACTTCGGTAGGATCGACAAAACTTATCTCGCAACCCAGCGCGTTCAAGGTGCCGAACAGGCTGTTGGTGTTGCCGAACAGAAACGAGCTCGATACGACGTGATCGCCGGCGCGCAGCAATGCGACGAAAATGGCGGCAATGGCGGCCATACCGGTGCTGAAGCAGGCGGTGGCGATGCCGTCTTCCATCTTGCTGATTTTCGACTCCAGCGCGGCCGTGGTGGGGTTGCCCTGGCGGCCGTAAACGTAGCCGGGCAGTTCTCCCTTGAACACCTTGGCCAGGTCCCGCGCATCGGCATATCCGTATGCAACCGCCGGATGCATCGGCTTGTGCACGGCAAAATGCTCGATGGGCGATTCGAGATCCGAATGCAGGATCGTCGTGGTGAAACCGTTCTTCATGGCACGCTCTTTCCCAAACAAAAAACCCGATCAGCTTTTCGCGGACCGGGTTCTGGCTCGCTTTAGCCGTATTTATTTGTCATCCGGCTTTCACCGGCGGCGCCCGCAAGCTGATCTCAAATCGGCGCAGTTCGAAAGTTACCCGCTCGCGGATAACTTGTCAAATTCAAAGGCGTGGTCAATCAAGAAAGCTTTGGCCCGAACTCTTCATTATCCAAAGCTTCTGATTCGGGGGATATGCAAGGGGGCGCGCCCCCTTGTTCGCGACTCAGTCGACGACCTCCAGGTTCAGATCGAGCTGAGATGCGGCGAACGCCGCCTGCTTGCTGCCTTCGCGGCGCTGCGCTTCAACGCCGTCCAGGTACGCCTGCGTCACGTCGCCCGTGATGTAGTTGCCGCTGAAGCACGAGTCCTCGAACGAGGTCACCTTCGGATTGACCGAGCGCACGTCGGCGGTCAGCGCCGCCAGGTCCTGATAGATCAACTGGTCGGCGCCGATTTCGCGCGCGATTTCCTCGTCGCTGCGGCCGGTCGCGATCAACTCGTCGCGCGTCGGCATGTCGATCCCATAAACGTTGGCGAAACGCACGGGCGGCGCCGCGGAGGCAAAAAACACTTTGCGCGCACCGGCTTCGCGCGCCATCTGCACGATTTCGCGGCTGGTGGTGCCGCGCACGATCGAGTCGTCGACGAGCATCACGTTCTTGCCTTTGAACTCCATGCCGATCGCATTCAGCTTCTGCCGCACCGATTTTTTTCGAATGCCCTGCCCCGGCATGATGAACGTGCGGCCGATGTAGCGGTTCTTGATGAAGCCTTCGCGATACGGCAGGTTCAGGCGATTGGCGAGCTGCATGGCGGCGGGACGGCTCGAATCCGGAATCGGGATCACCACGTCGATGTCGAGCTGCGAATAGTCGCGCTTGATCTTGTCGGCGAGGCTCTCGCCCATGCGCAGCCGCGTCTCGTACACCGAAATGCCGTCCATCACCGAATCCGGGCGCGCGAGGTATACGTATTCGAATATGCACGGATTCAGCGTCGGATTGAGGGCGCACTGCTGCGCGTAAAAATGACCGTCTTCGTCGATAAAAATCGCTTCGCCGGGCGCGATGTCGCGCACGAGCTCGAAACCCAGCGCGTCGAGCGCGACGGATTCCGAGGACACCAGGTATTCGGTGCCGTGATCGGTTTCCATCTTGCCGTAGACGAGCGGCCGGATCCCGTACGGATCGCGGAACGCGAGCAGACCGTAGCCCGCAATCATCGCCACCACGGCGTAGGCGCCGCGGCAACGGCGGTGCACGCCCGATACGGCGGCGAAGATCGTCGCGGGGTCGAGCTTGTAATTGGACGCCCCCTCTTGCAGTTCGTGCGCGAGCACGTTGAGCAGCACTTCCGAATCCGAATTCGTGTTGACGTGCCGCAGGTCCTGCCGGAAGAGGTCGCTTTTCAACTGGTCGGTGTTGGTCAGGTTGCCGTTATGACCCAGCACGATCCCAAACGGGGAGTTCACGTAGAAAGGCTGGGATTCAGCCGCCGACCAGGCCGAACCGGCCGTCGGGTAGCGCGTGTGGCCGATGCCGCAGGCGCCGAGCAGGCCTCGCATATTGCGCGTGCGAAAAACGTCACGCACCATGCCGCCGCCCTTGTGCATGTGAAACGTGGCGCCTTCGGCGGTGACAATGCCGGCGGCGTCCTGGCCGCGGTGCTGCAGTACCAGCAGGCCGTCGTAGAGGACCTGGTTGACCGCGTTCTTTGCTACCACGCCTAATATGCCGCACATAACAGTCCCTACCCGTAGTTGATGTGCTTCGCCATATCGTCAGGCAACCAGACTTTAACCCAGTTGGCCAAAATTACCAGCGGCTCGTTGAACATCGCGTGCCGCCACGCTGTTTGCCGCGGCAAAGCCGTCAGGCCCGCCAGCAATACGGCAATCATGACGATTGCGACTCCGCGCACCAAGCCGAATACCGCGCCAAGCGCACGATCCGCGAAACCGAGTCCCGCGGTCTTGATCAAACCCGACACCGCAATCGCGAGCAGCGTCATCACCACCAGGACCGCCAGAAACACGGCGAGAAATCCGCCGAACAACCGCAACGACGGGTTGGCGAACGCAGCGGGCAACAGCGAGGCGGCATCGGTTGCGTAAAGCTGCGCCACGACAAACGCCACCACCCACGACGCGAGCGACAGAATCTCGCGCACCAGGCCGTGGATGATGCTCAACAGAATCGAAATGCCGATAATTGCGATAACCGCGTAATCGATCCAGGTCATTTCGGAACGACATTACCGTTCAATCCCAGCGCCTTCAACTTGTCCCGCGCCTTGTCGGCATCCGGGCGTGAAGCAAACGGGCCGGCCCGCACGCGCGTCACGTTCCCCTTGGCGGTCGGCACCACTTCCGTATACGCCTTGGTGCCGGTCGCCGCGATCTGGTCGCGCATTTGCCTGGCTTTGTCGGGGTCATTGAGCGCCGCCACCTGCACGACATAACCCGCGGCGCCTTTGGCGGCCGGCTTGGCTTTTTCCACGGGCTTGGCTTTGTCGGCCGGTTTCGCCTTCTCGGCAACTTTGGCGGACTCCGCAGCAGCCGGTTTCTCGGCCGGCTTGACCGGCGTGGCGGCCTTTTCGGGCGCAGCCTTCTTGGGCGGTGCCGCTTCGGTATCGTTCGCCGGCGGTATTGGCGCTTCGGTTACGGGTTTCGGCGCGGCGGCAGCCGCGACTTTAGGCGGCTCAACCTTGGCCGGGGTTTCCGTCGATGATTCCGGTTGCGCGGAGGTCTCGGCCTTGGGAGCGGGCGCGGATTTCTGGACGGGCGCCACCGGCACGATCTTCGACGTAAATACGCCGGCGTCAGGCGACGGAATCTTGATACTGACGTCCTGGCTGACCGGTTTGGGCTCGTGATCGAGCACCATCGGCAGGAACACGGCGATGACGGTTACCAGGGCTATCGCACCGACCAGCCGCCGGCGCGCGCGTTTTCTGAGTTGAAGTTCTTCGTCGCTTATCGATTTGGCCATGGCGGTCCGGAATCTATGTCTTACGCTGTCGTTCGCCCATTACCGCCGCGACCGTAAGAAAGGATCCGAAAACAACAATTTTATCATTAACAGCGGCTGATTCACAGGCGGCATGCCACGCGGATGCGACGTCGCCGAATTGCATTACGGGTGCGCTCACTCCGGCGCGCGTGAGTTCCGCCGCCATCTCTCCTGCGCTCGCGCCGCGCGCGCCGCCGGCAGCGGCCACGAACCAGTCCGAGATGTGCGGCTCGACCGCGCTGACGACGCCGCCGATGTCCTTGTCCTCCAACATGGCGAACACCGCGAGCGTGCGGCCGCCGGCCGGCATGCTGCCCAGGTTGGCCGCCAACGCACGCGCAGCGTGCGGATTGTGCGCCACGTCGAGAATCACCAGCGGTATTCCCGGCAGGACCTGAAACCGCCCCGCCACCTCCGCCCGCAACAGGCCACCGCGCAGGTCCTGCGCCGTGATGGGCAGGCGCGCGCGCAGGCTGTCGAGCGCCGTCAGGCAGGCGGCGGCGTTGCCGAGCTGGAAAGCGCCGCGCAACGCCGGATAGGGCAACCCATGCCTCTTGCCCGCAGGTCCCCAGTAACGCCATTGCTGCGCGTCGGCAACGTAACCGAAATCGCGGTCGATGATCAGCAAATCGGCGCCGATTTCACGCGCGTGCCCGACCAGCGACGCCGGCGGCTCCGCATCGGCGCAAATCGCCGGCCGGCCGGCGCGGAAGATGCCCGCCTTCTCGAATCCGATGGCCTCGCGCGTATCACCGAGGTAGTCCTGATGGTCGAGATCGACGCTCGCAACGAGCGCGCAATCGGCATCGAACACGTTGACCGCGTCGAGCCGGCCGCCCAATCCCACTTCGAGTATCGCGACGTCGATGCCGGCCCCGGCAAACGCCAGCATCGCGGCCAGCGTGCCGAATTCGAAATAGGTGAGCGTGATATCGCCGCGCGCGGCTTCGATGCGTGCGAAGGCTCCGCACAATACTTCGTCGGCCGCTTCTTCGCCGCCGATGCGCACGCGTTCGTTGTAACGCAACAGATGCGGCGACGTATAGCAGCCGACGCGATACCCGGCGTGCAGCAGTATGGCCTCGAGCATCGCGCAGCACGATCCCTTGCCGTTGGTGCCCCCGACCGTGATGATGGCAAAGCCGGGAGCGATGCCAAGCGAACGCGCGACCTGCGACACGCGTTCGAGCCCCAGGGCGATGGCCTGCGGATGCAACTGCTCGAGGTGGGCCAGCCACTGTGCAAGCGTCGACGGCGGAGAATTACCCACGGCGGAAGCGCCAACCGGTTGAAAGTTCTCAGGCTGCCGCGGGCAGCTTGAGCAGCAGCGTGATGACGCTTGCCAGCTTGTCGCGCATTTCGCGCCGGTCGACGATGAGATCGATCGCGCCGTGCTCGAGCAGGAATTCCGAGCGCTGAAAACCCTCGGGCAGCGTTTCGCGCACGGTCTGCTCGATCACGCGCGGTCCGGCAAAACCGATCAACGCGTTGGGTTCCGCGAACACCACGTCGCCGATCAGCGCGAAGCTCGCCGACACGCCTCCCATCGTCGGATCGGTCAGCACCGAAACGAACGGCAGCTTCTCGGCCCCGAGCTGCGTAAGCGCCGCGCAGGTTTTCGACATCTGCATCAGCGACAACAAGCCTTCCTGCATGCGCGCGCCGCCGCTCGCCGTAAAGCAGACGAACGGCAGCTTTTGCTCGAGGCATACCTGCACGCCGCGCACAAAGCGTTCGCCGACGACCGAGCCCATCGAGCCGCCGAGGAACTTGAATTCGAATGCCGCGACCACGAGTGGAATGGTCTTGATGCTGCCCTGCATGACCACCAGCGCGTCGTCTTCCTCGGTGTCCTTGCGCGCCTCGTCGAGCCGCTCGGTATAGCGCCGGCTGTCCTTGAATTTGAGCGTATCGACCGGCAGGACTTCGTAACCGATTTCGTAACGGCCCTCGGAGTCGAGCAGCGAATCGAGCCGTTCGCGCGCCGACAAGCGGTTATGATGATTGCACTTCGGGCAGACGTAGAGGTTTTTTTCGAGGTCGGTGCGGTAGAGCACGGCTTCGCAGGCGTCGCACTTGCTCCACAGGCCTTCCGGGACGTTCTTTTTCGGGCTTCCGCCGTCGCGGTTGATCTTGGGCGGCAACAGTTTTTTCAACCAGCTCATTGGAAATCCTCCTAAGGAAACGTTGATTCGAACTTAATCAACGTTTCCTCTGAAGTGAGGGATATACAAGGGGGCATAGCCCGCTTGTTCACTACCGCTCTACCGGTCGAGCGCACTGCGGATATCCTTAACCAGTTTCGAAATATTGTCCAGTACGCTTTCGCGCGCACTCGACTCTATTTCCTGCACCAGCCGGCTGCCGATGACCACCGCGTCCGCGACCTGCGCGACCGCCCGCGCAGTCTCGGCATCGCGGATGCCGAAGCCGACGCCGATCGGCAATTTGATATAGGTGCGGATTTCCGGCAGCTTTTTCGCGACATCACCGACGTCTAGGTTCGCCGCACCGGTGACTCCGCGCAACGAAACGTAGTAAACGTAACCGCGCGCGTAGCGGGCGACTTCTTTGATGCGCAATTCGGTCGAGGTCGGCGAAAGCAGGAAGATCGCATCGATCTTGCGTTGTGCCAGCAATTCCGAAAACCGCGCTGCTTCCTGCGGCGGATAATCGACCACCAGCACGCCATCGACGCCGGCGGCGAGCGCCGCGTCGGCAAACTTCTCGTAGCCCATCGCCTCGATCGGATTCGCATACCCCATGAGCACGACGGGCGTCGCCTGGTTCGTCTGCCGGAATGCGGCGACGAATTCGATTACGTTCTTAAGCGACGTGCCATGCTTCAGTGCGCGCTCGCTCGCGCGCTGGATCGTCGGCCCGTCGGCCATCGGGTCCGAAAACGGCACGCCCAGTTCGATCACGTCGGCACCCGCCTGCGCCAGCGCGTGCATCAGCGGCACCGCGAGTGCGGGATCCGGATCGCCGGCGGTGATAAACGGGATCAGGGCCTTGCGGTTCTGCTTTGCAAGCGCTGCAAAGGTGGCGGCGATTCTCGACATCGTGGCTAGAATTTCAGGCCGGACTTCTCGGCCACCGTATGCATGTCCTTGTCGCCGCGACCCGAAAGGTTGACGAGCAGAATCTGGTCTTTCTTCATGCGCGGCGCCATTTTCGCCGCATAAGCGAGCGCATGGCTGGATTCGAGCGCCGGGATGATGCCCTCGAGCCGGCACAGGTTATGGAACGCCGCCAGCGCTTCGTCGTCGGTCACCGCAACGTATTCGGCGCGGCCGCTGTCCTTCAACCACGCGTGTTCCGGTCCGACGCCGGGATAATCGAGGCCGGCGGAAATCGAATGCGTTTCGATGATCTGGCCGTTGTCGTCCTGCATCAAGTAAGTGCGGTTGCCGTGCAGGACGCCGGGCTTGCCCGCGCACAAAGTCGCCGCGTGCTTGCCGGTTTCGAGTCCGTGGCCCGCCGCCTCCACTCCTATCAGCCGCACGTGCTCTTCGGAGATATACGGATAGAACAGCCCCATCGCGTTGGAGCCGCCGCCCACGCACGCGAGCACTGCATCGGGCTGACGGCCGGCCATCTCCAGCATTTGCCACTTTGCCTCGATGCCGATCACCGACTGAAAGTCGCGTACCATCATCGGGTACGGGTGGGGGCCGGCGACGGTTCCGATAATGTAAAAAGTGTCGTTCACATTGGTGACCCAGTCGCGCATCGCTTCATTGAGCGCGTCCTTGAGCGTCTTCGAGCCGGATTCGACGCCCACCACTTCTGCGCCAAGCAGTTTCATGCGATAAACGTTTTGCGCCTGTCGCCTGATGTCTTCCGACCCCATGTAGACCACGCACTTCATACCGTAGCGCGCGGCAACCGTGGCAGTGGCGACGCCGTGCTGGCCCGCGCCGGTCTCGGCGATCACGCGAGGCTTGCCCATGCGCTTGGCCATCAGTGCCTGGCCAACGGTATTGTTGATCTTGTGCGCTCCGGTATGGTTGAGGTCTTCGCGCTTGAGATAAACCTGGGCGCCGCCAAAATGCTCGGACCAGCGTTTCGCGTGATAGATGGGGCTCGGCCGGCCGACGTAGTGCTTGAGCTCGTATTCGAACTCGGCGCGGAAGGCCGGGTCGTTGCGATAGCGCTCGTATTCGGCCTTCAGCTGATCGAGCGCCTGGATCAGCGTTTCGGCGACAAACACGCCGCCGTACTGGCCGAAATGTCCGCTTTCATCGGGCAGGTCATACATCTGCACTGCGCACCTCTTTCATGAATGCCGCGATTTTTTGCGGATCTTTTACGCCGGGACTCGCCTCGACTCCCGAGCTGACATCGACCGCCCACGGCGACACGCGACGAATGGCGTCGCCTACATTTGCGGGATTCAGGCCGCCGGACAATATGACGGGAAGCGGCAGTCCGGGCGGCACAAGGCTCCAGTCGAATGCCGCGCCCGTGCCCCCGTGCGTACCGTCCACAAACGCATCGAGCAACAACCCGCGCGCCGCACGGTAATGGTGTGCGTATTGTATCAAATCGAGCCCTGCCTTGACGCGCGCCGCCTTGATGAACGGCACGCCAAACTGGGCGCAAAAGTCAGGCGCTTCTTCGCCGTGAAACTGCAGCAGGTTGAGCGGAACCTCGTTCAAAACGTTTTCGACTTCACGAGCCGCCGGATTGACAAACAAGCCGACGGCCATGACGAATGGCGGCAATGCGCTGGCGAGTTCCTTCCCGGTCGCAATCGAAACATTGCGCGGGCTCTTCGCGCAAAATACAAAGCCCACGGCGTGCGCGCCCAAGCGCGCGGCCGCCAGCGCATCGGCTTCGCGCGTAATGCCGCAAATTTTGACTGCTGTCGCCATGGCTACCGTCAGCTTCCGTCAAACCACACCCGCCGGGCGGGCTGTGGCAATTCCCATTTCGCATCATAGCTCACGTGCGCGAGGTAGAGCCCCGCCGCATCGAAAGTCGGCGCGGCCAGCGCGCGATCGCGGCTTGCCAGCACTTCACCGACCCGCGCCGGCGCGTACGCCCCTTTGCCCGCGTACACCAGACAACCGACGATGTTGCGCACCATGTGATGAAGAAATGCATTGGCGGCGAGTTCGAACACGACGTAGTCGCCGCTAACCCGGATCTCGAGGCGGCGCAAATCGCGCACTGGCGACTTGGCCTGGCATTCGGACGAACGAAACGCGCTGAAGTCGTGCTCCCCGGTCAAATACGTCGCGGCTTCGCGCATGCGCGCGAGGTCGAGCGCTGAATGAAACCAGCCGACACGCCCCTGATTCAGCGCCGGGCGCACCGGATGGTTCAACAACACATAGCGGTAGCAACGCTCGAGCGCGGAATACCGCGCATTGAAATCGGCGGGTACGGCACGCATCCAAGTGACCGCCGCGCCCGCGGGCAACAGCGTATTGGTGCCGCGCACCCACGCCGTATCCGGACGCGCGGCCGTGCAATCGAAATGCACGACCTGCGCGAGCGCGTGCACGCCGGCGTCGGTTCGGCCCGCGCATATCGTAGCGATTTTCTCGCCCGCGATTTCGGCCAGCGCACGCTCCAGCGCATCCTGTACGCCGCAGCCGGACGGCTGGGTTTGCCAGCCGCAAAAGGCACCACCCTGGTATTCGATGCCGAGCGCGATTCTCATCGCAATTTTTACAGCTCCAAAACAAAACTGGCCGCACCGAAGTGCAGCCAGTCAATGATATAGACAGGGATGCCGGCCCGCCCGGCGCCGGCTTGGCAGCGCGTTGCGTTACCCGAGCGAATCGAGCAGCTGCTTCGCCTCCGCTTGCTGCGCGGCGTCGCCCTCTTTGATTACCTCCTGCAGGATTTCGCGCGCGCCGTCCTTGTCGCCCATTTCCTGATAGGCCTTGGCAAGATCGAACTTCGTTTGCACGTCGTACCAATGATCGTCTTTCGCCCCGCCACCCAC
>Ga0265314_10001646_pt1 | contig 24451 bp, 21 predicted proteins | sample 4126metaG_FD_203106 | JGI IMG/M metagenome (GOLD analysis project Ga0265314, IMG submission 203106) | Rhizosphere microbial communities from Carex aquatilis grown in University of Washington, Seatle, WA, United States - 4-1-26 metaG | ecosystem: Host-associated > Plants > Roots > Rhizosphere >... | reverse complement strand
CAGCTTCACGCCATCGCCACGCGCGAGGGTCAGCTCGGCGCCGATGACGATCTGCTGGAACCGCGCTTCTACCTGCCTGCTGACATCCAGATTGAAGCCATCGCCCAAATGGTCAACGAACGCGCGCGAGGCAGGCGTCACTGGGTTACGGGCTCGGGATCCGCCGAGATGGCCCAGACTATCAAGCGCATGTACCAGCGCGGTCGCGTCGGTCCGTTGTGGGATCGCCTGGTGGCGTGACATGTCGTCGGGGCGGTCGCTGTTCTGGGTTTCAACGCTGGCGCTGGTGTCCGCGGCAGCGGTTCTGGCGGTCCTCGGCGCGCGCGGCCTGGCATTGATCGCACTTGCCGGCTACGTGGCGGTCCTCGTGGCTGGCGTGATGATTTCTCAGCTGGCCATGTTCGCCCCCGTGGTCCTGCGCCTGGACGGTGCCCGCCAGGAAATCGCCCTGACCTTCGACGACGGTCCTGGGCCGACGTCGACGCGCGAGGTGCTGGCGACCTTGGCCCGCTTCGAAGCCCACGCCACATTTTTCGTGCTCGGCGAGAAAGTGCGCGCCGCCCCCGATGTCCTGCGCGAGATCGCGAATTCCGGACACGAGATCGGCATTCACGGCGACACCCACGACCGATTGTTTTCGCTCCGCCATCCCGACCGCATCGCGGCCGACCTCGAACGCGCCCAGGACGCCGTCGCGGCCGTGATTGGCAAGCGACCTTCGCTCTTTCGTCCGCCGCTCGGTCACGTGAGCCCGAGAACCGCAACCGCCGCAAAGCGCCTGGGACTGACCCTTGTGGGATGGACCGTGCGCGGTCGCGATGGGCTTGCCGGTGCCACTGCCGAGGCAGTCCAGCGCCGAGTGACCGCGGGTCTTCATCCAGGGGCCATCATCCTGCTTCACGACGCCGCCGAGCGCGGCGACCGCACGCCCGCGGGAGTGGCGGCCCTGCCAGGGATTCTCGCGGAAGCCTCACGCCGCGGCCTTCGTTGCGTGCCCATTTCCCCTTTCTGCGTGCCGTCGTGACGCTTGCCCGTTTTCGTTCCGTCGCGATCACGGTCTTGCTCTGGGCCTACTTCACGGGCGCATTTCTCGTCGGCTACTGGGTGGTGTTCCTCGTCGCCGGTGTCGTGCGCGGCCGACGTGGTCTGGGCTGGGCGTTGCGCAGTTACACGCGGGGATTTCTCGCCGTGGTACGGCTGGCGATTCCAGGCCTACGCATGGACATTCCCGAGCGGCGCGAACTGCGCCGCACACGCGGAACCGTCGTGGTTTGCAATCACTTGTCCTTTCTCGATCCGCTGCTCATGCTCGCCCTGCTTCCCCGCCTCATCACCATCGTGCGGCCCGATTTCTTTCGCGTGCCCATTTTCGGCTGGCTGCTGCGCGGAGCGGGATTCCTCGGTCCCGACCTTTTCAGCGAAGGCTACGCCTGGGTCGACCGCGTGGCTCGGCACCTGCGCCAAGGCGGCAATCTGCTGATCTTCCCCGAGGGCACGCGCAGCCGCGACGGCCGCCTCGCTCCTTTCAAGAAGGGCGCGTTCTACCTGGCCAAGCACCTGTCCGCTCCTATCCTGGTTTTGCGCCTCGCCGGCACCGAGCGCGTCTTCGCCCCGGGTCGGTTGACCTTCGAAGTGGCCGGCGAGCGAACCATCAGCGTACGGCGACTCGCCCTCATCGGCGTTGCGGACGCCGACCTATGCACCACGCACGAATTGACGACCCGGGTTTGGTCCTTGCTCGGAGCCAAGTAGGCTAGCGGCCACCCGACACGTCTGGCCAGGGATCGGATACCATGGCCACTATGCGTGACGGCCTGCTTGCGTACCTTCGCTGCCCTCTTTGCCGAGGGGATCTCTCGCTCTCGGCGGACGAGCGCGAAGGCCCGCACATCATGCAGGGGCATCTTCACTGCTGTGCCTGTCAACACGACTATCCCATCGCCAGAGGCGTCCCGCGTCTTTTGGCGCGCGAGTTGCCCCCCGACATGGCGCACACCGCGCGCAACTTCGGCAAGTCCTGGCGCTTGTGGAGTCAAATCGACGACGATCGCTATCGCTGGCAGTTTCTGCGCTGGATGCAGCCGCTAGGGCCGGCGAATTTCGCCGACCGGCTGGTGCTGGACATGGGCTGCGGCAAGGGCCGTCATTTGCGCGTGGTCGCGCAATTTGGAGCACGCGAAGTCATCGGCGTGGACCTCAGCGAGGCCGTGGATGTGGCGTTCGCCAACACGCGCGACATCGAGCATGCGCACGTGGTCCAGGGCGACATATTCCACATGCCCGTGGTGCGCGATTTCGATCTGGCGTTTTCCATCGGCGTCCTCCACCATACCCCCGATCCCGCGGGTGCCTTCGCCGTGCTCGCCGATCTGGTACGACCGGGAGGCACGGTGGCGTGCTGGGTCTATGGCCGCGAGAACAACGGCTGGATCGTCCGTGCCGTGGATCCTGTCCGCATTGGCCTGACCAGTCGCTTACCATCGAAAGCAGTCAACGCCCTGTCGTTTGGCCTGACCTCGGCGCTGTTTGCCGGCATTGGACTTGTGTACGCGCCGCTCGAAAGACTTGGGTTAAGGCCGTTTTACGCCGAATACCTGCGCTACTTGCACGAGCTGGGGTTTTCCGAGACCCAGAGCATCGTCTACGACCACCTCATTGCGCCCACAGCGGTTTACATTCCACGCGCGGAGGTTGAGCGCTGGTTCGACCGCGCCGACATCAGCGATCGCTCGCTGACCTGGGTGCAAAAGGTCAGCTGGGCCGGGGTGGGACAGAAGCCCGGACCGTAGGTCTACCCGGCTACTGGCACGCCACGGTGGTGCTGATCAGATCCCCGATCTGGGCCATGGCGTTGCTGAAGTCGTCCTGGCAGATGCTCATGATCTGGCCCGCGGCCCCGAAGGCGTCCACGAACTGCTTCATGCGCAGTTCCACCACCGCCTTGCCATTGGCCGACTGGCAGATGGGCAGCGAGGTGAGAAGATCGGGATAGCTCGACGTCGTGTCGTAGCCGATGGCGTAGTCGGCGCTGGCTACGTCGGCCGGCCAGCCACCGATGACGGACACGCTCACGCTCTGGGTGCGAAGGAGCTTCATCTCGTCGATGAAGGTCTGCACCGGGATCAGTTTTCCACCTCCGTCGGGGGCCGCGCTACAGTTGGCAAGCGGCGTCGAGAAGGCCTCGGCCGGTGGCGCCTTTCCGTTGCAAACATGTCCGGCCAGCGAGCAGCGTAGGCTACTGTCCTGACCGCTCACTTGGCCTTCGAACATGGTTGCGTCCGCTGGAGCCGAGCAGTCGTCCTCGTCGGTGATGTAGACCACCGCCAGATGGGCATCGCTGCGTAGGAAGCCGGCATTGTCGGCCACGAAACCCGACAGGGCCATGCGCACGGACTGGAGCTGGTGCTCAAATCCGCAGCCGTTGGTTCCCAAGCTGGCAAGGCACGCAAAGACCTCCGCGATATCGCCGTCGAAATTGTTCTGGGTGCCGCCGTTCTGCGAGACAAGATAACGGCCATTCTTCGGATCCAGGCCGCAGCCGCTCCGGACCTGCAGCACGCCGCGATCCCCAAGCGAGTTGCCACACGGCCCGGCGAGATCCGCAGCCCCCGCCCCCATGTCCGACGACAGCACGCCGAGATGCAGGTCGGGGAAGCCAGCGGGAAGCGTATTGAGCGCGTCGATGAGGCGGGGAAAATTCCGCGCCAGGTTGGCCTGCTCTTCCTCCATGGACGGCGAATCGTCGATCATGAAGAGCAGGTCGAGCTTCACGGGCGTATCCGCCGCGACCACACGAGGGGTTGTTCCCGCCGGGCACTGGGCGATCTGCGCCTGTACGCCCTGGCCCGCGTCGCCGTTCGTCTTGAGCGCGCTGGCGTCGCGCGAGACATGCATCGCAGTCCTGCCCTCGCAACCGGCCCCGAGGAGGACAAAAATGGCCAAACCAACTTTCATGAATGGCGACATTTGTCCTTGAAGATACCGCAAAAATGCCCTGAGCGTGCTATTCCAAGTCCCGTCACGTGACATGAGACACAGACTCACCATTGTAACGTGCGCCCTCGCCCTGGCCGTGCAGGCGTGCGCCGCATCCAAGCCCATCTCAAGAGGTGCCCCTGTGACTGCTCAAGCCAAGGCCTTTCCCTTTCCGACCACCGAGAAGACGCTGCCGAATGGATTGCGCGTGTTCGTCGTCGAATACGACTCGCCCGGGCTGGTCGCCTACTATTCCATCGTGCGCACCGGCAGCCGCAACGAAGTCGAACCGGGCAAGTCGGGCTTCGCCCACTTCTTCGAGCACATGATGTTCCGCGGAACGGCGCTTTTCCCGACCGAAAAATACAACGCGACCCTCAAGGCCATGGGCGCCGACTCGAACGCCTTCACCTCGGACGACATGACCGTGTATCACATTCTGGCCGGCGCCGAGGCGCTGCCCACCATCGTCACCATCGAGGCCGACCGCTTTCAGCACCTGGACTACGCCGAGGCCGAGTTCCAGAAGGAAGCGCGGGCGGTGCTCGGCGAATACAACAAAGGCGCGTCCGACCCCTTGCAGCCGATGGTCGAGGCGCTTTACGACCACGCCTTCCAGACCCACACCTACAAGCACACGACCATCGGCTTTCTGCGCGACATCGAGGACATGCCGAACCAATTCGCCTATTCGCGCCAGTTCTTCGACCGCTATTATCGACCCGACAACACTCTCCTGCTCATCGTCGGGGACGTCACGGCCGACAAGGTGCTGCCGCTCATCGAAGAGCACTACGGCGCGTGGGCGACTGGACCTGCCCGGTCGGCGATTCCAACCGAGTCGCCGCAGACGCGCGAGCAACGGACGACCGTGCCCTGGGAAGGCGCCAGTCTGCCCATGCTACTTATCGGCTTTCACGCGCCTGCTTTTTCAACCACGAACATCGACAGCGCGGCCCTGGAAATCCTAGGCGAACTGGTCTTCGCCGAACGCTCGCCGCTCTTTCGCCGCCTGGTCCTCGATGAACAGAAGGTCGAGCACATCGATGGATCGGTCGAGCGCCACGTCGATCCCAACCTGTTCACCATCTTGGCCAGGGTCAAGCAAAGCAAGGACGTTCCCTACGTGGAAAAGGCCATCTACGACGAGATCGCCCGCGTCGCCGCGCAAGGAACTGACACCAAGACGCTGGCCGAAGTCGTGTCGCGCACACGCTACGCCTTCGCAGGCCATCTTTCGACGGCCGACAGGGTCGCCCTGGTTGGCTCCGAATTCCTCGCCCTGACTGGCAAACTCTCAACCATTGACGATGCCTTCACCCTGCTGTCCCAGGTCACGGTGGCCGACGTGAAGCGCGTGGCCGCCAAGTATTTCACGGCACAAAACCGAACCGTCGTCGTGCTGGAGCCAGGGGAGCAATGACCCCGGGCCGTCGACGACGATCAGCGCTTGCGATTTCTTTCCGGAGGTTCTTGCCCATGCTGCTTTCCGTCGCAGTCTCTTCCGCTGCTCCTTCGGCCGATGCCGACGACGGCAAAGGCGCATCCCCGATCCGCATCGTGCGCTTGCCTTCGCTGGCGAGCCCACTTGTCACCCTTCGCCTCGTCTTTCAAGTGGGGGCTGCCGACGACGATCCCGGCAAGGAAGGGCTGGCTGACCTCACGGCTTCGATGTTGGGCGAAGGCGGCACCCTCAAACGAACGTGGTCCGAGGTTCTGGATGCCCTCTACCCCATGGCCGCCGACATCCAATACTACGGCGACAAGGACACCTTCGTGTTCGCGGGCACGGTTCATCGCGACAACCTCGATGCCTTCGCCTCGTTACTCGCCGAGCAGATCCTGACACCGCGCTTTTCCGTCGAGGATTTTGCGCGGCTCAAGCAAGACGCGCTGGACGCCATCACCAAAACCCTGCGCGGCAACGACGACGAAGAGCTGGGCAAGCAAGCCCTGGCGACTCTCCTCTACCACGGTCATCCCTACGGCTACCCCGCGCCCGGCACGGTGGCCGGGCTATCCGCCATCACCCTTGACGACGTGAAACACTTCTACGCACAGCACTTTACGCGCGATCGGTTGATCCTGGGCGTCGCCGGCGGCTACCCCGAATCCTTTCCCGATACGTACGCGGGCCGCCTCGCCGCCCTGCCGGCCGTCGGCAAGGCGCGCGCCAAGCTCCCGCCCGCGCCTGTGCGCGAGGGTATGGAATTCCTCCTCGTGGAAAAGCCCGCGCACGGCAACGCCATCTCCATCGGCCATGCCATCGACGTCACCCGCGCCGACGACGACTTCTATCCGCTCGCGGTCGCGGCCTCGTACCTGGGCGAGCACCGAACGTTCAACGGCATCTTGATGCTGCACATGCGCCAGAAGCGCGGGCTGAACTACGGCGACTATGCCTATGTCGAGAACTTCATCCAGGACGGCTGGTCGACCTTTCCCCAGCCCAACATCCCGCGCCGCCAGCAGCACTTCGAGATCTGGCTGCGCCCGGTTCCGCCAGCCAGCACCGGTTTCGCCATTCGCGAGGCCATTTACGAAACCGACACGTTCATTCGCGAAGGCATCCCGGCCGGGGGCTTCGAGGCCACCCGTGCGTTCTTGCTCAACTACATCAACCTGTGGGCCCAGGACGGTTCGCGCCGCCTCGGCTACGCCATCGACGCCGCCATCTATGGCAAGGACGTCATCGCCGAACTCAAGGCGCGCCTACCGACCATGACCAAGCAGGATGTGGATCGGGCCGTGCGCAAGCACCTCTCGACCAAGAAGCTGGCTGTGGCTGTGGTGGGCGACCAATTGAAGGCCCTGGCCGAGGCACTGACCACTGGCAAGGCCACCCCCATCGTCTACGACACCAAGGACACACCCGCGGACGTCGTCAAGGAAGACAAGATCATCGAGGCCTACCCCCTGCCCGTTTCGCATTTCAACCTCAAGATCGTTTCCGCAAACAGCCTGTTCGAGAAGTAAGATAGCCTCTGCATGCCGAAGGCCGGCAAATACCATATCGCCCACAAGATCGCCGACGGTGGCATGGCCGAGATTTTCGTCGGCACTCAGCACGGCATGGAGGGCTTCGAGCGGCCGGTCGTGCTTAAGCGCATCCTGGCGCCGCTGGTCGCGGATCCGCAATTCCGAAATATGCTCATCGACGAGGCCCACGTCGCCATGGGCCTCAACCACAGCAACATCGTGCAGGTGCTCGACCTCGGACACGTGCGCGGGCGCTACTTCCTGGTCATGGAGCTTGTCGACGGCTGGGATCTGAGCCAGATCCTGACACGCGCCGCTGGCGCTGGTTTTGCCCTTCCCCCAGAGATCGTTCTCTACATCACCGCCGAGATCTGCCGCGCCCTGGCCTACGCCCACGCGCGCACGCGCGACGGTCAACCGCTGGCCATCGTTCACCGCGATGTGAGCCCGCAGAACGTGCTCATCAGCGAACAGGGCGAGGTCAAGCTGACCGATTTCGGCATCGCCAAAGCCATGGGCAGGCGCGAACGCACCAACCAGGGCGTAATCAAAGGCAAGCTCGCTTTCATGTCGCCAGAGCAGGCCTCGGGTTGGGTGCTCGACAATCGCTCGGATCTCTTCGCCCTCGGCACCATGCTCTATCAGTTCTTCACCGAGCGACGGCCCTTCGAAGCACCGACCGATCTTGAATCGATCATGCGCGTGCGCGAGTGCAAGTTCACGCCGCCCGAAATGGTCAAGCCAGGTCTCAACCCCGAGCTGGTGAAGATCATCCACCGCGCCATGCAGGCCTTGCCCGCCAATCGCTACCAGAGCGCGGACGAGATGCTGCTCGACATCGAAAAAGTGCAGCGCACGATCTACAAACCGGCCGGGCAGACCGAACTCAAGCGCTGGCTGGCCGAGTTGCAACAGCGCGATCACTGCCCGACCATCTCGCACACGACCGCGCCAACGGCCACGGCCGAGGACGAGGGGCTCGACATCGGCGAGGGCGCGGAGGTCGTCTTCGACGAGTCAAACGTGATCGACATCGAAGATGTCCTGCGCGGCATGCAGCCTACCATTGCTGCCGTTTCCCAGCCCCCTCCTGTACCCAAGCCGGGATCGTTCGTGCCCAAGCCGGTAGTGGAAGAGAAAACCAAGGCGGACGTTCGGCTCGCAGCGAAGCACAGTCGTATTCCATCCCGAATTATCGTCTTCGCTCTGGTGGTGGCGGCGCTGGCCCTGGGCGCGTGGCTTGCCCTCCCCGGCGGCAGCCAAGCCCCGGCAAAACGCGGCCATGAGGCTCCCGCCAAACGCACCGCCGTCCCCGCCGACGAAGCGAAACCGGAGGCCAAGCCAGCGATCGGCATCGACGCTGGCGCCAAGACGATTGCAGACGCGGCCAAGCCCGCAACACCGGCACCCGCAGCCAACGCGGCCACGGAGAGCGAAGAGGAAGAAGAAGACCTGCTCAAGAACGCCGAGCCCGACGATCGCGAACGTGTCATCGACGAGAGCGAGGGCGTGAGGGGCGCGAAGAAGAAGTCCGCCATGGCACCCAGCGAGCCGAGCGCGGCACCGGTCTCCGTGCACCTGGTGTCGACGCCCGAAGGAGCGGTCGTGAAGCTAGGCAAGCGCGTATTTGGCCGCGCGCCGATGAACTTGCGCTTCCGGCCCGGCATCACGTTCGAGCTGACCTTCGTGAAGAAGGGCTACCTGCCCGCAACCAAACGCTTCATCGCCACGGGCAAGAAGAACCAGACCGTCAGGGTCGCACTGAAAAAGAAGCCAGCACCAGCACCCAAAAAGTCGCTCTTCCGGCGCATTTTTGGCGGGAAGTAGTCGGCTTAGTCCCCGCCGGGGTTGTAGACGCCGGGAAGCCGGGGGCCGCGATTGATTTCGCTCGGCTCGCCACGCTGGTGTCCACGTCGACGGCGCCGTTTGCGTTTGCGGTTGCCGTCTCCGCCAGGGTGCTGACCTCCCTGCGGCTGCGCGTGATGAGGGTTGCCGCCTTGATTGGGCCGCGGCTGGCCACCACCACCATTGCGGCTGACCTGCAGGACCGGCAACGACACCGGCGGCGGAACGATCCACTCGACAAAGGGGCGAATGTTGGCGTCGCGCACGGCTGACCAGCCGGTTAGGAAAGCTTCTGGATCGCCGGCCGCGTCGGCCGCTTCGCGCCGGTCGCCAAGCCAGGCTTCGCATTCGCCAGGCTCAAGGACGATCTCGCCAGCCACTGGCGCTCCCGCAATGAGCGCCCCATCCCATATGGTTGGGTCGATGGTTGCGTCGCTCTCGGGAGGGGGAACCCAGGGAGGCGGCACGGTGGCCGGCATGACTTCGGGAATCGCCGTCGCGAAGATCGGCCGCCGCTTTTCCACATGCGCCGCCGCTTTGGCTGGCGCAACCGGCTTGTCGCCGCCGCGACGCCGTCGTCGGCGAGCGCGGCCGTGGAAATCCGTGGCCGCGTGCAAGCCGTGGCGTTCGTCGGCATCCCCGGGATCGAAAACCTCGCTGTCGAGCCCGGCACAGGAATCGCACAGCCCGCACTCTGGCCCTGGATCCTCGCCGAAATACGCGCGCAGCATCTGCACACGGCAGCGCTGCAGATTCATGTACTTGAGCAGCTCGGCCAAGCGGCGCCGGTCGGAAATCCGCCGTACTTCGAAGATGCCAGCAGCCTTGTCGATCTCCTGGCGCGTGGGGCGCGGTTCAACCCCTGCCCAGCGCGCGGCCCGAACTTCCTTGGCCACGCCCATGGCCTCGAGGACCGAGAGAACCACGCGCACCCGGCGCTCGGGCAGCGCCATCGAGAGCGCGAGATCCCGTACCGAAACTTCCTTGCCCTCGTCGCTCCACGCATAGAGCCCCTCGGCAACCGCACGCGCTTGGGTCTTGGTCGGGTGCGCTTCCTTGAGAAAGTGCTCCTGAATCGCGATGTCGTCGGGCTGGAAAAGCAGCACGCAGCGCGCGGGCTTGCCGTCGCGGCCAGCGCGGCCAGCCTCCTGGACGTAGGACTCGGGCGAGCCCGGCATCTGGTAGTGGATGATGTAACGGATGTCGGGCTTGTCGACGCCAAGCCCAAACGCGTTGGTGGCGATCATGACCACCTTGCGTCCCGACGACATGAACGACGCTTGCGACTTTTCGCGCTCGTCGCTGGTCATCTTGCCGTTGTAGCGCTCGACCGGGATCTTGCCGTGGCGTAAGGCCACGTACAGATCGTCCACCGCACGCACCGTCGCGCAGTACACGATGCCAGGGCGGCGCAGACGCTGGATGAGCTTGCCCAGCACGCGCAGTTTGTCTGCCTCGCCCGCCACCTTGCGCACGTCGAAGGCCAGGTTCGGCCGGTGAAACGAAACCCGGCAGACGTGCGCATTCTTCATGCCGAGCTGGACGAGAACGTCCTCGGCGATGGCCGGCGTCGCGGTGGCGGTCAAGCCCAAGATCGGCGGCCGCCCTAGGACCTCGGCGGCGCGACGCAAGCCCAGGTACGAAGGCCGGAAGTCGTGGCCCCACTGCGACACGCAGTGTGCCTCGTCGACACAAAAAAGCGAAAACTTCACCCCTGCAAGCGATTCCTGCACGGCTGGCGAGCACACCGACTCGGGCGTGATGAGGACAAGCTTGATCTTGCCCTCGCGAACGGCCTCCAGGTCGGCGGCGCGCTCTTTTGCCGTCCGCGTGGAATCGATGCGCGCCACGGGAACCGAAGCGGCCTTCATCTTGCCTACTTGATCTTCGATCAGGGCAAGCAACGGCGAAACCACCAAGGTCGGCCCCGGCAACCACAGCGACGGAAGCTGATAGGTGAGCGACTTGCCGCTACCGGTGGGCATGATGGCCAGGGTGTCGCGTCCGGCCAAGACCGACTCGATGACCTCGGCTTGGCCGGGCCGAAGATCGCGGATGTGCAGGATTGCCCGCGCACGGGCCAGCGCCTCGCGCAACGCAGGCGAATACTCGCGCACGGGTTCGGCCGTGGCGGGCGCTACCACCGAGGTATAGGCAGGCGGCTTGAAAACCGGCCTGACGGGAAGATCGGGCGTGCCCTCGTCGTCAGAAAGGTGAATCACAAGCGTAGGCTCGGAATCGCCGTTGTCCGATTCGGGGTCCTTGGCGCCTTTGTCGGCGTCCGTGCGCGAAAACTCGCCGGCAGCGGCTTCTTCAGCCTGCTCGCCATCTAATGGGTTACTCAGTCTCGACTCCTCTCCGGACTCTCTCAGCGTGAATTGATTGCGTTCTGGGTGCCGGCCTTCGCTTGCCCTAACCGAACCCTATGCTGCGGCTACCTTGGGGCCGGCCAGTGTAGCCATCGACCCAACCGCGTTCGGGCAAGTACCAAGCTCGCCTGGCGAAAACGCATCCCTAACGTAGCACGACCTTCGCCAGAAACACAAGGATTCGAGCTGGCATGACGCGTGCTTGTGCGTTTGGGCATGCCCGCCCTACTTGCCTTGGCTCCTGAAGATCGCCCACGCGAACGGCTCCTTTCCCGAGGTCCTGCCAGCCTGTCCGATGCCGAACTCCTGGCCATCCTCCTCGGTTCTGGACGTCAGGGGCAGAATGTGGTCGAAATCGCTCATGATTTGCTGGCCCAGGCGGGAGATCTGCGAGGCCTTGCAGAAAGCTCGGAGGCTGAAGTCTGTGCCCTGCCGGGGGTTGGGCCTGCCCGCGCGGCGGTCATCCAGGCAGCCATCGAGCTAGGTCGCCGAGTGACCGGATCTCGTCCAGAGCGCGGCCGATTTCTCGGCCACGCAGCCGATGTCTGGACACACTACCGGGCGCGCTTGGCAGCCTCGCCGGTCGAGGAATTCTGGATGCTGGCCCTCGACGTGCGCCATCGCGTCCTGCTTGAAACCTGCGTTGCGCGTGGTTCGCTGACCGGCGTCGAGGTGCATCCGCGCGACGTGTTCCGTACCCTCATTCGCGGAGCCGCAGCCTCGGTCATCTTCTGCCACAACCACCCGTCCGGGGATCCGACCCCTTCGCGCCAGGACCTGGAATTGACGACTCGTCTGAGGCAGGTCGGCGAACTTTGTGGCATCACCGTACTCGACCACGTGGTGGTGGCCAGCGACGGATTCGTCAGCTTGGCCAGTCGTGGCTGGTGCTGATTGTCCGTGCACGAGTCGCGGCGTCGTGAGAGCTTTTTGGCGTGCGATCACCTACGCCCTATTATCACCCCATGGTTTCGCGGATTCTCGCCACTCGGCTCATTTGTGTAACTTGCGCTGTTGCCTTCGCCGCGCCGGCGTTCGCGGATGGAATACTTTTCCCAAGCCCGCGCCCCTTGGGCACGGGCGGCGCCATGCGTGCCATCGCGACAGGCGATGCGGGCCCGCAGCTCAATCCCTCCGGGATATCGCTTCTGCGCGCCTACCTGATCGAAGGCAGCTACCAGTACGGCAGCGCAGCCAACTCGCAAGATGCGCGCATCTCAGCCGTGGATTCAACCTCGGGCTTCAACGTCGGCGGCGCCCTCTACTACACCTACCATCGCGATACTCCGACCGACGGCGTGACCCAGATCGGCCACCTCTTCGGTGGATCGCTCTCGTTCCCGCTGCTGGACAAGATCTTCTTCGGCGGCAGCGCGAAGTACAATTACTTCACCGACCAGACGGGCACCACCCATAAGGGATTCGTCTTCGACGCCGGGCTGACTGTGCGCCCGATCCCCCAATTGTCGATTGGCGCAGTCGGCTATAATCTCTTCGACCGTGACACCCCGTGGTCACCCAGGGCCTTCGGCGGCGGCATCGCCGTGCTGCCCATGCCCAACCTTCTTTTGGTGTTCGACTCGGTCCTGGAGAAGGTCTACGGCAATCCCGCGCGCGACCAGGCCGTGTACTACATGGGCGGCGGAGAGATGTCGTTCTCCAACTCGGCCGCCATTCGCGCCGGCGGAGGCCGCGATGGTCTCAGCAAGAACGCCTACGTCTCGGGGGGCTTTTCGCTTCTGTCGGCGGACATCGGCGCCCTCGACCTGGGCGTGCGCCAGGACGTGTCCGGCACAAAGAAGACCACCATCGTCGGGGTCAGCGCTCGCCTCTTCGTGCCGAGCATGTAATCAGGCTACACTCTTTGCTGCTTGTCATTACCTAGGAACTATTTGGCCGGCGCGGTGTCAGTAGAAGAGTGGAGGCTTCACTGCCGAAAGCAGCCGGACCGGTCATCGCCGACGAACCCGACCGCGTTCGCCCCGTGCGCGGGTTTCGCCAGGGACAGGGCTATGCGATGAGCATCGGGGAACGACTGCTGCTCAGCCGCTTGATCAAGCGCGATGAAGACGCTTTCAACGAAGTCGTGCGCAGCTACAGCGACCGCGTCTACAACCTGATCTTGCGCCTGGTGGGATCGCCCAGCGAAGCCGAGGACATCGCCCAAGAGGTCTTTGTCACCGTGTTCAAGAGCATCGAGAGCTACCGCGGCGAGGCCAAGCTCTCGACGTGGATCCTGCGCATCGCTGCCAACCACTCGAAGAATCGCATCAAGTATCTATCCCGGCGGCGAACCAGCGGTCAGGAACTGCGCGACGGATCGGACGCCACCGAGATGGCCGACGAAGGCAAGGCGCCGGTGCAGGCGCACTTCGATGCCCCGGACGTCGTTCTGGAAGCCGCCGAGACCGAAAAGATCATGCAAGAAGCCATCGCGAACCTGGACGAAGAGCAGCGCCTGCTGGTGGTTCTGCGCGACGTCGAGGAACTGTCCTACGACGAAATCGTGGAGATCACAGGACTGCCGGAAGGAACCGTGAAATCGCGGCTCCATCGCGCGCGCATGGCGCTTAAGGAACTGCTCGAAGGGAAATTCAAGTGACCGCCCCCGACAGCCACCAGCGAGCCACCGAAGCCTTCTCCGCCTACGTTGAGGGCGACCTCGGCCCAGCCGAACGTGCCCACGTCGACGAACACCTGGCCACGTGTATGCAGTGCCGGGTGTCGCTCGAGCGTTTCCGCCGCACGGTGGGACGCCTCGGATCTCTCAAGCGGACCGCGCCGGTCAGCTTTCTGGAGAACGTCCAAGCACAAATCAATCGCCGCTCGCGCGGCCGCTTCTTTGGCAAGCGCGCCCTGCTCTTCGGCCGCATCCCCTTCGAGTGGGTTTCGCTGGCCATGATCGTGGCCATGCTCGTCTATTACATCGTGGTCCTGCAAACTTCGCCCACCGGCGTCGTGCCCGGAAAATAAGGAATTTCACCACGGAGAACACAGAGTGTGCGGAGAGAGCAAGGGGTCGGATCTAGCGTCCGGAAACCCCTTCTTTTCCGGCCTCTGCGCCCTCTGCGCTCTCTGTGGTAAGAAATCCGAGTCGGCCCTACGCCACGTAGACGAACAGTACCTTCAAGTATTGTCCTTCGCTGAATCCCGGCGGCAAAGGATGATCTGGGCCGGGGCCGTGGCAATCGAGGATGCGGACTTCTCGGTTGGCTTGCCTGGCGCCTGCGGCCAGGATGCGCTCGAACTCGACCATGCCAACGTTTTGCGAGCATGAACATGTGACCAGCACCGCGCCCGGCGCGCAGGCCGTGAGCGCGAGCGCGTTCAGACGCTCGTAGCCCTTGATGGCCGCCTCCAGATCCTTTCGCGCGCGGGCGAATTTGGGCGGATCCACGACCACGAGGTCATAGGATCGCGGCGAGGCGGTTTCAAGGAAGCGGAAGGTATCCGATTCAATCGCGCGAATCGCGGCGCCGTTGGCCTTGGCGTGAGCCTCGATGCGCGCTACGGCCCGGGCCGAGCTGTCGACCGCCGTGATCTCCCCGGCCCCGGCGCGCGCCGCCTGCAGCCCGAAGCCGCCAGCATACGCATAGCAGTCAAGCACGCGGGCAAACTTCTTCGGCATGGCGCGCACGATCTGCCCCACGCGGATGCGGCTCGGGCGCTGGTCGAGAAAAAGGCCTGTCTTTTGCCCTTGCAGCGGCTCGGCTTCCAGGAGGATGCCGTCTTCGAGGCACGCCACTTGCGCGCGCGATTCGCCTCGCACCACGCGCGTCTCGGCCGCGAAGCCCTCGACCTCGGCGAAGCTGCCCGCCGCGACCTCGTAGATCGTCTTCGGCGCCAGCACCTCTTCGATGGCCGTGGCGATCTCTTCGCGCCATAGCGCCATACCCAGGGTACTGATCTGAAAAGCGGCCGCGTCGCCAAAGACATCGACGACCAAACCAGGCAAGTTGTCGCCCTCGCTGTTCACCCAGCGATAGGCGGTGGTTTCGGCGTCGGGAAGCGCGAGCGCCGCCCGCAACGCCTGGGCCGCGCGCAACCGCCGCACGAAAAAGGCAGCGTCGACGGGCTCGTCCGCACGCGTGAGCAGGCGCACCGGAATCTGCGAGCGCGAATTGTAGATGCCGCGGCCGATGAAACGGCCGTCATGGTCGAGCAGCGACACCACGCAGCCGGGATCGACCTTGCCCTCGATGCGGTCCACGGCGTTGGCATAGACCCAGGGATGGCCGAACCACAGGGGTCGGGCTCGTCCGCGCCGGAGCACGACCTTGGCGGTCGAGTCGCGCGCCACACTAGGCCCTGCCTCAGAATCGGACGTGGGGTCGCTCGTGGACATTGCTCGCTTGCGGGACATCGACGCATTATAGACTCCGGTATTGATGTCGCTCGCAAGTGCCTTCACGACTTTTCTCCGCCAGATCGTGTGTCTGGCATGAAACACCTGCTCGACCAGCGATTCCTGGTCCTCGCGGGCAAGGGCGGTGTGGGGCGCACCACCGTAGCCGCCGCGCTCGCGCGCGTAGCCACTCGACTGGGCAAGCGTGTTCTGCTGGCGCAGACGAACGCTCCAGAGCGACTGGCTCGCTTGCTCGGCGCCAAGACGACCATCGGGCCTTTGGTCACGCCCATCGACGAGCGGCTCTCGGCCGTCAACATGACCCCCAAGCAGTCGCTTCACGAATACGGGGTTATGTTGCTCAAGTACGAGCCCCTTTACCGGGCGGTGTTCGAGAACAAACCCATGCGCAGCTTTCTCGGCGCATTTCCCGGCCTCGACTACTGGACCATGCTGGGCAAGGCCTGGTGGCACACCACCGAACGGGAGAACGGCCGCGCGAAATACGATCTGATCCTTCTCGACGGACCTGCGTCGGGACACGCGACCGCGATGTTGCGCGTTCCCGACGCGGTCAAAAGCGCCATGCCCAAGGGGCCGCTGGCGCGTGACGCTGCCATGGCCCGCGCCCTACTCTCCGACGAGGAGCAAACGACCGTGGTTCTAGTGACCCTGCCCGAGGAGCTGCCCGCGCGCGAAACCTCGACCCTTGCCCGCGATATTCGAGACCTGCACATGCCGCTCGGTCCCCTGGTAGTCAATGCCATGCCACCCGCCGAGGCAACGGATCCCGCGCTAGACAAAGTGCTGGCGGCGCGCGCAGATAGCGCACTTGCACCTGAGCTGGCGGGCCTGCTCCCCGGCGTGGCCATCTTGGCCGCGCGCCGCCGCGACGCCGACCGCATCGTCACTGGCCTAGCCGGCGACCCAGGTCTGCCCATGCTCCAGTTGCCCCGTTTGCCCAGCAACGACCTCGGCCCCGAGGAGATCGCCTATCTCGCCGACCTGCTGGCAAAGGCGCTATTCGTTTAGATCTAACTCTCCATGAAGCTCTTGAGCCGTTTGCTGCGCGACGGGTGGCGCAATTTGCGCAGGGCCTTGGCCTCGATTTGCCGGATGCGCTCGCGTGTGACCTCGAAATCCTGACCGACCTCTTCCAATGTGTGGTCCGATTTCTCGCCGATGCCGAAGCGCATGCGCAGGACTTTCTCCTCGCGCGGGGTCAGGGTGGCGAGCACCTTGCGCGTCTGCTCGGCCAGATTCATCGAGATGACCGCGTCGGCGGGCGAGACGATGCTCTTGTCCTCGATGAAGTCGCCGAGGTGCGAATCTTCCTCTTCACCGATGGGGGTTTCCAGCGAGATGGGCTCCTTGGCGATCTTGAGGACCTTGCGGACCTTGTCGAGCGGCAGTTCCATCTTCTCGGCGATTTCTTCCGGCGTCGCCTCGCGCCCCAACTCTTGCACCAAGTAGCGGCTGGTGCGAATGAGCTTGTTGATCGTCTCAATCATGTGAACCGGAATCCTGATCGTCCGTGCCTGGTCCGCGATAGCGCGCGTGATGGCCTGGCGGATCCACCACGTCGCGTAGGTCGAGAACTTGTAGCCGCGGCGGTACTCGAACTTGTCCACCGCCTTCATGAGACCGATGTTGCCTTCCTGGATCAGATCCAAAAATTGCAGCCCGCGGTTGGTGTATTTCTTCGCGATGGAAACGACCAGGCGAAGGTTGGCCTCGACCAGTTCGGCCTTGGCCTGCTCGGCCTGCCGCTCGCCGTCCTCGATCTCGCGCACGGTTCCGCGCAGGCTGGTCTCATCGAGACCAGCTTCCTCCTCGATCTTCTTTACCTTCTTGCGTGCGTTGGCAATGTTCTCCGAGGTTTCTTCGAGATCCTCCACACGCAAGCCCAAGCGCTTGGTCACCGTGCGCTGGCGCAGCGTCGATCCGCGGGCCTCACGCAAGGTCTTCTTGAGCTCGCGCTCGCTCATGCCGACCCGAGTCTCGACGTCCGTGATCTCGCGCCTGGCGGACTCGATGCGCGACACCAAGCCCTTGAGCCGAGCCACGATGCGATCGATCTGCTTCTTGTTCAGCCGCAGTTCCTGCAACGTATCGAGCAGATCCTGCTTCAGCCCCGCGATCTGCTTCTTCGCCTTGCTCTTGCTGCTTTCGGATTGGCCGCGCTTGGCGGTCTTGTCGTCGAACTTTTCCAGATCCTTGTAGACCTTGCGTACCTTGTCGATGATCTTGCAGACGCGCTCGACGTGGAAAGCCTCGTCGAACTCCTCATCGTCGTCGTCGGCGTCCTTGACCACCTCCTTGACGCGAACCTTCTGCTTGCGCAGCTTGTCGCCCAAATCGAGGATTTCCTCGATGGCCACCGGCGAATCGAGCACGACCTGCAGCACGCGACGCTCGCCGTCTTCGATGCGCTTCGCAATCTCGACTTCGCCTTCGCGGGTGAGCAGCGACACCGAGCCCATCTTGCGCAGGTACATGCGCACGGGATCGTTGGTCTTCGAGTAGCCGTCGTCCTCTTCCTCTTCCTCGGCTTCGGCAGGCCGCGGCGCTGGCTCGGCTTCTGCTTCCTCTTCGGCCTCGGCTTCGGCGGCCGGTGCCTTGTCCTCGACCTTGACCTGCGTCGAGGCATCGACGATTTCGATGCCTTCACCGCCCAAGGTCGACAACCAGTCGTCGATCTGATCCGATGAGACGATGCTCTCCGGCATGTGATCGTTGACTTCGTCGTAGGTCAAGAACCCCTTGGCCTTGCCCATGGTGATGAGCTCGCGCTTCTTGCGTTCGCTCTCCTTGTTGGCCGAGCCTTTCTTGGCCGCGAGCTGTTTGCTCACTTCCTCCAGCTCGTCGTCGTCCTGGTTGTCTTCGGTCACTCGGTCTTCGGCATCCTCGATCATGTCGTCATGCCTTTGCTCTGGTTGGCTAACCCTAACTTGGTCCTTATCAATTCCATCTCCCGCATGGAGATGGCGCGTGCTTCTTCTTCGTTTCCGCTGGCCAGCGCCTCGCGGTACTGGCGTTGAGCGAGCGCCAGCTCTGCATCAACGCGCGATCGTTCCAACTTGAGAACCAGGGCGCGCATGGCGCGCATGGCATCTTCCGCGGCCTCGATGGAGGCCCAGCGCCCATCCATCAGAGCGGCGCTCACGTGGTCGCGAATGTCCGCCGGCCCGCCGTCGAGCCAGGCCGGAACGTCCGCCCGGCCGCCAGCGCGAAGCGCTTCGAGCGCGGTTCCGTAGATCTCCCGGATGCCCGGATCGCGCAGCAACGCGAAGATCTGCTGGGCCTCTGGATAGGTCGCCAACTTCGGCTGCGCAACCAGCAGTGCCAGCGCATCCAGCTCGTCCGCCTGGGGCACCCGGCGCATCGGGTTGGCTTCGTTCTGCGGCGCCGAAGCTGCGGCTTCGACTCGAGGTGCGTGACTTCCTGCCTCTCGCACCATGCGCATCACCTGCGCAACGGGCACGCCCAACTTGGCTGCCAAGTCGCGCACGTAAAGATCGCGGACGAGCGGATTTCTGACCTTGGCCAGCACGTCGGCCACGCGCTTGGCCGTGCTGGCCTTGCCCGGAATGGTAGCGTCGTCGGCTGTGCGCTGGATGAGGTGGTCGAGCATGGGCCGCGCCTGCGCAACCAAAGCCCGGAAAGCGTCCGCGCCCTGAGCCCGCACGAATTCGTCGGGGTCGACCCCGGCGGGCATCTCGGCTACGCGCCCGTCCGAATCGGCTTCCGCAAAAAATAGTCCGGCTTCCACGGCCAGCGGCACGGACTTCTCCGCCGCGCGCGTTCCTGCGCTATCGCCGTCGAACACCACCACGATTCGCTTGGCCATCCTGGCGAGCAGCTTGATTTGCTCGACGGTGAGAGCGGTGCCCATGGGTGCCACGGCTTCTTCAATGCCGGCCTCGTGCAGGGTCAACACGTCGAAATTACCCTCCACGAGAATGGCCGTCCCCCCCCGGCGAATGGCGTCCACGGCAACGTGCAGCCCGTAAAGGTTTTCCTTCTTGTGAAAGAGCGGCGAATCGGGCGAATTGACGTACTTTCGCTCCTTGGCGTCGGGATCGAGTAAGCGCGAGGAGTATCCGATCGGGCGCTTCTGCCGATCGAGCACAGGCAGCATGACGCGGTCCCGGAAAAAGTCGTAGCGACCACGTTCATTGCTCCCGACAAGCCCAAGTCGCTCAGCGAGTTCGGCCGGCACCTGCCGAGCCGCGAGATGCTTCTGCATGGCATCCCACCCGGCCGGCGCATAGCCCAGGCGAAAACGTTCGCCCGTGGCTTTAGAGATGCCGCGTTTTTCCAGGTAGCTGCGCGCCGAAGCCCCAGCAGGCCCTGCAAGCTGTGTCTCGAAGAAGCGAGTTGCCTCTTCCATGGCCCGCAGCATGCGCTCCCGATCGGACTCATTTTCCTCGGCAGCTTTGCGTTCGGCTGGCGTAAGCGTCTGCTCGGGAATGTCCACGCCGGCCTGATGGGCCAGGTCGCGCAGAACCTCCATGAACGAGCGTTGCTCGATCTTAACGAGAAAGGAGAAGACGTCCCCTTTCTCGCCGCACCCGAAACAATGAAAAAACTGGCGCTGCTCATGGACATGGAACGACGGAGTTTTCTCCGCGTGAAATGGGCAAAGTCCTTTGAAGCTCCCGGTGCCAGCGCGCTTGAGTTCCACGTATCGCCTTACAACGTCGACGATATTGGTACGATCGCGAACGTCGTCAATTTTCTCGCGTGGCAACAAAGGCAAATGAAACCCGCGCCCAACAAAAAATGGGTGGTTGTTAATAACTCACGTGGGGACCGAGTCAAGAAGAACCTTGTTGGTTCCCCGAGGTTTCCTTTGAGAGCTACTTTCCAATGTGATTCTGAGTGTTTGCAACGATGGAAAATGCCAGGTTGCAGGGCTGGGGGAGCGATCCCGCCCTGCCTTGGCCGGATCGCAGGACGCTACTGGCCCGAGTCGCCCTGTAGAACCGCTTCGTCGACGCGCTTGAGAATGATGAATTCCACGCGACGGTTCTTGCTCCAGCATTCCTCGTTGTGCTGCGTGCAAATCGGCTTGGTTTCGCCGTAGCCGCGCGCCTTCAGGCGGCCGAGCTCGACGCCGCGATCCTCGAGGGCGCGCATGACGGAATGCGCACGCCGATCGGTTAGATCCAGGTTGTGCTCGTCGTCGCCGCGCTCGTCGGCGTGACCCTGGATTTCGATGAGCGCAATCTCGGGATGACCCTTGATCGTCGCGGCGATGGCGTCGAGAAGCGGGAAGGATTGCTCCTTGATGATGTCCTTGTCCGTCTCGAAGTAGATCTTGTCGAGGATCTCCAGCTTGCCGCGCTGAACGATGACCAGGCCCTTGTCCGGGCAGCCGTCCTCGTCCTCAAACCCATTGTACGTCTCGGGCTCGTTCGGGCACTTGTCGTTCACGTCCAGGATTCGGTCGTGATCGTTGTCCGGATCTGGGCAGCCATCCTCGTCCTCGAAGCCGTCCTTGTCTTCGGGATCGTTCGGGCACAGGTCGAGCTTGTCGGGGATGCCATCCTTGTCGTTGTCGAGATCCGGACAGCCGTCCTCGTCCTCGAAGCCGTCGAAGTCCTCGGGTTCATCCGGACACTTGTCGACGTCGTCCGGGATGCCGTCGCCGTCGCGGTCGTTGACTTTGTGGTACGGGCAGCCGTCGTTTTCACGCGGACCGGGCTCGTTGGGGCACTTGTCCATCGTGTCCGGAATGCCGTCCTGGTCGTTGTCCAGGTCGGGACAGCCGTCCTCGTCCTCGAAGCCATCGAAGTCCTCCGGATCGTCGGGGCACTTGTCCACGTCGTCCTTGTAACCGTCTCCGTCGCGGTCGCCAGCGCCGGGCTCGAACACGATGCCGGCGAAGAAACGGCCGCGCGTGGTCCCATAGGTCGTGGGCATCACGCCGTAGCCACCGCCGAACTCGAAGAACGAGTTGGGCGCAAGATAGGCCTTGAAGCCGAGGACCGCCTCGCCGCCTGGACCCATCGTCGAATACGAGTAGGTATTGTTGTTGGGATCGAACGTGACCTTCTTCGAGTCAAGCCCCGTGAAGGTGTAGAGCTCGCCCACCATGTCGAACACGAAGGGCACGATGCCCCACGAGGCGCCGAAACCGGCGAGAAGTTCGTTGCCTACGCGGAGACCCATGTTGGTGTTCTCGCCGCCCACCGGGGGGTTGGGGACAGTGCCCGTGGCATCGGTGGGGATACCATTGACGAGCGTCCGCACCGGGCGGGGAAAATTGGCCGCGTTGTCTACGAATTCAGAGTTGCTGCCGCGAATACGCATGCCGACATTGATCGCGGTTCGGAACACGCCATAGCGGCCCCAGTTCACTTCGACGATGGCCTGCGGTTGGAAGATGGTCTTTCCTTCGCCTAGAAACTTGGTCTTGTCACCGGTGGGCAAGATCAAGCCTGGGATGAGAGAAATGCCGACGGGCATGCGGCTGGGATTGAGGATGCGCAACTTGGGCAAGAGGGCCAAATCGCCAACGCCCTGATAGTTGGTCTGGAAGTGGATGTCGTCGTTGGAGCCATTTTGGGGGTTGTCGACACCACCATAGGTGCGGCCGTTGGCCGCGCCTGGGTCGAACGGCAAGGCCTCGCCACTCGTGACCCCGATGGGTAAGGCGACGCCGAATTGTAGTCCGAGATGGTCGGTGGACACGAGCCCGATAGCCCCCTGCAGGGTCGTCGTAAGCAAGAAATTCATTCTCATGAGCGACTGCTGCGGGGGAGTCGTCGCGACGGTTTTCCCAGGATCCAGGTTCAGCGGTCGCCAGCCGCCGGTCAGCACCATGCCAAACGAGACGTCGAGCGGCGCCAGGATCTGCGCGCCGTTTAGGGTGATGTACCCCTTGGTGTCAGCGGCGGGCCGGAACACTTGGAGATCGATGGGCGCACTCACGATTTGCGCTTGCGCCGGCGCACCGGCGGCGGTGGTGAGAGCCAGCAGGGTCAGACCGATCGCGGTTTGTCGGGCATTCATGTTTTTCTCCGTCGGGTGGGGAGCGGAAGAATCCTGCGCTCGAACTGCATAGGGCGAGCGAGTGCCTTTATAGCAGCGCGCAGATCGAGGGTAAAGCGTCCTCGCAACCGACTTGCACTTCGGCCTAGGAGATGCCCAGTGGCTAGGCCCGCGCCTAGGCGAGAATATCAGCTAGCTGCTTGGCGATTCCGGCCCGGATGGTGCCCGCGAAGGGTCGCATGAACAGACCGAGTTCCATGTCGACATGCACGCAATCGTCGGCGATATCGAGATACGCTTGCAGCCCTTTGCGCCTGACGACCAAGCGGCTGCCTCCGTCCCAGTTGCACTCGGCGCTGAAGTCACGCGCCAGCTTCTCGGTGACGCGATCGATGCGCGAACGGGCCTCGTCGCGGCTCAGGCGGTGGGCGATATCGACTTCCAGCTTGCTCATGGCCACGGCAGTGTAGCACGTAGTTAGGGAAAAACAGGATCGGGCGAGTCCGCCGGAGTGCCCGTCCGCACGGTCACATGAGCGTTGTCGTTCCTAACCTCCTCGGTCTATAACCTTGTCCCATGCCACTCGTCTTCGAAGAAGTGCACGCCGCTCCGGATAAGAAAAAGGTCAACGAGGAATACTTCGTCCTGGCCAATCAAGGCGCCTCCGCGGTCAGCACCGCGGGGTTGCAGGTCATCGTCAGCCGGCCGGGCAAGCGCGGTTCGGTCATGGGCCAGATCGATCCCGGCTTCGTACTGCAGCCGGGCGAAAAGATACTCATCTTGAGCGGCATCCCCGGCAAACAAGCGCAAGGCGAGCCGCCCGTCCGAGAAGGCTTGCGCACCTACTACCTGTTCCAACGCGAAGGCTTGCTCAAAGGTCGCGGGACAACCGTCCGCTTCGCCATCAACCAGGTGGACGTGGCCCGTGCGACCTACGATGGTAGTACCGCCAACGGCATCGCCCCGGCCGGATAGCTTCACCACGGAGACGCTGAGAGCACGGAGGTTACGGAAGAAGAAAGGGTTCGGATCCAGGATCCGGAAACGCTTTCTTTCCGGCCCCTGCGCCCTCTGTGGCTCTGTGGTGAATCCTCTTCCTCAAACCTCGAGGATCTCTTTTTCCTTCTTGGCGACGATCTCTTCGACCTTGACCACGGCGGCGTCGGTGGTGTCCTGGACTTTCTTGAGTCCCTGTTTTTCCTCGTCCTCGGTGATGTCTTTGTCCTTCTGGAATTCTTTGAGCATCTCGTTGGCGTCGCGGCGGGCGCTGCGCAAAGCAACCTTGGCTTCCTCGGCCATCTTCTTGACCATCTTCACCAGCTCCTTGCGGCGCTCCTCGGTGAGCGGCGGCATGGGCAGGCGCACAATCTCGCCGTCCGAGGAGGGATTGAGCCCAAGCTGGGACGAACGGATGGTCTTCTCGATCTCGGGGATGAGGGATCTTTCCCAGGGCTTGATGGTGATGAGTCGCGGGTCGGGCACATTGAGCGAAGCCACCTGATGCAGCGGCGTCGGCGTGCCGTAGTAGTCGACGCGGATCCCGTCGAGAATCGACACGCTGGCGCGGCCGGTTCTCACCTTGCCCAGATCTTTCTTGAGCGCCTCGATACCCTTGTCCAGACCTGCCTGCAGTTCCTTGATCACGTCATTTACCATGGTTCTGCTCCTCGGATGCGGGTGCTCCCTCGCCGGCCTCGCGCGGCTCGCGCCGCTCGTCGACAACCAGCGTTCCCAGGGGTTCGCCCAGCACCACACGCCGGATGTTACCCGGCTTGGTCATGTTGAAAACCAGAATCGGCAGCTTGTTGTCGTGGCAAAGAGAGATGGCCGTCGAATCCATCACCGCCAGATGGCGGTTGAGCACGTCCATATACGACAGCCGTCGGTACATGCGCGCGTCCTTGAATTTCTTCGGATCCTGGTCGTAGACGCCGTCGAC
>Ga0265314_10001645_pt1 | contig 24453 bp, 22 predicted proteins | sample 4126metaG_FD_203106 | JGI IMG/M metagenome (GOLD analysis project Ga0265314, IMG submission 203106) | Rhizosphere microbial communities from Carex aquatilis grown in University of Washington, Seatle, WA, United States - 4-1-26 metaG | ecosystem: Host-associated > Plants > Roots > Rhizosphere >... | reverse complement strand
TTCGGCGGCACGTCGCGCCCGTCGAGGAAGGCATGCACGAAGACCGGCACGCCGGCGCCCGACAGCACCCGCACCAGCGCCGCGATGTGATCCTGATGGCTGTGCACGCCGCCGGGCGACAAGAGGCCCATGACATGGACCGCGCCATGGCTCGCCTTCGCCTTGGCGATGACGTCCAGCAAGGCGGGACGCTGCGCGAAGCTGCCGTCCTCGATCGCGAGGTCGATGCGCGGCAGGTCCTGGCTCACGACGCGCCCCGCGCCGATGTTCATGTGGCCGACTTCGGAATTTCCCATCTGGCCGGCCGGCAGGCCGACCGCGTGACCGGAGGTCGCCAGCAGCGCGTGCGGGCAGTCCGCCAGCATGCGGGTGTAGTTCGGCGTCTTGGCTTCGGCGATGGCGTTGTCCGTCGGATCGGGCCGCCAGCCCCAGCCGTCGAGGATGCAGAGCACCGCCGGGCGCGGGCGTGAACGGGAGGAAGCAGCGGGGGACATGCGACTCCGGATGTAGGCGTGTGAATCGAAAATAGAAACGCCCCGGGGCACTGTCCATGTGCGCGCCGGCCGCCGCCGCGACACAAAACTTGATCGCGCCGCCGTCTTGAACGGCGGGCGGGCGGGGTCATTTCTCTACTCCTGGTAGCAGATGAAGGTCTATCGCATCAAAAATGACGTATCCATGCCGTTTATCATGCAGAATCAGTTACTTAGTTGATATTCGGCCGATTGGAACCGCATTCTCGCATCGAAACTCTGCGAAGGGGGGACCCCCTCGCGACTCTTGAGGTTCAAATGGGCGGTCTTGCCGGGAAGAACTTGCCGACAGGTCCCGAAAGGCCGGCGCACCGCGGCACAACCTATTGAAGGAAAAGGTATAATTTCGGATGAGCCCCGGCACGATACTGGCAAGGAAGGACGCGGATCCGTGTCAAAGAGCAGAACCAGCTCATGCGCCGTGCACTCTTTATACGTATTGCCTGCCTCTTCCTCGGGGCCGTCACGGCGGCCGCGCCCATGCCGGTGCTCGCCTTCAGCCGGGTCAAGGACCTGGTCGAGGTCGAGGGCATCCGCGACAACATGCTGGTCGGCTATGGCCTGGTGGTCGGTCTCAACGGTTCGGGCGACAGCCTCAAGAACGCGCCGTTCACCCAGCAGAGCCTGCAGACCATGCTGGAGCGCATGGGCGTGAACACCCGCGGCACCACGATGCAGACCAAGAATGTCGCCGCCGTGATGGTGACCGCGAACCTGCCGCCCTTCGCGGCGCAGGGCACGCGCATCGACGTGTCGGTCAGCGCATTGGGCGACGCCAAGAGCCTTCAGGGCGGCACGCTTCTCGTCACCAGCCTGTTCGGTGCCGACGGCCAGATCTATGCGCTGGGCCAGGGCCCGGTCGCGATCGGCGGCTTCACTGCCAGCGGCGACGCGGCCAGCGTCACCCGCGGCGTGCCGACGGCCGGGCGCATCTCCAACGGCGCCATCGTCGAGCGCGAGATCCCCTTCAATCTGGCCGCCCAGCGGACGCTGCGCCTATCGCTGCGCAATCCCGACCTGACCACCGCCACGCGCATCGCGAGCGCGGTCAACGCGTATATGGGCGGCGGTATCGCGGAAGCGACCGATCCGTCGACAGTCCGCGTGACCGTGCCCGACGGCTATGCGCACGGCGTGATGGGCATGCTGACCGATCTCGAACAGGTCAAGGTCGATCCCGACGAAACCGCGCGCGTGGTGATCGACGAGCAATCCGGCGTGATCGTGATGGGCGCCGACGTGCGCATCTCCACGGTCGCCATCGCGCAGGGCAACCTCACCATCCGCGTCACCGAGACGCCGCAAGTGAGCCAGCCCGAGCCGTTCAGCCAGGGCGGCACAACCACGACCGTGCCGCGCACGCAGATCAATATCGACGACAGCAAGGGCAACCGGATGGCCGTGCTGCACGAGGGCGTCTCGCTGCAAAGCCTGGTGGACGGATTGAACGCGCTGGGCGTGGGTCCGCGCGACATCATCTCCATCCTGCAGGCGATCAAGGCGGCCGGCGCGCTCCAGGCCGACATCCAGGTGATCGGATGACCACGAGCATCGATACCAGCGCCGCGCTCACCTCCTTGCAGCCGGGCATCCCGACGGCGCCGCGCGCCGCCGATCCGGCCGCAGCCAAGAAGGCCGCGGAACAGTTCGAAGGCGTGTTCATCACCCAGTTCCTGGGCGAGATGTTCAACGGCATCTCGACCGACGGGCCTTTCGGCGGCGGCCAGGGCGAGGAGATGTTCCGCTCCCTGCTGGTCGACGAATACGGCAAGCAGATCACGGCGCAGGGCGGCTTCGGCCTCTCCTCCGCGATCCAGCGCGAGCTTTTGAAGACGCAGGAGACGGCGCATTGAACCCCGACAACGAGCGGATCGAGCGGCTGGTCAAGCTGGCGGAACGCCTGATAGAGGCGATCGAGGCCGATATCGTGGCTCTGAAGGACGGCAAGCCCCAGGCGCTGCGCACCACCGATCCGGAAATCCAGCGCTTGTCCGCGCTCTATAGCCGCGAGGCGCACGGTTTTTCGCCGAACGCGATGAAGGCCGCACCGGCACCGCTGCGCAGCCGCTTTACCGACGTGACGGCGAAATTCCGCGAAGTGCTGCAACTGCACGCCCGCCTGCTGACCCGCGTGCGCAACGCCAGCGAAGGCATGATCAAGGCGATCGCCGCCGAGGTCGACCGCCGCGCCGCGCCGATGCGGACTTACAATCCGCGCGCTGCCGCCTATGGCAAGCCGGCGCAGGCGATGGTCTACAACAACGTCGTTTGAAGGCCGTCAGGCCGTCAGGCCGAGCGTCGAGGTCGAACTCGAAGAGCTGCTGGACGAACTGCCGCTCAGCATGCTCAGTGCGAGCGTGTAATTCGACAACTGCGCGGTCTGATAGGCCGATGCCGTTCCGGAGGTATTGCCCGGCGTCGTACTCGCCGCGGCCGGCGCGTTCGTCGTCTGATAGGCGCTCTGGATCTTCGACAGCACGCCTAGCAGCTGCGAACGCGCCAGATCGACGCCGGTTTGAGTGGTAAGATCGAAGCTGGTGCCGAGGCCAAGGCCGAAGGCCTGGGTCGTCGAGCTGGACGCCGTCGAGGTGGTGTTCGACGAGCCTTTCGCGGCCGGCGCGGTCAGCGTACCCGCCGCAATGCCGAGGCGCGAGAGCGCGTCGAACTGCGACGGACCTGAGACGAGTGATATCGTCTGACCCGGATTGGCCACGATCTTCAGGCCTTCGGCGCCCGCCGTATAGTTGACCGACGCTGTGCCATATGTCTGAAGCTGGATGTTGATCTTGGTGGCGAGCGATTGCAGTGTCTCGCCGTTGTCGATGGTGATGGTCGCGGTACGCGCGGCCACGCCCTGGATCTGGATCTGGAAGGAGTCGCCGGCGCGCAGCGTCGTCTGCGCCGTCAGGTCGACCGACTGGTTCGGATTGATCGTGCCTTTCGGCAGGCCGAGCGCATCCAGCACACTCGAGCCACTGGTATCGACCGCGATGCCCGCGCCCGACGAGATGCCGTCCAGGCCACCATATTGCTTGGTCCAGTTGACTGCGCCTGTCGCGGAAATCGACGCGGCGAAGCTGTTGCTGACATTGTCGATATTGCGCGTCTGACCCGCAAAGGTGCCGGTGGTCGAACCGGTGAGATAGATCGTGCCATCGCCACCGACGGTCACCGCGCCACCCTTGTCCTGCGCGCCCGTCCCGACATAGGAGACGAAATTCGCCGCCGCGGTCGTGCCCTGATCGGTCAGGTTGAAGACGAAGGCATCGCTGCCGCCGGATGCCGCGTTGGCGACCGTCGCGGCACCGCCGGCCGTCAGATTGGCGTTCTGCGTCGTGCCGGAGACATAGACCTGATTGCCTGAGACGGTGAGACCGCCGATGGCGCCGCCATTCTGCAGATCGCCCAGATCCTGCTGCCACACCGGCGCCTGGGTCGCATCGCCATTGGCATATTTGGAGACGATGGCATGGCCGTTCTGTACGCTCGCGACATAGAGGCTTCCGTCGGACGCCGTGGCAGTGGCGGCGACGGTGTCATTCGCGGTGGTACCGAATTGCTGCTCATAGACGAGGTTGCCCTTGCTATCGAGCTTGGCGACATAGGCGTCACTGCCGCCGACCTTGGTCTGGCCCTTGCCAATGACGCCCGTGACTTGGCCGCCGATATAGACATTGCCCGATGAGTCGACGCTGACCGCCGCGGCCTGGTTCTGGTTCAGCGTCTGGAGCTGTTTCACCCAGGTCTGATTGCCGTTGGCATCGTATTTGGCTACGAAGGTATCGGTATTGCCGTTGGCAACGGCCGTGGTCGAGAGATCTGCCGTGGTCGAGCCGGTAACGACCACACCGCCGGCCGGATTGAGCGCCAGACCGGTGCCGTTCGCAGTACCCGCGCTGCCCAGCATACGGGTCCACAGAACATTGCCGGCTGAATCGTATTTCGTGAGATAGGCGTCCTGCTGACCCTGATTGACCTGGTTGCCGAAATCGCCGGTCGCATTGCCCAGCACATAAACGTTGCCGCTCGAATCCACGATTGTGGAGGCCGCCGTCGTCGTGCCGGTCGTCGGCGCGGCGTTCACGCTGATCGTGCTGGTCGGCGTCGAGTCGAGATCGGAGAGCTTGATCAGGCGACCCTGCTGATCCGCCGTCGTCGAGGTCGTCGTCGAGGTTCCGCCGGTGGTCGTGGTCGTGCTGCTCGATGTCGCCTGACCGGAGGAGCCGGCCAGATAAAGCGATGGCGTCGCGCCCGCTGATGACAGGCTGACGGTCTCCGACCCGCCGGGAGAGACCTGAAGGCCGTAGGTTGCGTTGGTCGGGTCGAGCACCGAACCAGAGGTCAACACCTTCTGGAATCGCGTCGAGAATCCGCCGGCCGAGAGCTGTTGGTTCACATAGCTGACGACATTGTCGAGGGTCAGCGCGCCCTGGACTTGCGACAGGTCGATATCCACATTCGTGGTCGTGCTGCCCTTCTTGACCGCGATGGTGAAGCTGTCTGATGCGGAGAGACCCGGCAGGGCGTTACCGAGATTGGCGTTGTTGACCAGCGTCTTGGTCTGATAGTCGAACGAACCAAACGGTACGACTACGGTCGATGTGACGGAGGCCGCCGGCGTGGCCGCCTGCAGCGTGAAATTGTTGAACGTCGTGTTCGAGATGTAATTCTCGACCTGTTGGAGACCGGCCTGGAAGCGCGTGTTCAATCCCGCGAGCTGGCCCGATGTCACGCCGTCGCGCTGGCCCATCTTGGCGATGTAGGCGAGCGTGTTGACCGCGGTGTAGAGCGAGAAGAGCTTCTGGTTGTCCTGCTCGGTCTTCGAGTCGGCAGCGCCGGTGGTGGTCAGCGGCACATTGCTGGTGTCGAGAAAGTTCGTCGTCGACAGAACCTTGGCGTCTTCCGTAGTCTGCGCGGGCTGGGCCGCTTCCCATGGCGGAGAGTCGTTGGCCGTGGCGCTCTTGCTCGTGGTGGTCGTCGACGACGCCCCCCCGGACGACGCGGCGGCCTGTGCCGTCGACGTCGAAACAGAGCTCGACAGCTTCGCTTGATAGAAGCTGAGCAGCACACTGGAATCGAGGCCGACCGACACGCGAATAAGCCTTTTGCGGACCAACGCGGAATACTCGCCGCGCCACGGTTAAGGGCACGCTAAGACCAAAGAGATCGTGCTTAATCGGACCTTAACGAGCATCGCGCGACAGTCGCGTCCATGTCGACGCCTCTGCCCGCCCGCGCATACGAGAACGGCCTAAAACTGTCCGGCCAAGGCCGGCATGTCGAAGCCATCGAGCACTATGAGCGCGCCCTCGCGGCGCAGCCGAACGATTCGCGGGTTCTTTTCGCGCTCGGCAATACGGCGCGGGCGCTGGGCATGGCCAAGCCGGCGGAGGAATTTTTCCGCCGTGTGCTGGCTCAGGATCCGGCGCGGCTCGAAGCGCTGGTCAGCCTGGCCAATTTGCTGCGCGGACAGGGTCAACTGCCGGCTGCCGAGGCGCTGCTGGCCCCAGCGCTGGCGCGCACGCCCGAGGCGCCAGAACTGTGGCTCACGCTGGGTTCGACCTATCGCGAGATGGGCGATCGCGCGCGCGCCGCGGAACACTATCGTCAAGCCCTGGCGCGCCGTCCGGACTATGTGCCGGCCCTCGTCAATCTCGCCGATCTACTGACCGACGACGGAGATGTCGACGACGCCCTGGCGCTCTATGGCCGCGCGATCGCGCAGGAGCCGGATAATGCGCAGGCCCGGCTGAACCGCGCGGTTCTGCATCTTCTCAAAGGCAATCTGAAGGATGGCTGGCGCGACTATGGCGCACGGTTGAAGGTGCCGGGCAAGGCGCCCGTGCCGGACCACAAATTGACCCGCTGGACCGGCGGCAGCCTGAAGCGTACGCGCCTTCTGGTGACCGCCGAACAGGGGGTCGGCGATCACATCATGTTCGCCAGCATGATCCCCGATCTCGCGGCGCAAGCCGCGCGCGACGGCGGGTCGGTCGTACTCGAATGCGACCCCAGACTCGTCGATCTCTTTGCGCGGTCATTTCCCGGTGTGACGGTGCATGGCTGGGACCTGGAGATGCGCGGCGGCGTCACACGGTCGCGCTATGGCTGGCTGAAGTCGGCCGGAGGTGCGAACGCCTATATCGAAATGGGCAGCCTTCCCAGGGTGATGCGCGGCTGCCTGGATGCCTTTGCGGCGGACAACGTGTATCTGACGCCCGATCCGTTGGAGATGGCAGGGTTTGGCGGTGCTCTGGCGCACACGGGACCCGGACCGTTTATCGGCATTTGCTGGCGAAGCGGAAATGTCTCCGGCCATCGTGCGCTGCAATATGCGCCGCGCGAAGCCTGGGCTGCGTTCATCGCCAAGCTGCCGGGAACGGTGGTGAGCGTGCAATACGATGCCGGCGCCGATGAGATCGAAGCGCTGGGCGAGATGAGCGGACGGCCGATCGTCGTGCTGGAAGGGCTCGACCAGAAGAACGCGCTCGATAGCACCGCGGCCCTGCTGGCCTCGCTCGACGCCGTCGTGTCTGCGCCTACGGCGGTATCGTGGCTGGCGGCCGCGACCGGCGTGGACACCTACAAGGTTCTTTACGATACGAGCTGGACCGCACTGGGCCAGCCGCACGAGCCTTTCGCACCCGCCTGCGAATTGATGATGCCGACCACGCGCGGCGACTGGGCCAGCGCGTTCGAGCGGACGTTCGCGCGGATCAAAGAACGGCTTTAGACACCAACGCAGCGCGGCGGGCTTCCAAAGCCTGCGCCAGGTCGGATGCGATACGCGCTGCGCCTCGTCCGTCGATGGTCATCAATCCGGCCGCACGCATCTCGCGAAGTTTGACGGCATCGCCGAGCATGCGCGAAACCTGCCGCGCGATGATATCGTCCGCTATGTCCGCAGCAACCCCGAGCGAGACGCCCATGCCGGCGCTTTCGAAGGCCGACGCCGATGCCGCATGGTCTTCGGTCAGGCAGAGATAGATGGCGGGCACGCCGGCCGCGGCGAGTTCATAGGCTGTGACGCCGAAGGCGGCCAGCGCCAGGTCAGCGCCCGCGAATTCGGTCGCGAGATCGTCGGCACCTTCGATCGTTTCGAAATTGCGGTTGAGCTTCACGATCTGGCGGGCAACCGCGGTGCGGTCTTCCATGCCTGGACCGATGACGAAGCGGGCCCGAAAGGCCGGATCGAGCTTGGCGAGCGCGCGGGCGCTGCGCAGCGTCAGGCCAAAGGGATCGCTGCCCCCCATGGTGACGAGCAGGACCGGTCGGCTGGAAGTCTTTCGCGGCAGCGCGGTCTGGCTCGAGCCCAGCAGCGACCATTCCCAGCCGATGCGCGGCATGCACTGCGAGCCGGTCCAATCGAGCGCGGCGGCCTGCGGGACCGGCGGATAATAGGCGATATCGCAGGCGAGCCTGCGGTCCGAACCGTCATCGACGACGGCCGTCAACGCGACGCGTTCGGAAAGCGCCGAGACTTCCGAGCGATCCGGGCCCTCACGGCAGTCGAGCAGGAGAATGTCGGGCGTATGCCGATCGACGAGCGATGAGAGCGATTCGCTATTCAGACGCGTCACGGCGAAACCGGCGCGACGGATCGGCTCGCCGGCGTCCTCGGTACCGTTCAGCGCAAAGATTGCGCCGATGCCTTCGCGGTCGCGCAAGGCACGCGCCAGCGCCACCATGCGCTTGACATGGCCGTAGCCGAACTTGCCCCCACCGTCGCAGCGGATGAGCGCCAGACCGCCCTGCGCCGCGATCCTTTTCTGCTGGACGTGCGCGTTGATGCGCCGGAACGCAGGCTCACGCTCGAGCAGCAGCAGGATATCGGCCAGCGAGGCTTCGCCAGCCTTCGCGGCCATGCGGGCATGCACCGCCTCGATGAAAGCGAGATCGTCGGGCGTGTCGACGGTAAGCCGGCCGCCTTCACGCGCCAGTTCCGGATAGGCCGGAGCGCGGGCGATGGGGACGAAACCGGGGTGCAACTTGAAAAACCCCGTGACGTGCTCGCGCGCCACGGCGTTGTCCCGCGCATCCATCATCAGCTTGTCGAGGCCGCGGCGGGTGAAGGGATCGACGCCTTCATGCGCGGTCTGCGCTCCATCTTCCATCAGGACATAATCGCCCCCCTGGGCGATCATCGCGGTCAGCAGATGGTCGATGAAGCCTGCATCGATGAAGGGTGCATCCGAGGAAACGCGGACAATGACGTCGGCATCGGTCGCTTCGGCGGCGAGTGCGAAACGCGCCAGCACGTCGTCCTCGGGTCCGCGGACCACGGCGACGCCATTTTCGCGGCCGAACTCGACAATGGCATCGTCCACCGCGGTCGTCGTCGTGGCAACGACGACGCCTTCGATCAGATGCGATTTCTTCAGGCGATGAATGATATGCCAGAGCAGCGGCCTGCCCGCGATGGGACGCAGCACCTTGCCTGGCAGGCGCGTCGAACCCATGCGCGCCTGGACGATGGCCACGATCCGCAGATGTTCGTTCACGCGGCGCCTTTCCATTCCGCGCGGATGGGGCGCAGCGGGCGCATGCCGTCGAACGGATCGGCGCGCCATTCGCGGTCGGAAAGCTCAGACGGCTGCGGGCCTTTGAAACCCTGGCCGTCGGCGATCATCGATTCCCGAATGCGGCCAATGACAGGCGCAATCTCATCAGGCAGCCAGCAATGGCCAGCAGCATATTCGGCGCCTTCGCCGTCAAGATCGAGATGGAATTCCACCGCCGTAGCGTTCCAATGATGCACGGCACGCTCGATCACCGCGGGACGGCGCGTGTGGTCGGACCAGCCAACCTTGCAGCCCGTGGCGTTGCGGATCGACGCAATCGCGGCGAGATTGGCTTCGGCCGCCGGCGTCGGGTAGGCGGAAACACAATGCAGCAGCGTGATGTCGGCAGCACCGGCACGCTCGAGCGTGTTCGCGGCGGCAATGATCTCTTCCATCGTCGCCATACCTGTAGACAGGATCACGGGCTTGCCGGTCTTCGCGCAGGCTTCGAGAAGCGGCGTCACAAGAAGCTCGTAGGACGCGATCTTGTAGAACGCGACGAAGGGCCTGAGCTCTTCCACCGCTTCGAGATAGAACGGCGTGCAGGAAAACTGGATACCGCGCTTGAGACAGCGTTCGGTCAGGGGGGCCAGATGGGAAAGTGGCAGTTCCCACGCCTTGCGCGCGCGATGCTTTTCGCTGAGCGCCAGGATTTCCGGTGCGAACATCCGGTCGATCTTGAAAAGCTGGAATTTCACCGCGTCGCAGCCGGCATCCGCCGCCGCATCGACGAAAGCGAGCGCGCGGGAAAGGTCGCGGTCGTGATTGCTGGATGCTTCGGCGATGAAGGTCGGCGGGGCGGTCATGCGTCGCTCCAAGGGGCGCATTGAATCGATGCGCGGAAAATGAATGGCGCTTAACCGTTTTTAAATCGGTCATGGCTAAAAAGGCGTTAACGAGGGCGCAGGACCATGGGCGCGGAATTGGCGGAAGTCAGGATTGCGTGGGCGGACCATGCCGGCGTCTGCGTCGGACGCCGCAGCGGCTATGACCTCATCCAGTGCGAGATCTGCGGGTTCCGCCATGAAATCCCACTCTCCAACCAGAGCCACGGCGGGCGCGATGCCTTCCGGGACGGCGGTCCTTTCTACCGGTGAGCGCGCAGCCCTTCTTCATCGTGTCGAGCGGACGATCGGGTACGGCAATGCTGCACAAGGTGCTGTCGGCGGAGCTTGGCGTCGAAATGCATCATGAATACATGGTGCAGATCACGCAGCCATTGGCGGTGCGCCGCTATCTCGGTCTCGTCGATTCGACGGAAGCCTTGAGAGTACTAGGCCAAACCCATGTCGCCGCGGTCGGCCACAGTGAGGCGAGGCATTGGGGCGATTCATCCAACAAGCTATCCTGGCTCATTCCGGAGTTGGCTGAGGCCCTTCCGTCGGCGAAATTCGTCCATCTCGCGCGCGACGGGCGCAAGGTCACGGGCTCCTACTTCCGCAAGCTAGGCGACGAATGTTACGACGACCGATCCACGCGTATCCTTCAGGCGTATTACGACGATCCCGAGCGCACTCCACCGCCGGAGAAGAAATACTGGTGGCCGGTGCCGCGCCGGGACGATCCCGCAGCACAGGCCTTCCGCCGCTTCGGCCAGTTCGAGCGCATTTGCTGGCATTGGGCGGAGGTCAACCGCGTGATCCTGAACGAACTCGCGCGCCTGCCTGCAGAACGGCAGATGTTCGTGCGCTTGGAAGATCTTCACGAACAACCCGGCGCGGTACGGGAGCTTTATGACTTTCTTAACCTTCCTTTCTCCGACGCCGCCTTCGCGGCCTTTGCCCGTCCGCACAACGTCAACAGGCCGGAGGACCGCCTGCTCGAACCCGCCGAGCGCGCGCGGTTCGAAGCCATTGCCGGCGGCATGATGGACCGGCTCGGCTATGCAAAACGTGCCGAGTACGTGATGAATTATTAACCATGAAGCCCCGATGATGGTTACCGGAGTATTCCTTCGGGCCATCCCATGAACGACAATTGCGAGCTCTGCCAACGTGCCGCGCTCGAACCCATCTACAAGCCGGAAAAATCGACGCGGGGTCTGACCGTGTATCTCTGCTCGGTCTGCGGGCTGCTGCAGAGCCTGCCGCGCATCGATCGCGCGGAGCGCGCGCCGCCGGCGGTGTCCGCCGGTGCCGATTGGGGCAATGTCCGCTATGGTAAGGGCTTCCGCACGCAGATCGCGGTCGAGGCGCTGCGCCGGCACCGCGATTTCGCGAACGATTTCTCGGTTCTCGACGTCGGTTCCAATCGCGGCAGCTTCGCGCGCGCCTTCCTAAATGCGGCCCCGCAGGCGCGTCTGATCGCAGTCGAACCCGACGAGCGCGTGGCGGCGAATTGCGCCGGGCTCGAGCGGACGCATTTGATTCGCGAGCGAATCGAGAATGTCGCGCTGGAAACGAGCCGCTTCGATGCGATCCATTCCTGCCATACCATCGAGCATCTGATCCATCCGGCCCGCACCTTGGCCGACCATCACCGCACGCTGAAGCTTGGCGGCATCCTGGTGCTCGACGCACCTAACACCACCCTTCTCGCGAGCGACGACATCGTCGAGGAATGGTTCATCGACAAGCACCTCTATCACTTCTCGGAAACCACGTTGACACGCATGCTTGAAGCATCGGGATTCACGATCCTTGAGAAGCCGGACCGTCATGACCGCAGCAACCTGTTCTATGTCGCCAAGAAAAACGGCAAAACACCGTCCAACAGCGGCATTGATCTCGACGAGGTCGAGTACACACGAGACCTCATCGCGACCTATGTCGCCAACCGCGCGCGTAACCTCGCGGCGCTCACGGCGGTGGCGACCGAGCTGCTGCAGCTCGCGCCGCGGCGAGTCGCGATGTGGGGCGCGGGGCGGCTGTTCGACAGCCTCGTAACGCACGGCAAGTTCGACGCGACTTCGCTGGCCATTCTGGTCGACAAGCATCTGAAGGCGCATGTCGGCGAACGCCATGGCTGCACGCTGACCGGACCTGAAGATCTTGCCGACGCAAAGCCCGGCGTCGTTGTCGTGATGAGCCGCGACTTTGCAAGCGAGATCGCCCAGGAGGTCAACAGGCTGACGCCCGGTGCCGAAATCATCCTCTACACCGACCTGATGAGCCGCGCCCGCGCCGCGGCATAGGAGCACAAATGGCCTTGACCTTGCGGTCCATCACCGAAGAGGCGCCGCGCAGCGCTGCTCAGGATCTGGAAGACCAGCTTGCGAAGGCGGCTGCCCTCGTGCGCCGGCACACGATCGCCTCGATCTATCACGCTGGCTCTGGCCACCCGGGCGGCGCGCTGTCCTGTGCCGATATTCTTGCCTGCCTGTTCGGGGCGGAACTGAACTTCTGGCCGAATGCGATCGACGATCCCGAACGCGACCGATTCGTCCTTTCCAAGGGCCATGCGGCACCGGCGCTCTACGCCGTGGGCGCGCAATACGGCTTTTGCGACGCCAAGTCGGCGCTCAAATTGCGCAAATTGAACAGTCCGTTTCAGGGTCATCCGCATGTGCTCGACCTGCCCTGGGTCGAGACCAGCACCGGCTCGCTCGGCCAGGGCTTCTCCGTGGCGCTCGGCATGGCGATGGGTCTGAAGCTCAACAACAGCACGGCACGTGTCTACGCGCTGCTCGGCGACGGCGAATTGCAGGAGGGCGAGGTGTGGGAGGCCGCAATGTGCGCGGCACACCACTGCCTCGACAATCTCTGTGTCATCATCGACTACAACAAACTGCAAAGCGACAACCGCAATTCCGCGATCATGCGGCTGGAACCCTTGGCCGCGAAGTGGCGCGCCTTCGACTGGGCTATCGCCGAGATCGACGGCCACAACATCCATGAAATCCTCTCGACCTTGCGCCGCGCCGGCGTCACGCAGGGCCGCCCGTCAGTGATCATCGCCAACACGATCAAGGGCAAGGGCGTGAAGTACATGGAGGACGTCGCAGCCTGGCATGGGAGCGTGAAGCTGACGCGCGAGCAAGCCGAGGACGCGCTGCAATCGTTGGGCGCCAAGAGCACGGAAATCAAGGAGCTTCTCGATGTCCGCTAGCGGCGCACCGGCACTGATCGGAACCAGCGGCGATTCGCTGCGCGAAGCCTTTGGCAAGGCGCTTTCGGCTCTCGCCGACGAATTTCCCAAGGTCGTGGTGCTCGATGCCGACATCGCCGGCGGCACCGGCGTGCATCACTTCCGCAAGAGCCATCCCGAGCGTCTGCTGCAATTCGGAATCGCCGAGCAGAACATGATGGCTGCGGCCGGCGGATTGGCGGCCACCGGGTTCATCCCGATCGTCACGACGTTCGCGGTGTTCTGTCTGCGTGCGGTAGAGCAGGCCCGCCTGTCGCTCGCTTACACGCGGCGCAACGCCAAGATCGTCGCAAGCCATCCGGGCCTCGACGTCGGTCCCGACGGGGGCTCAGCTCAGGCATTGGAAGACATGGCGGCGTTCCGCGCCATTCCCGGCATGACCGTGATCTCGCCGGCCGATCCGATCGAAATGGCGCTTGCCACGCGCGCCATCCTGGAATTTGACGGCCCCGTCTATATGCGCACCGGCCGCAGCGCGTCCAGGCGTCTGTTCGGCGACGACCATAGGTTCGAGATCGGTAAGGGCAAGATCATCCGCGATGGCAGCGACGTGACCATCGTCGCCTGCGGTGTCGAAGTGGCGCGCGCGCTGGACGCGGCAGAGATTCTCGCGAAAGAGAACATCTCGGCCTGCGTCGTGAACATGGCGACGATCAAGCCAATCGACGAAGCGTTGCTCGCACGCTGTGCTGAAGAGACCGGCGCCTTCGTGACGGCGGAAGACCACAACATCCATGGTGGCCTCGGAAGCGCGGTCGCGGAAGCGTTGGCGCGCACACGGCCCTGTCCGGTCGAATTCGTCGGCGTCAAGGACGTGTTCGGCGCCTCCGGTGAGCCGGAAGAACTGGCCGAGCAGTTCGGGCTCACGGCGCCCTTCATCGCGCAGGCCGCCCGCGACGTCATCGCCCGCAAGGCAAGCCGCGCATGAGCCGGTTCTCGCTTGCCGGCAAGAACGCCGTCGTCACCGGCGGAAGCCGTGGCATCGGCCGCGCCATCGCGCTTGGCCTGGCTGAGGCCGGGGCCGACGTGATCTTCACCTATCGCGAGCAACGTGACGAAGCCGACGCGGTTGCGACGCTGATCGCCAAGATGGGCCGTCGCGCCCTGGCGCTGTCCATGGACGTCACCGATCGTTCCAGTGTCGAAGCGGCGGCGCGCGATGCGCGTGCCTTCGGCAAGATTTCCATTCTCGTGAACAATGCCGGCATCAACAAGCCGACGGATTTCGATCAGATCGCGGATACCGACTGGGACAATATCCTGGCAACCAATCTCAAAGGGCCTTTCGTCTGCGCCCAGGTCTTCCTGCCGCTGCTGGCAGAGGCCGGCGGCGGATCGATCGTCCATATCGGATCGGTCAGCGGACAATATGGCGGCCCGCGCACGGCGCATTACGCGGCGTCTAAGGCCGGGTTGATCTCGCTGGCGCAGGTTATTGCGCGGTTCGGCGCGGCATCGCATGTGCGGTCCAACGTCGTGGCGGCGGGATTGATCGCCTCAGACATGGGCAATGCCGGCCTCCAGGCGGCAAGCGTGCAGAAGGCTGCGGAAGGCATCATCCTCAAGCGGCTCGGCCGCACCGACGAGGTCGCCGATGCTGCCGTGTTCCTGAGCAGCGATGCATCGTCTTACATCACGGCGCAGACCATCAACGTCAACGGCGGATTGTATTTCTGATGAGCAGTGGCAAGACGCTTCTGATCGTATCGGGTGGGATCGAGGCGGCAGATGCTGCCAAGCGCGCCAAAGAGATGGGCCACACTGTCGTCGTGTCCGATCGCGACCCGCAGGCGCCAGGCTTCGCCTTCGCCGATTCCTGTCTCATCGCCGATGTCTATGGCCCGAGCGAGACCGCTGCCGCCGCCGAACGCTACAGCCGCAAGATCCGGCGCATCGACGGCGTAATCTGCGTCGCGGCCGACGCGCCGGTTACCACGGCGACGGTGGCGCAGCGCCTGCGCCTTCCGGGTATTTCGCTCGCCAGCGCCGAACTCGCCACCGATAAGTTCGCGATGAAACGGCGCTTCGCCGAATGCGGCGTGCCGGTACCGTGGTTCGCGGAAGTTTCGACGCCGCAGGCCTTGCAGCGTGTCGCCATCGAGCGCGGACGCGATCTGGTGATCAAGCCGGTCGACTCGCGCGGGTCCCGCGGCGTCCAGCGCGTGGCGCAGGTCGCCGACCTCGACAAGGCCTTTATGTTCGCCCGCTCCCATTCGCCCAGCGAGCGCGTGATGGTCGAGCAATATCTGGACGGACCGCAGGTCTCCACCGAATCCGTTGTGGTCGACGGCCGATGCTTCACGCCCGGTTTTTCGGACCGCAACTACGAATATCTCGAACGCTATGCGCCCTTCTTCATCGAGAATGGCGGCGATCTGCCGAGCCATCTTCCGGCAGACATCCAGCAAAAGGTCAAGGACGTCGTGGGCCGCGCGGCCGCCGCGCTCGGCATCACCAACGGCACCGTCAAGGGTGACATCGTCGTCCACAAGGGAGAGCCCTATATCATCGAACTGGCGGCGCGGCTTTCGGGCGGCTTCTTCTGCACGCGTGAGATTCCGCTTAACACCGGCGTCGATTTCGTCGGCGCGGCGATCCGGATCGCATTGGGTGAGACGGTCGCGCCGGAGGAACTCGAGCCGCGCCATTTCACGCCGGTGATCCAGCGTTATGCCTTCCCAAAGGCCGGACGCGTGGTAGCGATCGAAGGCGCCGAGGAGGCGCGAAAGATCGGCGGCGTGGCCGAGGTGATCGTCACCGTCAAGCCGGGCGACATCATTCCCGACGCCGGCGACAAGCGACCCTCTGCCGCGATGGTATTGACGGTCGGACAAACCCGCGAGGTGGCGCTGGCCGCAGCGAACGACGCCCTCGCCTGCCTGAAAATCGTGACCGCATGAACGCGCCGCTGCAGACACGCGAGCTTGCCGCCGCCAGCGGGACATTCCAGCTTTTCGCGCTGTTCCATTTGAACCTCGCCTTCTCCTCCATCGAGGAAGAGCAGCGCGGCGAAGTGATCGCACGCTGCTATTGGCCGCTGCTACGGCTGGCGGAAAAATTCGGACCCATCGGCATCGAGGCGACCGGCTATACGCTCGAGGAGATCGCCAGACGCGATCCGGAATGGATCGGACGGGCGCGTGCGCTGATCGCCAGCGGCCGCATCGAACTGATCGGTTCGGGCTATTCCCAGATGATCGGGCCACTGGTGCCGGCGCGCGTGACCGAGGCCAATCTGCGCATCGGCAACGACGTTTATGGGCGCCTCCTCGGCACCAAGCCGCGCGTGGCGCTGGTCAACGAGCAGGCCTATTCGGCAGGACTGGTCGGGCTCTATCTCGACGCCGGCTACGGTGCGCTGGCGATGGACTGGGACAATCCCGGCACGGCGCATCCGGAATGGCCGGCCGAGACGCGATATCTGCCGCAGCGGGCGCTAGGCGCCGATGGCCGCTCCATCGGCCTTTTGTGGACCAACACCGTCGCGTTCCAGAAGATGCAGCGTTTTGTTCATCGCGATATCGGGATCGACGCGTATCTCGACTATGTCCGCGGGCAACAGGCTGCGGCGCGCCGCGCGCTGTGCGCCTATGCCAGCGATGCGGAAATCTTCGACTTCCGGCCCGGCCGCTACAAAACCGAGGAAAAACTGACCGGTGAAAGCGAATGGTCGCGCATGGAGGAAGCCTTTGCGCGGCTGGGCGACGAATTCGCGCTGATTGCGCCGTCGGAGGTCCTTTCGCTTCGCGACGCGGCGGATGCCGGACAGATCCTGCGTCTGGAAACCGCAGCCAGTCCGATCCCGGTGAAGAAGCAGCGCAAATATAATCTGGCGCGCTGGGCCGTGACGGGCCGCGACGATCTTGGCGTCAACACTGCCTGCGAACGGATCTATCGCGGGATGGAAACGGCGAAGGCCGGCGACGATGCCTGGAAAGAACTTTGCTGGCTGTGGGCCAGCGACTTCCGCACCCATATAACCGAGAAGCGCTGGGCGAACTTCTGTGCGCGACTCCGCACAGCCGAGGCTCGCTGGGCGGCGCCGGCGGGATCGGCGCCTGGCGAGCCGAACGGCACAACAGTCGAGGATCGCTTCATCGCGGTCGAGACAGAAAAAATGTCCGTGCGGCTCGACCGCCGCCGCGGGCTGGCCCTCGACAGCGTGCATTTCGCAGGTCATGCGCGTCCCGCGCTCGGCGGGCTGCTACACGGCCATTTCGACGACATCGCATTGCAGGCCGATTGGTACACCGGCGACTGCGTCTTCGAGGCGCCGGGCGAGCACAAGGTAACCGACTTGGACTGGGCCGCCACGCGGATGCACACCGCCGATAATGGCGACATCCTGGTGCATGGACGAATCGAGACGCCGAAGGGCGCAATCGAGAAGACGCTCCGCTTCGCGGCCGGCGAGCGGCGGATCGATTTCGATCTCACATTTCACTGGACCGACTGGGGCAAGGGCAGTTTGCGCCTCGGCCATGTCACACTTCTGGGCGAGGCGTTCGATCCGTCGCGGCTGTTCCTGACAACGCAGAATGGCGGCCATGCGGTGGAACGTTTCGATCTCGCCGGTCAAACCATTGAACACGGCGCGCCAGTGTCATTCCTGGTTTCGTCGAGCCAGGGCCTCGGCATGACCGAGGGCTGGGCCGAGATCGGCGACGATGCGACGCGCATCCGCGTCGAGGTCGACCGATCCGCCGGATGCCTTCTCGGCATGCTGACGCATCGCGTAAGCGGCGAGCGGCTGTTCTGCCAGTTGATCTTATCCGCGCTGGAACTCGACGATACGCGCAAGCCGGCGGCCTATGCGAGCGGGCCGCGCCGCGTTCGCTTCAGCCTAATCGGCTGCTAGATCCAAAAAGGGATACGGGCGGCGTCCCCCCGGACGCCGCCCGTTCCTTCACTCATACCCACCCTCAACAAGTCCCTACGCCTCAGGGCGCGAGAGGTCGATTCTTCGACTCCCTCGAAACCGCTGTGAGCGGCGGCGCATTCATGCCGCCGCTCTCAGGCCTAGCGGAACAACGACAGGATCGTCTGCGGCGCCTGGTTGGCGATCGACAGAGCCTGAACGCCGAGCTGCTGCTTGACCTGCAAGGACTGCAGCGTGGCGCTTTCCTGCGCCATGTTGGCGTCGACGAGGTTGCCGATGCCGGTCGTCAGCGTGTCGGACAGCTTCTGGCTGAACGTCGCCTGGATCGAGAACTTCTTCGCGCCGGCGCTGAGCTTGGCGAGAGCGGAGTTCACGTTCGTGAGCGATGCCTGGATGGTCGCGACCAGCGTCGAGGCCTTGGCCTGCGTCGAGATCGTATTCGTCGTCTTCAAGGTCACGATCGTACCCGAAAGCGCGAGCTTCTGGGCCGAGGTCGTGATGCGGCGGGTGCCGTCCGAAGACGCCAGGGCCGTGATCTGAGTCGTTGAACCGTCGACCAGGTTCGTGCCGTTGAACGAGGCATTCTTCACGATCGTCGTGATCTGGTCACGCAGAGCGATGAAGTCCTGGTTCAGGGCCTGACGGCTGGCGGTATCCAACGACGAGTCCGCGGCGGACAGCGCCTTGGCCTTGAGCTGGATGAGCAGGTCGGAGATCGACTGTCCGGCGGACAGAGCGACATCGACCGCCGAAGTGGCGCGGTTGAGGCTGTCGGTGACCGCGGCGTAGCCGGCGACGGCGCCGCGCTGGTTCTGCGCGATGGCGAAGGTCGAACCGTCATCGCGGGCCGAAGAGACCTTGAGACCGCTGTTGATGGCGCTCTGGGTCGTATTCAACTGCGACTGGGTCTGGTTGAGGTACTGCAGTGCCACCATGGCACCGGTGTTGGTGTTGACGCTGAAAGACATGATCGTCTCCGTTCTGGTGTGGGTCGAGCGTTTTGCTCGCGGGCTTTTTGCCCACAAGCCAATTGGCAAACGCCGTGCCGAACGGAATTCAGGAATTTCTAACCATCGATTGCGGGGCGCACGCGGAAATACCTGCTCGGCAGAATTTGTCTTCAATTTTCTGCATTAGGCATTTTCTTCCGCGAAGCGGCAATCTTTGCCGGGTGATGCGGAAATATTTGCCGCCCAAGGCTGTTCGGGCGGCGCGGTGATCGGATCACGCAGGGCGACGAAGTCCTGGTTCGGGTCGAGCGATTGCTCCTGGGCGTTTTGCCCAGACCCCATAAGGCAGGCGTCGTGCCGGAGCGGGTTTGTCGAAGGCTAACTGTCGATTAGCAAATCGCGCCGAGCGAGAGCGGCGCTCAACAGGACTTCGTATACGTATGAAATCTTTTAGCATTTTGGCAGCGGGAATTGCCGCGTCCTAAAAAAAGAGAGCGGCGACGGGTCGTTGCCCGCGGCCGCTCTCACGCAATTCCCCACTACTTGAAGAGTGACAGGATGGTCTGCGGCGCCTGGTTGGCGATCGACAGAGCCTGGACGCCGAGCTGCTGCTTGACCTGCAAGGACTGCAGCATCGCACTCTCCTGCGCCATGTTGGCGTCGACGAGCTGGCCGATACCGGCAGTCAGCGTGTCGGTCAACTTACTGGTGAACGTCGACTGGATCGAGAACTTCTTCGCGCCGGCGGAAAGCTTGGCGAGAGCGGAGTTCACGTTGACCAGCGACGCCTGGATGGTCGCGACCAACGTCGAGGCCTTGGCCTGCGTCGAGATCGTGTTCGTCGACTTGATCGTCACGATCGTACCCGAAAGCGAGAGCTTCTGGGCGGCGGTCGTGATGCGTCGCGTACCGTCCGAAGACGCCAGGGCCGTGATCTGGGTCGTCGAACCGTCAACCAGATTGACGCCGTTGAAGACGGCGTTCTTCACGATGGTCGTGATCTGGTCGCGCAGGGCGACGAAGTCCTGATTGAGAGCTTGGCGGCTTGCGGTGTCCAGAGAAGAATCGGAGGCGGCAAGCGCCTTCGTCTTCAACTGGATAAGCAAATCCGAGATCGATTGTCCCGCGGAGAGCGCAACATCGATAGCGGACGAGCCACGGTTAAGGCTGTCGGTGACGGCCGAGTAGCCTGCAACCGATCCGCGCTGGTTCTGGGCGATGGCGTAGGTCGAGCCATCGTCCTTGGCGGATGCCACCTTGAGACCGCTGTTGATCGCGTTTTGTGTCGTGGTGAGCTGCGATTGCGTAGCATTGAGGTATTGCAGCGCGACCAATGCGCCGCTGTTCGTGTTGACGCTGAAGGACATTGTTGTCTCCATTCCATTCTGGTGGGTGACGGCGTTCTGCACGTCCAGGGCGCAAGCACCCCGGGCGAAGATTTCGCAAGCGCCATGCCAGAAAACGGATCGGCGGCAACCTTTTAAACTCTTGTTCTTATTGGATATTTTTGCGACGTCGCGACGGCCCATTAGGCATATTTTGCCGCCCGGCAGAAACGAAAAGGCCGGCTTGCGCCGGCCTTTCCTAGCAACCTTCGAGATGCTTCGCTCGATCAGGCGGCGCCCTGGAGGCCCTGCATGATCGTGCGGTTGATCTCGATCAGCGGATCGAGCGAGGCGCCGTTGCGCGTCACCTGCTTGGAGTATTTCGTCACCCACAGCGAGAGCGAGACAATCTTGGCGCGCACGTCATGGGTGAGCGCGTTGCGGTCGTCCATGCAGTCGGCAGCGAGGGTGCGCCACAGCGTGCGATTCCAGTCGATGGCTTCGGCCAGCGGTCCGCCGGCAACGCCGCGCTTCTGCGCATCGATCAGGGCGCCAGTTACCTGGCCGAACAGCCGGTATTCGGTCGCGCGCGGATCTTCAGTAACCGCTTGCGTGTTTTGGTAGGCTCTCAGGGTCATAGCTCAAGCGTTCCTGTTCAAAATCGAAGAGTTTGCGGCAGGAGATCAGCGCCTTGTAGTACGCGCCAGCCATGACGTCCCGGCTGATCTCGATGCAGGTGGAGAGCGTCTGGCGGTTCTGAACGGCGCCCATGAACTCGGTCATGCGCAGCGCGAATTCGTTGTAGTATTGTTCGGTCGCGTCGGGATCCAGATACATCATCATGATGGGGACATAGATGCGGCGCGACGGCGTGTTCGCCTCGTGCGGCTGCATGATGTCCTTCTCGCGCAGAACGCAGGCCTTGTTCTGGATGACGAGGCTGGTGCGCTTGTCGCCGTTCGTCAGAACGGCGCCGTTGAGCACGAATTTCTCGCCAGGCTTCAAGGACAGTTTCAGCGGCATCGTCTCGTCTCCCAGCGCGCCAGCTTAAAGCGGACCCGCACATTCGATTGCCCCCACCCTACCCCTGCGTGGTTAACAAAATGCTTGCGATGCGCACGATCGCGTTTACGCGGGATTAGGCATAAGGCGGGCTTAATCATGCCGGAAATTCCGGACATCCCGTCATGGCGCAGCCAGCCCCCATTCCTTCCATGGACAGTCTCGTCGGCATGGACGCCAAGATGCAGGCGCTCGCCAAGCTCGAACTGCTTCAGGAGGAAGTGCACTCCGCGATCGCGCGCAAGAAATCCAACGGCGCGCTGCGCCGCGCAATCAAGGCGTGGCGCCGCGGCGACATCACCCGCGCCGGCCAGCTCGCGCTCGAATCCACCAACATCGATGAGGGCAATGCCAAGGCCTATCACGTACTGGGCATGGCGCTGGAGCGCATGGGCCATCTGCACAAGGCGCTCGTCACCTATCAGCGCGCCTTCGAACTCGATCCGGAAGACCCCGAGCTCTTGATCAATCTGGGCCTGATCGCCTGGAACATGAAGCAGATCGATGGCGCGGCGCGGATGTTCAGCCACTATATCGACGCCTGCCCCGAGAGCCCGCTGGGCTACAACAATCTGGGCTCGATCCTCTGCGACATGGGTCAGCCGGACCAGGCGATCGACACGCTGCGCACCGCGATCTTCCGCATGCCGCACGAGCCGATCCTGTGGAACGCGCTGGCCACCGTGCTGGCCGAGGAAGGCCGCGCTGAAGAGAGCCTTATCTTCTACAACGAGTCCGTCCGCCTCGATCCGACCTTCGCGCGGCTGCACCACAATCTGGGCTATGCCTATGCGCATCTGGGCCTGCTGGAGCAGTCCTTCGCGTCCTATGAGACCGCCCTGCTCCATGCGAAGGACCCCACCGAGCGGCTCGAGACCGAACATTCGCGCGCCATCTGCCTGATCGGCATGGGCCGCCTGGAAGAAGGCTTCCGCGATTTCGAAGTCCGCAACAGCCCGCGCTTCCGCGCCTATGTGAACCATCTGATCAAGGCGCCGCACTGGAAAGGCGAGGACCTCACCGGCAAGCGCCTGGCGGTGGTCGGCGAGCAGGGCCTGGGCGACGAATTCATGTTCGCCAACATCCTGCCCGATCTTGCACGCCTGGTCGGCGACACCGGCTTGCTGCAGATCGCGGTCGACCCGCGGCTCGTGGCCTTGTTCCAGCGCTCCTTCCCCAATGCCGAGGTCGGCACCTATGACGACCGCACGCTGCTCGATCCGGACGGCAACAAGGCACTGCGCTTCCTCAAATTCATCACCGACAAGCAGGAGCCCGACTATTGGATCCCGATGGGATCGGCGCTTCAGTATCTGCGCAAGGACATAAAGGACTTCCCGCACGAGGCGTTCATGCTGCCCGACCAGGGCCGCGTCGCGAAATTCCGCGAGGCGCTGAAGGCCAAGGGACCGGGGCCCTATGTCGGCATCTGCTGGCGCTCGATGATGCTGGCCGCCAAGCGGGCGAAATACTATTCGGCGCTCGACATGTGGGAGCCGATCCTGAAAACGCCGGGCGTGACCTTCGTCAACCTGCAGTATGGCGACGCGGCCGCCGAGATCGCGCATGTGCGCGAGGCGTTCGGTATCGAGATTCATGCCATGGACGTCGACCTGAAGGACGACATCGACGGCGCGGCGGCGTTGTCGGCCGCGGTGGATCTGGTGATATCGGCCCCGACGGCGGCGGCGGCGAATGCCGCGGCGGTGGGAACGGAGGTCTGGTTCCTGACGGCGGGCCGTACCTGGCCGCAGCTCGGCACCGACGAATATCCCTGGTACCGCAAGACGCATGTCTATTCGCCGGAGAAATTCGGCGATTGGGCGAGCCTGATCCCGCAGGTCGCGGGCGAATTGGCCAGCTTCGTTTCATCGCATCGCTGACGCGCTACCGGCCGGCCAAGGCCGTTCGCGCGTTCGCCACCATCTGCGCGCGGATGATCACAATCTGCGCAGCGGCGATGCGTGCCTTGACCTCTGCCTGCCGCTTTCGCGCTGCGCTGCTATAGCGCCCATGCGTCAGCCGGTTGGAATTGCCCGCTGGCGCGCCCCGCGGCCGGCCGGTCCGCTTGCCCAATTGAACCTCAACTTTCCGGAGGGGGTGGGGGGTCGCGGCGCACATTGATGTCGTGATGGAAGCGGCCGTTGAGCTTGGCCATCGCCTGCACGACCTTGGCGGAGGTCCGCGCCAGCGCAATGGCATTCTGAATTTCGCCGCTGCGCGGATTGTGGAGGATCGAGGGATCGTCCTCGGCTGAGCGGGCACGATCGAACGCCTCGCGCATGCCTTCGGTCATGAGGGCGAGCTGTTGGGCGAGCTCGGTTTCGATGTAGCCCCTCGCAAGGGGCTGCGGCTTGTCCGTTTTGCGCCCGGCGGCGTTGGGATCGGTCATGACAAGAAGATCGTCACGAAGCGGCCCAGGTTCAAGCGATTTTTCTGGAAAAAATACTTATCCAACAGGTACTTAGGACAAGTCCCTGCGCCGGCTGCGCTTTGCAAATGTGCTGCGGGGACAAGCCCGGGCGTGGCGGGCGGCGCGATGACCGCCCGGTCACGGGATGCCCGCCCGCGCGGACATTACATATGAGATTGAACTACTCGCCCTTGCGCAGGTTCTGTTCGACCGAGATGAGGCAACGGCGATAGGCGTCCGTGTCCTGATGATAGCCGCGCGCCGTGCAGTATTGCGCCGCCTGCGGACAGCCCTGCGCGGTGCACCCATTCGGCGCCACCGCGGGAGCCGTGTCGTCGTCGCCGAACGGATCGAAGTCCATGCAACCGGCAAGGCAGACCGCCATCGCGATCGCAATAATTCCCAAGCCCATCTTCATCGTACTTTTCCAACCCCAAAAATTCGTATTTCGCGCCCCCCGAGGGTGGCGCAGGCGGACTTTGGATCAAGGCCCGCGCTGGCGCAAATTCTGCTCCACTGAGACGATGCAGCGATCGTAACCGGCGGTGCCCGGCGCATAGCCGCGCGCGACGCAGAACTGCCGCGCCTGGGGACAGCCCGAGACACTGCACGCCGCGGCCTGCGGGGGCTTGTCCGAACCGAGC
>Ga0265314_10001644_pt1 | contig 24461 bp, 18 predicted proteins | sample 4126metaG_FD_203106 | JGI IMG/M metagenome (GOLD analysis project Ga0265314, IMG submission 203106) | Rhizosphere microbial communities from Carex aquatilis grown in University of Washington, Seatle, WA, United States - 4-1-26 metaG | ecosystem: Host-associated > Plants > Roots > Rhizosphere >... | reverse complement strand
CGCCCAGTACGTTTTTCGGAATGCGGTCGGAGTCTCTTTGCATGGTTTTCGTCTCCTGCGCGAGTTACGTTGTCAGCCGACGGTAGACGTCGGCGACTTTAAGGGGCAGGCGCGCGACGTCCTCGATTACCGTGTAGTTTACCGCACCGTACATGCGCGGCAGGTACTCGCGCGCTTCGCGGTCGATCGTTATGCAGAACGAGTGGATGCCGCCGCGGTGCGCCTCGATCAGCGCCTGGCGCGTGTCTTCGATTCCGTACTCGCCGCGGTAGTTGTCGCTGTAGTCGTCCGGCTTGCCGTCGGACAGCGTGATCAGCAGCTTGGTGCGCGCGTCCACGCCGTTGAGCAGGGCGGAGAGATGCCGGATCGCGACGCCCATGCGCGTATAGTCCTGCGGCAGGATGCCGGCGATGCGCCCGCGCACCGCGTCGTCATAACGGTCGGCGAAGCGCTTGATGCGATAAATCTCGCAGCGTTTGCGGGTGATGCCGGAGAAACCGTAAATCGCATAGCGGTCGCCAAGCACTTCGAGCGCCTCGCACAGCATGACGAGCGATTCGCGTTCGGCTTCATTGATCCAGCCTTTCGTCGATCCGCTCATGTCGACCATGAACATGACCGCGATGTCGCGCTCCACCTTGAGGCGGCGCTGGAAGAGCTGCTCGGGCAATTCCCGGCCGGAACTCAGGTCGGCATACGCGTTGATCACTGCGTCGAGGTCGATGTCGTCGCCGGCCGCCTGTTTTTTGAGCCACTTGTCATCGCCGCGCAGCATCTCGAACGTGCGGCGCAGTTGACCGACCTGGACGGCATAGCGCTTAAGCGTCGTGTCGATGAAGTCGGGGTCGCCCGGTTTGACGTCGGCTTCGCGCAATACGCACCAGTTTTTGCGGTAGTGGCGGCGTTTATAGTCCCATTCGTTGTAGAAGCGCGCGCCGGCCTCGGAATTCGTCTCTTCCCGTACAGCGGCGGTTTTTTCTTCTTCCGTGCTGTTGTCCCGATAGACGCCGTCGCTGGCGGTAACGAGATAGTCATCGGGTATCTCGCCGAGATCCTGCGTGATCGACTGCATCAGATCGTTTACGTGCCCGGGCGGTGTCACGGGCGACCCGTCGAGGACAAGTTCGAAGTTGTCGGGCGTGCTGCCCGACTCGGTCGCAATCACGGAGTAGTGCGACGCCCCATCTGCCGGTTGCGTGTCGGCGCTGCCGGAGTTTTCCGGCAGTAATTTGGCAAGTTCCGCCTGCAATTCCTTTTTTTCACGAGCGACGCGTGATGCGCGCACCGCTTGCGCGATCTCGGGATGCAGAACTCCCATATAGCTTAATGTCGGCGGTTCGAAGTTCTCATACAGCGCTTCCACCAGCGCGAGGCTGTCGGCGGCGGTGGCAGCCGGCTCGCGCAGGAGCGCGCATTCCGGCGGCGCTTCGGCGCCGTCCCGCAAGTCGGCGAGCTCGCGCGCGAGCCCCGGCAGTTCGCGCGCGATGATGGCGTCCAGGCGGGTGGTTTCGAGATAGTTGTAGAGGGCGCGCGCGCGCGCGGGGTCGGCGAATGTCGCGAGTTTGTCCGCGGGATCTACATTGAATGTGCCGTAACGCGATTGCGCCCACAAATGCGTCGCCAGCGCTTTGTATAGCAGAAAATTCTGTTCGCGCGAGGCGCGCGCGAAAATACGCGCGGGCAGGTGCAGCGTTTCGGTATCGGTATACGCTTCGTTTGCGACTTCGAGCTTGAGCGGCCGGCCGGCCAATCCGCAAATGAACAGTCCGAGCACGTTGCCCGCCTCCTCGAATGCGACCGCATTGGAATTGTGGCGCGACGCGAGCATGAACGCATCGACATTTTTGAGTTCGGAGCTGCCGCGATACAGGCCCTCGCGGTCGAAGGTGTCCATCGCGTGAATAATCCACGACTCGGCGGATACCGGATCGGATTGGCGCAGGACGTCGGGTGCTAGCGTCGCAAACTGAAAGGCAAGCTCGCCGCTGGTGCGAGCTATGACGGCGACCCAGTGCAGCGCGAAATCCTGCAGGTCGCGGGAGAGGGGCGCGAGCGCGGCCGCCAGCGGTTGCGCCGTGCGGCGCGACGACAGCACCGGATCGAGCGACTCGTCGAGCCGTTCTTCCAGCTGCGCCGCTGAAAGCTTCCCGGCCGGACTAGAAGAGGGAACTGGCGAGTTCATTGACCGCGCGCAACATGTCCGGATCGTCGGTCAGCGCTGCGGCGACCGCGCCGGCGCACGCGGTGCGTGCAGGTATGCCTTTCGCGATGAGCTTGCCGGCGTGGACCAGCAACCGCGTCGATGCGCCTTCATCAAGGCCGTTGCCCTTGAGATTGCGCGTCATCTCCGCCAGGCGGATGAGCTGATCTGCGAGCGCCGGATCGATCCCGGTTTCCGCAATGACTATTTTTTTCTCGAGCGCGGCGTGCGGGTAAGTGAATTCGATCGCCACAAAGCGCTGCCGCGTGCTCTGTTTCAACTCCTTCAGCACGCTTTGATAACCGGGGTTGTACGACATGGCCAGCACGAACTCTTTCGGCGCATGCAGGAGCTCGCCGTGCTTTTCGATGGGCAGGATCCGGCGGTCGTCCGCCAGTGGGTGGATGACGACGGTGGTGTCTTTGCGTGCTTCGACGATTTCGTCGAGGTAGCAGATGCCGCCGCAGCGCACCGCGTGCGCGAGCGGCCCGTCGACCCACACTGTCTCGTTGTTCGTGATCAAGTAGCGCCCGATCAGATCTGCAGCAGTGAGATCGTCATGACAGGAGACCGTGATCAGCGGCCGCTTCAGACGCCATGCCATGTATTCCATGAACCGCGTTTTGCCGCAGCCCGTCGGCCCTTTGAGCAGCACCGGGATCTGGGTCGCGTATGCAGCTTCGAACAATTCGATTTCGCCGCCGATCGGTTCGTAGTACGGCTCGCGTTCTATCATGCGTGCCGCGGTCCGGCCGGCCGGCTCCTTCGATGCAGCAACTTTGCCGGGAATGGGTTTACTCATCGAGTCGCCTGAAATGTTTAATCGGTGCGCGGCGTAGAAATGCAGGATCGGCGGTCGCTAAACCGGAACCGCGCGAATCTCGAATTCCAGGGTCTGCAGGTCGCCGAATACATAGGTAGCAGGCGCGCTCACGCCGGCGACGGTACCCGGATCGATACGCAGGGTTTCGTTACCTTTGACGTTCCGGATGCGTTCGATGACCGCGCGGTGTTCGTGACCGTTGCATACGAGGTCGAAGTCGCCCGTGAGCGCCATGGCTTTCGCGTAGTGCGGGTAGTGCACCATGAAAATGCGTCTTTGCGCGAGAACCGGCGAGCCGTCCTGGCCGTAGTAGCGTATGAGATTGCCGGATTCCTGCGCGAACCGGCACAAGTTAAACAGGTCGCCTGCGTTGTTGCCGTGGATCAGATGGAGCGGCAACTCGAATTTGATGATTGCGTGCAATGTGGACGGCGTTACCAGATCGCCGCAGTGCAATATTGCCTCGGCGCCGAGCGCTTTCGCCTCCGCGACGGCGGCGGCGAGCGGTTCGCGATGGTCGTGGCTGTCGGAGAGTATGCAAATTTTCAACGTTACGCTTTCCTGTCGATTTCGTTGTCGCCGGTAGTTTCTCATAAATGGTCCCGCCGCATGCGGCGGCCCTTGCAAGGCGTGCAATCAAAATTTTTTCTATGGACGTATAACCATTTTCTTGGGCTGGCCTATGCCTCTCAGCGTAAAATCGACGCGGTTTGGAGGGGGAGTCCGCAGCAGTTTCAAGCTCAACCATGCTTGTCACGGTCCGCAGTTTCGGTGACATAACGGCGGTGTTGTGCGCCGCGCCCTTTCAGCACTGAAGAATTAACTTGGGGGACAGATGTTCACGAACAATCCATTTGCCGCGTTGACCGATTTTCTGCCGCCTGTGGTCATGCAGACCTATCTCGTGGTCATGATCGTCCTGGTTGTGGCAGGAACGCTGTTTGACGTCATTCACAAGGGCAGCGCCAGGTATTTTTTCAATAACTGGCGCAAATCACAAAATAAAGGCACCAAAGAAGTTGGTGATGGCGAACTGGTATCGATTGCCGTCCAGACGGCAGTCGTCGACGTGCTTACCTCCGGAGAGTTTTGCAATGCGCGCCGCCGGCTGGCCCATCTGCTAACGATGTACGGGTTCGTGATCTATCTCGTCACCACCGTCATGATGGTGTTCTGTTATCCGACACCCGCCACCCCGACGCCTGAACTGGTCCCGCAACTCTGGTGGCTTGGCGGCCTGATGGTCTGCCTCGGCGGCTACTGGTTCTGGTTTTTCATCCGCGTCGACGTCGCCGCCGAGGGCGGTTCACCGTTTCGCGTGATGCGCGCGGATCTCTTCGTTCTCTCGCTGTTGGCGAGCGTTACGCTCGGCTTGATCTGGGCGTCCGCGCAGGCGAAGGGCGGTTCATGCGCTAATGCGCTCTTTGGCTTGTATATCATCGCCACGACCGTATTGTTCGGCGGGATACCTTGGTCCAAGTTCGCACACATGTTTTTCAAGCCGGCCGCGGCCTTCGAGAAAAGAGTATCCAAGGCCAATGGCGGCGCCGACAATTTGCCGACGCTGACCCGTGACGATCCCGAGCAACAGAAAAGACACTCCATGGAATTGTTGCGAGACGCTTCGATGGACATGGGACTTGGCATCAAGCGCGAAGCACCTCGTCACTATTAAAGAACACCCCGCAAGATCTATCGGAACACATCAAGGAGCCGACTTATGCCTACCTTCGTCTATATGACAAGGTGCGACGGATGCGGACATTGCGTCGACATCTGTCCGTCCGACATCATGCACATCGACAAGACCTATCGCCGCGCCTACAACATCGAGCCCAACATGTGCTGGGAGTGCTACTCCTGCGTGAAAGCCTGTCCGCAGAATGCGATCGATGTGCGCGGATATGCCGACTTTGCCCCGCTTGGTCACAGCGTACGTGTCCAGCGCGACGAACAGAAGGGCACGATCGCCTGGAAGATCAAATTCCGCAACGGTACGGAAAAGAACTTCCTGTCGCCCATTACCACCAAGCCCTGGGGGACGGCGATCCCCAAGCTCGCGGAGGTTGCCGGGCCCAGCCAGGAAATGCGCGACAGCGAGCTGTTGTACAGCGAGCCGAAATTTATCCGCATGGATGACGGCGGTTTGCATACGCTTAAGTCCAACGGTCTCAAGATGAAGAAAGGCGTGGCTTACTGATGGCTTACGAAACGATTGTCGAAGACGGCATCGATGTTCTGGTCGTCGGTGCAGGCCTTGGCGGCACTGGTGCCGCCTGGGAGGCCAGATTCTGGGGTCAGGACAAGAAGATAGTCATTGCCGAGAAGGCCAATATCGATCGCTCCGGCGCGGTCGCCCAGGGTCTGTACGCCATCAATTGCTATATGGGCACACGTTGGGGCGAGAATAAGCCGGAGGACCATGTTCGCTACGCCCGTATCGACCTCATGGGAATGGTGCGGGAAGACCTGCTGTTCGATATGGCCCGCCACGTTGACTCCACGGTGCATCAGTTCGAAGAGTGGGGCCTGCCCATCATGAAGGACCCGAAGACCGGGCGCTATCTGCGTGAAGGGCGATGGCAGATCATGATACACGGCGAGTCCTACAAACCGATCGTGGCCGAGGCCGCCAAGAAATCGGCGGACAAGGTCTTCAACCGCATCTGCGTTACCCATCTGCTGATGGATGACAGCAAGCAGAACCGGGTTGCCGGCGCCGTTGGCTTCAACGTCCGCACAGGCAATTACCACGTCTTCAAGTCCAAGACCGTGATCTGCGGCGCGGGCGGCGCCTCCAACATCTTCAAACCGCGCTCGGTGGGCGAGGGCTCCGGCCGCACCTGGTATGCGCCATGGTCGTCGGCATCCGCCTATGGGCTCATGATCAACGCCGGCGCCAAAATGACGCAGATGGAAAATCGCATCGTGCTGGCGCGCTTCAAGGACGGTTACGGCCCGGTCGGCGCCTACTTCCTGCACTTGAAAACCTATACGCAAAATTGCCTGGGCGAGGAGTACGAATCCAAGTGGTTCCCTGAACTGCAGAAAATGGTCGGCAAGGAATATCTCGATCCGGAAGCTTCGCACTTGACCCATCGGCCGATCCCGACCTGTCTACGCAACCACTGCATAATCAGTGAAGTCAATGCCGGCCGCGGTCCCATACACATGGTGACCATGCAGGCCTTCCAGGATCCTCATCTGGAAGAAGTCGGTTGGGAAAACTTCCTCGGCATGACCGTCGGCCAGGCGGTTCTGTGGGCCGCCACCGACGTGGATCCCAAGCACGAGAATCCCGAGCTGACCACATCCGAGCCCTATGTGATGGGCTCCCACGCGACCGGCTCGGGCGCCTGGTGCTCGGGTCCCGAGGACGTTTCTCCTCCCGAGTATTTCTGGGGCTACAACCGCATGACGACGATCGAAGGTTTGTTCGGTGCCGGCGATGCAGTCGGCGGCACGCCGCACGCCTTCTCATCCGGCTCGTTCACTGAAGGCCGTCTCGCCGCGAAGGCCGCCTGCAAATACATCGACGACGGAAAAGGCGAAGGCATAGTCGTCTCCGATGAGCAGATCAACCGCCGCAAGAAAGAGATCTACAAGCCCCTTGAGCATTACAAGATATACAGCAATGCGGTCGTAGCAGGCGACGTCAACCCGCATTACATCAATCCCAAGCAGGGCCTGGACCGTCTGCAGAAGCTGATGGACGAGTATTGCGGCGGCGTGACCGTCAGCTACATGACTAACGAGAAGCTTCTGAATATCGGTCTAAAGAAGCTCAAGATCATGGAGGAAGACCTGCAGAGCCTGGCCGCAAAGGATATTCACGAGTTGCTGCGTGCGTGGGAATTGATGCACCGTCATCGCGCGGCAGAGTGCGTCACGCAGCACACTCTGTTCCGCAAGGAAACCCGTTGGCCGGGTTACTACTATCGGGGTGACGCCATGAAGGTGGACGACGAAAACTGGCATGTGTTAACTGTTTCGCGCCGCGATCCGGCAACCGGCGAATACACCATGGAGAAGGCGCCCTGTTATCACCTTGTTTCGGAAAATGAGTAGCGGACGAGGTCATAATGTCATTGGTTGAAAGCCCAATAAAGCCGGTCTCTTCGGGGCGGCGGGAAGCCCGCATGAACATCATTGAGAAAACCGATGAGGAGATTTTGGCCATGGCCAATCCTCTGTGGCGCGAGCTTGTCAAAAACTCGAACGAAGGCAAATACGGAGAATTCGTCAGGAACTTTTCCAATTCCATGGCGCGTGCCATGAATCAGGTTGTCGCCGGCCACCAATTCGCACAAAGCGAGCTGGCCAGAAGTCTGTCTGAAGAGATCGAATCGCTGGGCATCATTCGCCGGGGCGAACATGTGACGGTACTTTACCGGCAGCGGAGCACTAAAAAGCAGGGCGAGTGGCTCGGCAGACTCGTCCTCGGCTACGAAGATGGGCAAGTCAGGATTTTTGGCGCTTCGATCTTCTGAACAGTTCGTTCAAAATCACATGGGCGAAATCATTCAACACGGCAAGTTTGTCGAGCTGACCTACAAGGTGACCGACAAAAAATCGGGCCACGTGCTCACCCGGGTCGAATTCCCTTTGGGCTATATTCACGGACATAATGAAATTCTGGCGCCTTCCGTGCATAAGGAGCTGGAGGGCAAGTGCGCTGGCAATGTCATCGAAGTGCCAATCGATGGCAACCAGATCTTCGGCGTCCGTGACGAGTCGCTGGTCTTTACCGATGACATCGAGAACGTTCCCGAGGCGTATCGGCAAGTCGGCACCTCCATCCTCATGGAAAACGACAAAGGCCAAACCCGCAGCTTTCTCGTGACGCGGCTGGACGACGAGACGCTGACTGTCGACGGCAACAATCCGCTGTGCGGCAGAGAGGTCGTTTTTACGCTCGAGATACTGACCGTGCGCGAGGCAACTCAAGAAGAAACCCGGGCGGGCGGGGCGATCCCTGCGCGCGCGGATATCGACCCGTCACTTATGCAACAGGTTTAAAACCGTAGCGGACAACTCTGCAATTTCGATTCCGACTTCATAGAAAAGGTCACTAATGAGCGAGCAAAAACCAATCACCAAGGTTCCTGACGGCCAGACGCGATTCTATACAACGCGTCAGATGCCAAAAAGCGAAAAGGGATTTGTTGGTTACGAAACCGTCTGGAAGCCGCTGCAGAGGGAAGTCGAGTACACGACGCCGAAAAAGCCGTAGGCGTTATAGTGCAGGAGCCGCATTGCACGGCCAACGTGCACACACCCATTGCAAAAGGGCAGCGAGGCGCCGCCGTTTTTTCAGCGCGCCGAATGGCCGCTCAGTTTCACTTCGACGCGGTCGGCAGCGTCTATCGTCGCGTAGTAATCGCGCAGGATTTTGAGTACTTCGGGCCGGCTGAACTCTGCCGGCACGTCGTTGCCTTCGGACAGCCACTTGCGTAATTTGGTACCGGAGACGAGCAAGCGCTGCTTTTCATCGTGGGGGCAAGTGCGCGCCGACGCCATGCCGCCGCATTCGTAGCACCAGAACGTCCAATCGATCTTGAGCGGTTGGGTCTGCAGCGCGCCCTTGGGAATTTCATCGAAGATGTGATGCGCGTCGAACGGGCCGTAGTAGCTCCCGACGCCCGCATGATCGCGCCCGACAATCTGATGCGAGCAGCCGTAGTTCTGGCGGAAGAGGGCGTGCAGCAGCGCTTCGCGCGGCCCGGCGTAACGCATGTCGAGCGGGTAGCCCGACTGCACCACGGTCTTTTTGACGAAATATTTCTCGATCAGCACGGCGATGGTCTGCGTGCGCACTTCGGCCGGGATGTCGCCTGGTTTCAGGTTGCCGAGCAGGGAGTGCACGAGCACGCCATCGCAGACTTCGATGGCGATTTTCGCAAGGTATTCGTGCGACCGGTGCATCGGATTGCGGGTCTGGAACGCGGCCACGGTCGACCAGCCGTTGGCGGCGAACACCGCGCGGGTCTGCGCCGGTGTCATGTAAAGGTCGCCGTACTTGCTCGGGAATTCGCCTTGCGACAAAACCTTGACCGGCCCGGCGAGATTGACTTCAGCCTGGTCCATGACCATCTTGACGCCGGGATGGTCGGGATCGGCGGTCCTGAACACGGATTTGCATTCGTGCTGCTTGTCGATCGTATATTTTTCGCGCACCGTCATGGTCGCGAGCAGTTCTCCGTCCAGTGCGTCGACCAGTGCGACGTTGGTGCCGGCCTTGATCGCCTCGGCGACGCCTTTGGTTGCGGACAGGGTGATTGGAATCGGCCAGAAGAGGCCGTTCTCGAGCTGCATGTCGTCGCACACGCTTTTCCAGTCGGTGTGCGTCATGAACCCGTCGAGCGGCGTAAATCCGCCGATGCCGAGCATGATCAAATCGCCGCGTTCGCGCGAACTGACAGGAACCTTGGGCAACGTGCGCGCGCGCGCAACTTCTGCTGCGAGTGCGGAACTTTCCAGTAAACGGGGGTTAAGGCCTGCGCCTCCGTGCGGCAAAACCAGCTTGGACAGGACAATCTCCTTCCGATGCGAGATGCAACTTTTTGTTATTTTCGGCGAGAAAGAGTACCACGGGCTTGACTGAGAAATTATCCATTTATTTTATTGACGGATAAGAATTACTTCCCTGTTACTCATCATTGTTCACCGCAGCCGTGCGGCGGTTACTCCGGACACGAATTTAAATGCCATATCAGCAATCGCCTGGCGTCTTGGTTCGTGTCGATCTGGTCATGATTCTTTATGCGTCGATTTGAAAATCCAAAGTGCCGTCCTTTACAGGTCCGGAGAGCGTGTTATGATACCTGCCGCCGTCCGGTAGTTCGTCTGTATTTCATTAAAAAAACAGTAGGTTGAAGCAACGGTCTCAGGGAGAATGCGGCGCGCTCGCGCCGATTTGAATTTGGATTATGCACATTTCAAGTTTAGGCGTTAACCGCGAAGCTGCCGTCGTAATCCGATTCAAGACCGCCCAACTATTAAACCTCGGCGCGAAATTGGTTTTAGTGGCTTTCGCGTGCTTTCACGTGCCTGCGCAGGCGCAATCGCTGTTCGGCGCAATCGATCCATTCAATTCGAGCAAAAAGGTGTCGCCCGCGCCGAACCAGCGCTGGATACCCGAGGACTCGCTGCCGCAAGTGCCGCCGCCGGCCAGTCAGAGTTCGATACCCGCGGACCTCAACAGGCCGCTGTCTCTTGCCGAATTGACCGAGATTGCATTGAACCTGAACGTCAGAACGCGCCAGTCGTGGTTGTCGGCGCGAGTCGAGGCGGCGCAACTGGGAGTCGATCACTCGGGTGACTTTCCGCAGATCACCGGCCTTATCAGCGATCGCATTATCCGTCCCGTTTCGGCCACTTCAGGATTTCCCAATACGACGACCATAGACCTGGCCGGCAATTCCGCATCGATCGCGGCCAAACCGCCAAACAATGGTGTCCCGTACAGCGTATACACCACTTATGGGCCGACGCTGAGCCTGAGTTACATTTTGTTCGATTTCGGCAAGCGGGCGGCAGACAAGGAAGCCACAGGATATCGCCTGCTGGCGGCAAATCTCTCACAAAACCGCACGTTGCAGGACGTCGCGTTCCAGGTGGAGCAGGCGTATTACCGCGTCCTGGGATTCGAGCAACTGGTGCGCGCCACGCGCGAATCGCTCAAAAATTTCCAAACAAGTCTCGACGCCACTCAGCGCCGGCATGAATCGGGGCTCGCGACCGTTGCCGACGTATATCGCTCCGAGACTCAGGTCGGACAGGCGCAATTGGTCGTCAGCCGCAACGAGGGCGAACTATCCAAGGCGCGGGGATTGCTTGCTACGACAGTCGGCTTGCCGGTCAATTATCAACTTCAACTGCAACCTGTCACTGCGCTGGTGCCCGTGACCGAGATCACCCAATCGATGGATGAATTGCTCAAGGAAGCAAAGGCAAACCGGCCCGATCTGGTTGCCGCGGAGGCGCGCGTTCGCGCCTCGCAGGCTACGGCACGCGCGGAATTCCGGGCAGGATTGCCCAGCGTGCAGTTTGTTTCGCAATACGCTCGCCAGAATTACACCAACGCGCTGACTTCACAGGATGCCTACTTCTTCGGCCTAAACCTCAACATACCGGTCTTCAGCGGCTTCGGCGACACGTACCGGACGCGCCGGCGCCAGGAAGAAGCGAAGATTGCCGAAACCGCGCGCGACCAGGTCTACTATCAGACCGAGCAGGACGTCTGGCAGGCCTACTTCGATTTGCAGACGGCGGCATCCGGTATTTCAAGTTCCGAGAACCTAGTCAAGAGCGCCGCGCAATCGGCGGACGCGGCGCTGGCGCGTTATCAGGGAGGCGTAGGCAGCTTGCTCGATCTGATAACCGCGCAGCTCGACGACACCAATGCCAAAGTGCAGCGGATCCAGTCTTATCTCGACTGGTACCAGGCGCTGGCGCGGCTCAATTTTGCGCTGGGTGCAAATGATACGAAAGCGGTGCAATCCAAGTAGAAGGAAAGCAGCGCTGGCCACTGAAGACGAATTGTTGCAATAGACGAAAATCTTAAGAACCGGGTGTATTTTTTTTCGAGAACAGTCGATGAAGCCTTTGCTTAAAATAATTTTGATTGTCTGCTTACTTGCCGGTGGCGGCGCTTTCTATTGGTGGAAAACGCAGCCGGCACCCAAGGTGGCCGAAGCCGGGGGCAAAGCCGCCAAGGGTGACGCCAAGGCAGAAAGTAAAGGGGGGCGGCGCGGTTCAGGCGGTCCGTTGACCGTGACCACCGTTACCGCCGTGGCGCAACCGATGCCTGTCGTTATCGATGGTGTCGGCACCGTCGAATCCGAACAAAGCGTTTCTGTGCGGCCGCAGATCAGTGGCGTTCTGGAAGCCGTGCTGTTCAACGAGGGCGACCACGTCAACAAAGGCCAGCCGTTGTTTCGAATCGACTCGCGGCCCATGCAGGCGGCGGTAGCGCAGACGAGCGCCGCGCTGGCGCGCGACAAAGCGCAACTCGCCCAAGCAAAGGCGCAGGAAGCGCGGCTGCGGCCATTGATGGAAAAGGACTACATCACCCGCAGCGAATATGACGTGGCCGAAACCCTGGTGAAGTCGCTTGAATCCACCGTGGCGTCAGATCAGGCCGTTCTCGACCAGTCCAAGCTGCAGCTTTCCTACGCTCATATCGATGCGCCGATCGCGGGAAGGACAGGCAGTCTGGCCGTAAAAGCAGGCAACTTGGTCGCGGCGGGCGGCAGTGCGCCGCTGATTGTCATAAACGCCACGCAACCGGTGCAGGTTTCGATCGCCGTTCCGCAGCGGTATCTCGAAGACGTGCGGCGGTATTGGAAGACTCCTGACCTCAAGGTCGAACTCAGTCCCAATCCCGGCGGCGCAAAAGTGGCGGAGGGAGAATTGGTTTTCATCGACAATACCGTCAATCCGACGACCGGCACGATTACGCTCAAGGCGCGTGTAAAGAACGAACACGAGCAGCTGTGGCCCGGTCAATTTGTCGCGGCGCGCATAATCCTGCGCGTCGAAAAGGACGCCTTGGTGCTGCCCGAAACCGCAGTGCAACCGGGCCAGGATACGGCGTTCGTTTACGTCGTGCGCGAGAGCAAGGCGGTCATGCGGCCGGTCAAGGTAGCGCGTCAAGTCGGAACCCAGATAGTCATCGCCGAAGGAATTTCTGCCGGTGACCAGGTCGTCGTGAACGTGCCGTTTGCATTGGTCGACGGTTCGGCGGTCGTGCAGTCAAAGGGAGCGACGACCGAGGCGGACAAGGGCAAGCCTGATGACGATGCGCGGAAGGTCGACAAGGACGTCAAGATGAAGAAGTCAAAATCCGAGTAGCGCAGATCATCCTGACCTGAAATGAACATTTCACGCGTATTTATCGAACGTCCGGTGGCGAGCAGCGTGCTGTTCGCATCCATATTGTTATTCGGCTGGCTGGGATTCCGTACGCTGCCGGTGAACGATTTGCCCAATGTGGATTTCCCGACGATTTCGGTGACGGCCGTGCTGCCGGGTGGAAGTCCCGAGGTAATGGCGAATACCGTGGCGCTGCCGCTCGAGCGCGCGTTCAGCCAGATACCGGGCGTCGACGAAATGACTTCGTCGTCAACCAACGGCAATACGCGGATTACCCTGACTTTCTCTCTGGATCGCGACATCGACTCGGCGGCCCAGGACGTTCAAACCGGTATCGCGCAGGCCGTGCGTTTCCTGCCGAGCGACATGGATCCGCCCTCGCTGCGCAAGCTTAATCCCGCCGATGCGCCGGTGCTTATCCTGGCGGTGTCGGCCAAGAACGTTCCAATGTCGGATATCGACAAGTTTTCCGACTCGCATATTTCGCAGCGGTTTTCCACCGTGAACGGCGTTGCGCAGGTGCAGGTGTTCGGTTCGCAGAAATATGCCGTACGCCTGTTTGTGGACCCCAATGCGCTGGCGACGCGCGGGCTTGGCCTCGACAAGGTCGTGCGGGCGGTGCAAACCGCCAATGCCAATCTGCCGTCAGGCTCGCTCCAGGGCAGTGCGCGCAACTTCACCGTCAAGTCCGACGGTGGCCTCTCGCGGGCCTCGGAATTTAATCCGTTGATCATTGCATACAAGGATGGCAAACCGGTCCGGTTTGCCGACATCGGACATGCCGAGGATGGCGTCGAAAACGAGCGCGTAATCAGCTGGAACAATGGCGACCGGGCGTTGTTGCTGGCCGTATTCCGTCAACCGGGTGCCAACACCGTGGAGGTCGTCGAGAAACTCAAGGAGATGCTGCCGTCGATTGAGCGCGAAGCCCCGGCGGGAACGACGGTCAAAATCGTGGTCGACCGCTCGGAATTCATCCGCGACTCCATTAACGACGTCAATTTCACCCTGATCCTGTCGATCGTGCTGGTAGTTGGCGTCATTCTTTTCTTTTTGTGCAATATCCGAGCGACCCTGGTGACGGCGCTGGTGTTGCCCGCTTCCATTCTGGGCACGTTCGCGATCATGCATATGGTTGATTTCAGCCTCAACAATCTGTCGCTAATGGCCATTACGCTGGCGGTCGGCTTCGTGGTCGACGATGCGATCGTCGTGCTCGAGAACATCACGCGCCATATGGAGATGGGAAAAGACCGCATGACAGCGGCCCTCGAAGGGGCGAAGGAAATCTCCACCACTGTCATTACGATGACAACCGCGCTGACGATAGTGTTCGTGCCCATCATGTTCATGCAGGGCATGATCGGCCGCTTATTCCGGGAATTCGCGGTAACGGTAGGCGTCGCCGTGCTGATATCCGGTTTGATGTCGTTGTCGATCACCCCGATGTTATGCAGCCGGATGCTTGCGCCTTCGCACGCGCACGGCTGGCTGTTCCGGTGGTCGGAACGCATGCTGGACCTGGCGCGCGATTCGTATATCGCAAGCTTGCGCTGGGTGCTGGGCTACCGCGGGGTGGTGCTGGTCGGGTCTGCGGTTGTGCTTGTATTTATGGGCGTGCTCTACGATACGGTGTCGAAAGGCTTTATTCCGCGCCAGGACACCGGCGTGATCAACGGTGTTACGCGCGCTCGCGAAGGAACGACCTTCAAGACGACGGCTGCAACGCAGAAGGGCCTGGGAGAACTCATACAGAAAAATCCGAACGTGGAGTCCGTGCTGTCGACTGCAGGGCAGGGATCGGCCGGTGAATTCGGCGACAATCTGGGGCGCTTTATCATTCGACTCAAGTCGAAATCTGCCGGAGAGCGCGAAGCCGGCGCTGATGAAGTGATCCAGCAGATCCGGCGTGAGGCCGCCGGCAATCAGAACGTGCAGTTGTTTCTCTCCAATCCGCCGGCGATCCGCATCGGCGGAACGATATCTCCCAGCGATTACATCTACACGGTTACCGGCCCGGACCTCGAGAAACTATACGCGCCCGGCGCGGAAATGCTGGCGCGACTTTCCGCAATGCCGATCCTGCAGGACGTGTCGACCAATCTGCAACTGAAGAACCCCGAGATTCAGCTCAATATTCTGCGCGACCGCGCCTCGGCGCTCGGCATTTCATCCGAGCAGATCGAGTCCGCGCTTTACAATGCATTCGGGGGCCGCAAGGTGAGCACGCTCTTTGGCGCTTCGGACCAGTACCAGGTCATGTTCGAAGTGGATCGCCGCTATCAAACGGATATCAATTCGATGGGCTCGATCTTCGTCCAGGCCGCCGGAGGCGCAATGGTGCCGTTGAACACCGTCGCGGAAATCAAGAGCGGCGTGGGGCCCGTTTCGGTCGCGCACTCCGGCCAGTTGTCGGCGGTGATACTGTCGTTCAACCTTGCTCCCGGGGTATCGGTCGGTGATGCGGTAACCGCCATCGAACGTATCGCGAAAGAAGTCTTGCCGGAAACCGTGACGGGAGAATTTGCGGGAAATGCAAAGGCATTCCAGGCAGCCTTTCATTCACTGCCGCTGTTGCTGATGATCACCGTGATCCTGATTTATATGATCCTGGCGATTCTTTACGAGCATTACGGATACCCGCTGACGATTTTGACGGCGCTGCCTTTCGCCGGGTTCGGCGCGTTGTTGACGCTGATCGTATTCCATCAGGAACTCAACGTATTCAGTTTTGTCGGCATTATCCTGCTGATCGGCCTCGTCAAGAAGAACGGGATCATGATGGTTGACTTCGCGCTCCAGACGCAGCGCGAACGCGGCATGGCACCGGGGGACGCCATTGTCGAGGCATGCAGCGTCCGGTTCCGTCCCATCATGATGACGACGATGGCGGCGATTTTTGCCACGTTGCCGATCGCGATGGGCCTGGGAGCTGGCGCCGAGACGCGCCAGCCGCTGGGCATCGCCGTCGTCGGCGGACTGGTCTTCTCGCAATTCCTTACACTGTATGTGACGCCGGTGTTCTACGTGAGCATGGACCATGTGGTTCAGTACTTCGGCCGCCGCCGCAAAGCCAAAGCGCTGGCGGAGGACGCGGCATAGCGCGTTGTCGTGAGCAAGTCGGGAAAGGAGGCGGAAAAATGAACATATCGCGCATATTCATCGAACGCCCCGTGGCAAGCAGCGTGCTGTTCGCGTTCATTCTCTTTTTCGGCTGGCTGGGATTCCAGAAGCTCCCGGTCAACGATTTGCCGAACGTTGATTTTCCGACGATTTCCGTTACGGCAGTGCTGCCGGGAGGCAGCCCCGAAGTCATGGCCAATACGGTGGCGCTCCCGCTCGAACGCGCATTCAGCCAGATTCCCGGCATCGATGAAATGACGTCTTCGTCGACATCCGGCAACACCCGCATCACCCTCACGTTCTCGCTCGACCGCGATATCGATGCCGCCGCCCAGGACGTGCAGACGGGCATCGCGCAGGCGGTGCGCTTCCTGCCGAGCGACATGGATCCACCATCGCTGAAGAAGGTGAATCCTGCCGATTCGCCGGTGCTGATACTGGCGGTCACTGCTAAAAACGTGCCGATGTCGGACATCGACAAGTTTGCCGATTCGCATATCTCCCAACGGTTCTCTACCGTAAACGGGGTCGCGCAGGTCCAGGTTTTTGGATCCCAAAAATACGCGGTGCGGCTGTTCGTGGATCCGAACGCGCTTGCCACACGCGGTATCGGTCTCGATAAGGTGGTGAACGCAGTCCGCACCGCCAATGCGAATCTGCCCTCTGGTTCGCTGCAGGGCAATGCGCGCAATTTCACCGTCAAATCCAACGGCGGCCTCGGCCACGCCGCCGATTTCAATCCACTGATACTCGACTATCGCGACGGCAAACCTGTACGCTTGTCGGATGTAGGACATGCCGAGGACGGCGTTGAGAACGAGAGAGTGCTGAGCTGGTACGGCAAGGACCGGGCTCTGCTGCTGGCGATCTACCGTCAGCCCGGAGCCAACACGGTGGAAGTGGTCGAAAAGTTGAGGGAGATGCTCCCGTCGATAGAACGCGAGGCGCCCGCCGGCACTTCGGTAAAAGTGGTCATCGACCGGTCCGAGTTTATTCGCGACTCCATTCACGACGTTAACTTCACGCTCGTGCTGTCGATCTTTCTGGTGGTTGCGGTAATTCTGGCGTTTTTGCGCAATGTGCGCGCAACCCTGGTGACGGCCCTGGTCCTGCCCGCCGCGGTGCTCGGCACGTTTGCAGTCATGCATCTGGTGGGTTTCAGCCTCAACAACCTGTCCCTGATGGCGATCACTCTCGCCGTTGGTTTCGTAGTCGATGACGCGATTGTGGTGCTCGAGAACATCACGCGACATATGGAAATGGGGAAAGACCGCCTGAGTGCGTCGATCGAAGGCGCCAAGGAAATCTTTTCGACAGTGGTCACGATGACTGCGGCGCTGACTATCGTATTCGTGCCCATCATGTTCATGCAGGGCATGATCGGTCGTTTGTTCAGGGAGTTTGCCGTCACGGTTGGCGTATCGATCCTGATTTCGGGCGTAGTGTCATTGACCATTACGCCCATGCTTTGCAGCCGGATGCTGACAACCACGCATGACGAAAAACACGGCGTGCTTTTCAACTGGTCGGAACGCTTTTTTGATTTTGCGCGCGACATCTATGTTTCCACGCTGCGCAGCGTCCTCAATTATCGCGGCACGGTCCTGCTTGGTTCGGCGGTCGTGCTGCTTTTCATGGGCGTTTTGTACCAGACGGTTTCCAAGGGGTTCATCCCGCGGCAGGATACGGGCGTCATCAACGGCATAACACGCGCCCGGGAAGGAACAACGTTTAAAACCACAATCGGCAACCAACAATCCCTCGGCGAACTGATCGCCAGGAACGGAAACGTGGAATCCGTCATGTCGACCGCCGGGCAGGGTGCGGGCGGGGAGTTCGGCGACAACGTTGGCCGTTTCATGATACGCCTCAAATCGAAGGCAGACGGGGAGCGCGCGGCGGGCGCCGATGAAGTGATTCAGCAGATCCGGCGGGAAACCCGCGGCAATCCGAATGTGCAATTGTTTTTGTCGAACCCGCCGGCGATTCGAATAGGCGGTACCGTATCGACCAGCGATTACATTTATACGATTACCGGGCCGGATCTTCAGCAGTTGTACGGTCCCGGGCAGGAAATGCTGGCGCGCCTGGCCGCGCTGCCCATATTGCAGGATGTCTCGACCAACCTGCAACTCTCCAATCCCGAAATCCAGATGAAAATTTTACGGGACCGGGCATCCTTGCTCGGGATCACGTCCGAGCAGATTGAGTCGGCGCTTTACAACGCATTCGGCGGCAGAAAAGTCAGCACGTTGTTCGGCGCTTCCGACCAGTATCAGGTGATGTTTGAGGTAGACCGGCGTTACCAGACCGACATCAATTCGATGAACTCGATCTACATTCAGAGTGGCGGCGGTGCCATGGTGCCGCTGAGCGCAGTCGCGGAAATCAAGAGCGGCGTCGGCCCGGTATCGGTTGCGCACTCGGGACAATTGCCCGCGGTTATCATTTCCTTCAACCTGGCGCCGGGCGTGTCGGTCGGCGACGCGGTAACCGCCATCGAAAGCATCGCCAAGGACGTATTGCCAGACTCGGTTTCAGGGGCCTTCGCGGGAAATGCGAAAGCATTTCAGGCGGCTTTCCGGTCGCTGCCCGTACTGCTTGCAATCACGGTCATACTGATTTACATGATCCTGGCGATTCTTTACGAGCACTATGGATATCCGCTGACGATCCTGACCGCGCTGCCCTTCGCCGGTTTCGGTGCATTGCTGATGCTGATCATGTTCCGCCAGGAACTGAATATTTTCAGCTTCGTCGGCATCATCCTGCTGGTCGGACTGGTCAAGAAAAACGGCATCATGATGGTGGACTTCGCGCTGCAGATGCAACGCGAGCAAAAAATGCCGCCGCTCGAGGCGATAGTCGAGGCCTGCAAGGTTCGCTTTCGCCCGATCATGATGACGACCATGGCGGCCATCTTCGCGACGTTGCCCATTGCGTTGGGGCTGGGTGCAGGCGCTGAAACCCGCCAGCCGCTGGGAATCGCGGTCGTCGGCGGATTGCTGTTCTCGCAATTGCTGACGCTTTATGTCACGCCGGTGTTTTATGTGAGCATGGACCGCGCGGTCGGCTACTTCAGGCGCATGAGGCGCAATCACCCTGTTGAACACCCTGTCGGCTAGGGGCCGAGCGGAATGAATTGACGCGCTAAGACCAGGTTGCTAGAATGCGCTCCACAGACGCGGGGTGGAGCAGTCTGGCAGCTCGTCGGGCTCATAACCCGAAGGTCATAGGTTCAAATCCTATCCCCGCAACCAAAACCTTTGATTTGTAATGCTATTTTTTAATATCCTCGCAACCAATATCTGACGTAAGAAAACCGGCGCTTAGCCGGTTTTTTTTGCCTTGGATTGGCCCAACGATCGCTCACTACAAGGACGATGGGAGCGCTACGTTCGTCACCGACAACCCGATGTCCAATGAACATCGGCTTGGACGCGCGCCAGTGAGAGCCAAATCGCTGACTGATCAGGTTTCTTCGCCACTTTTAATATCACATATATTCTTGGGATGGTCGTCAACCGGAAGGCTTGGGTTCGACTTTTATGTTCGCCCACTACGTGACATGAAAACTTCGGCAAATATCGATGCACTTAAGCCTTCGGATTTCATCGCGTACGCCAGTTTTTGCGGTTGCGCGCTCGCACGTGCCCATGCGAAAACCGGTGATGCAGCGATGATCAGCGGTTATTTAGGCAAGAGTGACAACGTTGACCGGGCGCTCGTTGCGTTTTCTCGTAACTACTCGCATGCGACGGAAAGCGACTACGAAGTATTAGTCAAAGCGGCTGGTTCGAGAAAGAATTGTGCGGATACTAGCTGACGAGATACGCTTCACGTTGTTTGCGTTCATGGCCAGGTCGCCTCAGCAATCCGGTGTTCGCGAGTGGGCGATGGCCGGTGTCGCCCCCTCCAGCTCCGCTCCGATCCCAGCCTGCATAAGTTTTAGCGCGGTAACTGGATCGTCAGCGAACTGGAACAGCGCAAGATCTTCTCGGTTGATCATGCCGTGACGGGCGAGGGCATCAAAATTGATGATTTCGTTCCAGTAGCTCGACCCATAGAGCACGATCGGAATTTGACGATCAATTTTTCTGGTTTGCACCAACGTCAGGATTTCGGCCAGCTCGTCAATGGTGCCAAAGCCGCCTGGGAACACCACGAGCGCGCGCGCCAGATACGCAAACCAGAGTTTGCGCATGAAGAAGTAGTGGAACTGGAACGTCAGTTCACGGGTGATGTAGGGGTTAGGATGCTGCTCGTGCGGCAACCCGATGTTGAGGCCGATGGTCTTGCCGCCGGCCTCGGAAGCGCCGCGGTTGGCTGCCTCCATGATGCCACCGCCGCCGCCGGTGCAAACGACGTACTGATGAGCGTGCGACGAGAGATTCTTTGACCAGATGGTGACCAAGCGCGCCAATTCGCGCGCTGCGTCGTAGTAGTGGCTGAGCGGACCATCTGGCGCCAGCCGCGCGGAGCCGAAGAACACGATCGTGTCGCAAACGCGTTCGCGCTGAAAAGCGTGCAGAGGCTCGAGGTACTCGGCAAGGATGCGCAGCGGACGCCCATCGTCGCTGTCGAGGAACGCGTCGTTCTTGTACGCGACAGGTTTGGCTGGTTGACCGATCGAACTCATGATTTCTGGCGCACGACTGCAAAGTCGATAAAGCCGCGCGGGACGTCGGTGTGGATCAATTCCACGGGGACGCGGTTACCGACTTCGAGCCCCTCGAATCCGCGGACGACCCTGCCTTCGGCTGTCGGCCCGGAAATGCGCACCCATGTTCCCTTGTCCGACGCCCCGGTCACGATGGCATCAAACCGCGCACCGATGCGCGAGGCAAGGAGCAGCGCTGCGGCAGACTTCCGGACCTGTCGCTCCACTTTTGCTGCATTGTCCTCTTGGTCGGTGCAGTGCTGTGCTAGCGTTGTAAGTTCGTCGTTGGTGTACGGCGACGGTTGCCCGGTGAGCGCCGCCTTCAACAGACGTTGGGCGATGAGGTCGGGAAACCGGCGGTTCGGTGCGGTGGAATGGGTATAGTCTTTCACGGCCAGTCCGAAGTGTCCCTCGGATGGCTGGCCGGGCACTTGCAGTAGATACTCGCCCGAGCCCAGCAGCTTGACGACGGAGAGCGAAACGTCAGGAAAGCGCTCTGGGTCAACTTTACGACGTTTGGTCAGAAAAGCATCCAGTGCAGCGGCGTCCGGCGTCAGCGGCAACTGATCCCCCGATTCGGCCGCCAGCGTGACGATCCGGTCCCAGTGCTTTGGGGTCCGTAACACGCGGCGAAGCGAGGGAAGGCCTTGCTTTTCGAGATATTTTGCGGTGACGCCATTGGCCGCAATCATGAAGTCCTCAATCAGTTCCTTCGCCCGGTTCTTTTCGTCCGGCAGCAAATCGGCCAGCGCGCCATCGTCAAACACGGCCCGAACTTCCAGCGTTTCCAGTCCCAGCGCGCCATGCGTATGTCGCACCATGCGCAGCGCCTGCGCGGCCCGGTCCTGAGTGCGGAGTTGTTCATCCAGTCCGGACACTGCCGCAAGTTTTGGCGGGGCCGGTGCCGTGGCTTCGAGCCATGCTGCGATCCCGTTGTAGGCAAGCTTGGCGCGATTAAGAACTACCGCCCGGTAAATGTCGGAAGCCGTCACTGTGCCGTCGATGGCAATCACCATTTCTATTACGAGCGCCAGCCGTTCCTGACCCTCGCCCAACGAAGTAAGGTCGGTCGACAGTTTCTCGGGCAGCATCGGAAAGATTTGTGCGGCCGTGTAGACAGAGGTCGTATTGGTCCGCGCGTGTTCATCGATCGCTGAATCTTTCTTTACCAATGCGTCGACGTCGGCGATGGCGACGAGGATTTTTACCGCACCGCCCGCCACGGGTTCAGCAACCGAGAGTTGATCGAGATCGCGGGAATCGTCATTATCGATCGACGCCCAGAGCAGGGTGCGCAAATCACGAATCGCGGCGCCGGACGCGGTCGCGGCCTGCGTAATCTGGTTGGCCTCAGCGATTACCAAGGGTGAAAAGTCCGGCAGCAACCCGCGCTGGAGCATCGCCTTGTGTGCAATGTTCTGGAGTTCATCCTTGCCTGTTCTGTGTGTTGTCGTCATGGAATGATGAATGGGGTTGATGACCGACATGGTATCAATTTGTGCGACGCGACGTTGATTCGGGCGGACTTCTTAACTCTCAGTGGTGCCTAGATTAGCTCTGAGCGGGAACCTCGCGCGAAAGAGTGATCAATTCAGGGCTCATTACAACCACCAATGAGCCTGTTGCATCCCCGCGCAGGGGCGATGATGCATTATCTAACCTAGCGAGCAGGCGCCAAATGCATTGATAACGCACAGAATTTATCTCATCGTAGTGAACAAAAGAAGTAACATCGTTCGGTAGCGAACATAAGGAGTAAACTACAGCTGGTTCATAGATGGGAAAGCGTCAATCTTAGTTGTTCCGGCGAATTTGCGGTTTTGACCCTATCAATTACACCTCCATGAATGAGGCCAAGAGTCGGTCACGATGTCTTCACCGCATACCCCAAAGCAAAACCATCTTCTTGCGGCGCTGCCTGCAGTCGATTACGTGCGATTGCTGCCCGATCTGGAACTCACACCGATGCCGCTCGGATGGGCGGTCTACGAGTCCGGCGGCCATATGGGTTACCTGTATTTCCCGACCACCAGCATCGTTTCGCTGCTTTACGTCATGGAAAGCGGCGCCTCGGCGGAAATCGCGATCACCGGCAACGAGGGATTGGTCGGCATCTCCTTGTTCATGGGCGGCGAAAGCACACCAAGCCGGGCAGTCGTGCAAAGCGCCGGCAACGGATACCGGTTGAAGGCGAGTATTCTGAAAAGAGAATTCGCGCTGGGCGGTCATTTGCAGCATCTGGCGCTGCGTTACACGCAGGCGCTCCTTACGCAGATGGCGCAGACCGCGGTGTGCAATCGGCACCATGCGCTGGAGCAGCAGCTTTGCCGTTGGCTGTTGTTGAGCCTCGACCGCTTGCAGGGCGACGAAGTGCAGATGACGCAGGAGTTGATCGCGAATATGCTGGGTGTACGCCGGGAGGGCGTGACCGAGGCCGCCGGCAAATTGCAGGCGGACGGAATAATTCAGTACAGCCGTGGTCACATCAAGATACTGGACCGTGCAAAGTTGGAAAAGCGCGTATGCGAGTGCTACGCGGTGGTAAAAAAAGAGTTCGACCGTTTGCTGCCTTATGAAATCCTCCCCCCGCTGAATAGAGCCAGACAGCCGCTATCTGTAAGGTGATGATGACCGCTGGTAACTGAGCAGTAACCCGAACGCAGTTTTCCGGCTTGACCCTGGTGCCGACTTGGAAGCTCCGCTATGGCCCCGGGCCTTCCGAACTCGCAGTAATGTATCCTGCAGATTATTTCTGCTTTAAGCGCTATTCCTGTGCACTATCTTGAAGATTTTTGATGATTCGGTAACACACGCAAGCCGCGGCTTCAAGACCTTCGCGATCTAGGATTCTGATGTTGCCGCGGCTGTAAACGATTAATCCCTTATGCCTCAAATCTTCGGCAGCCTTAGTCACTCCGACTCTGCGCACGCCCAGCATATGCGCCAGAAATTCGTGCGTAAGCAGAAATTCGTCTGCGTGCAATCGGTCGCTGGTCATGAGCAGCCAACGGGCAAGGCGCGCCTCCGCCTCGTGAAAGCGGTTGCAGGCGGCGGTTTGCGACACCTGGGCCATCAATAAATGGTTATAGCGAAATAGTGCTCGTTGCAACGGCACATTTTTCTCGAATTCGGCACGAAAACGCGCCGCGGTCATGCGCATCGCTGTTCCGCTTCCCTGGATGAGCGCGCGCACGGCCGACAGACCAATCCCGAGCACCATGGGCATCCCGACCATGCCTTCATTGCCGACCATGCCAACTTCCAAAACTCGGCCCTTGTCGACTGCCGTGAGCAATGAGACGAGGCAGTCGGTGGGAAAGTAGACATACCGAATTCGTCCCTTGGGCTCATAGAGTATTTGCCCGTAAATCACCTTGACTGGCTCGAGGCTGGCTAGCATACGCAGGTAATCTTTGTGGGGGAGTGCAGCCAGCACAAGATTCGCGGCGGATGGTCGGTTGGCAACGCGTACCGGCGGCCGCTTTAGGTGGGGCAGAGCAGCGGGCAAGCCGTTTGTAACGCGTGATCGATTTTCAAATAGCATCTGCTCTCTCCTCATCTGGCGGCGTCCTCCTGGTGCACCCATCTGACGGCACACGGAGCAGCAAAGAGGCCATCCGAGGTCGAGACTAACCAATAACTAATTGGGCGCGCGGTCACGCTATACGTTTAAAGGCAAGATGACCCCACTACGGCATCACGCGAAGATTAAAGTAGGAATCCTCGTTTGTATGTGCGTTAACATACATATGGCGCCTGCACACCGTGTTGGATAGCGT